>Ga0206130_10003477_pt1 | contig 20511 bp, 18 predicted proteins | sample Helgoland_Spring_9_FD_148637 | JGI IMG/M metagenome (GOLD analysis project Ga0206130, IMG submission 148637) | Pelagic subsurface seawater microbial communities from Kabeltonne, Helgoland, North Sea - Helgoland_Spring_Bloom_20160512_1 | ecosystem: Environmental > Aquatic > Marine > Epipelagic ... | reverse complement strand
CGTCTTTGGCAGCATCAACAGCATCTTTAGCAGCATCAACAGCATCTTCTGCGACATCAGAAACAGCTTCTACTGCATCCTCGACAACGTCTACAGCCGCTGCTTCTTCTGCTGGAACTTCTTCTGATGGAGCTGCTTCTGCTTCTTCTTTAGCATCAGCTTCTGCTTGAGCGGCAAGTTCTGCTACCTTTTGAGCTGCTAGAACTTCTTTCTTCTGTGTTCTTTTGGCTTTTTTGGCATCTAATTTTACTTGAAGGTCCTCTGGAGAAAGACGCGCATCTTTAACTAGCTCAGATACTTTATCTGAAGCTTGAGCACCTTTGGTAACCCAATGATCGAAACGCTCCAGATTAAATCTCAATCTTTCTTCAGAACCTTTGGCTGAAGGATTAAAAAATCCTAAACGCTCAATGTATCCGCCATCTCTGGGTTTTCTGGAGTCGGCAACCGTTATAAAGTAATAAGGGTTTTTTTTCGCTCCGCTTTTTGCAAGTCTAACTACTACCATATTTTAAATTTTGTTTTTGTATCTGTAAAAAAGATTTGTATTTTAGGGTAACCTTGATAAATTTGATAGTGTTAATATATAAACAATACAAAAAAAATAATACAGTGTCATTCACCTCTTCAACATTAATTGCAATTTTTGCATACTTTATCTCTAGACTGGTTCTTGGATCATCAAAACAGGTGTTTGCTGGCCTCCTAATTTCTCTTTTAATTATTGCAGGCTCAATGGTTTTTTCGTATGGATTAACAATTCTGGCAGCCCATCTATTTATTACTGGTTTCAGCGTTGCAGTTTTAGTTATTACTTTTTTTGAAACCACCTTATTAGAAAGACACATTACAAAAATTAAAAATGGTGAGATAGGGTCAAATGTAAAATCTGTAGAGCAAGAATACAGTGAAATCTTTGAACTGATTGGAATAGGTCTTCTATGCATCAGTCTATCTCTCCTGTCAGGCATTATTATTAGCAGTGCTTTTTCACTTGAATTAATCTTTAAAGGTATTTTTACTGTCTTTGCCCTAATTATCTATCTGCTAACCTTTTTAGGTGTGAAGTTTGCCAGTCTTAAGGTTAAATATGCTGTTAGAGGTATAATGCTATCCTTTGCTATGGTAATTCTTGCTTATTCTGTTAACTCTATTTTTGTAACTAACTACCTTTAATAATTTCTTGGGAACTAATTCAATATCTTTTTTGCTAGCAGCGCTATTAGTACTGCTGATCTTTTCTGCATTTTCTTCTGGTTCAGAGACTGGAATGATGGCTTCTAACAAGGTAAAACTTCGAAACTTGTCTAAAAAATCAAAAGGCGCGAAAAGAGCTCTGCTGCTTCTGAAAAGACCAGATATTCTTCTTGCATCTATATTGGTTGGAAATAATTTTGCAAATATCTTAGCTTCTGCTTTGGTAACAATTTTAATGATTGACTACTTCAATGGAAATGTATTGTTAGGCTCTATTATTTTAACATTGATCATTCTAATTTTTGCGGAGATCACTCCAAAGACTATCGCTAACGTTCATCCAGAAGCCTTTGCTATTAAATCTTCATGGATACTGAAACGCTTGGTTTGGATTTTTAGACCCTTGGTTTGGCTGACCAATATCGTTAGCTCAAGATTACTAAAGTTTTTAAATGTAGATCCAATGGGGGCAGCATCCAACGACAACTTAAATTCAGATGAGCTCAGGACTTTACTGGATGAGCATGGGGAACTGATACCTAATCAATCTAGAGCAATGCTATCTTCTGTTCTTGGCATGGAAGAGCTTACTGTTGAAGATATTATGACCTCTCATGCTGAGATTATTGGGATTGATTTAAATCAAAGCATTGAAGCTGCTCAAAAGGTTATTACCTCCTCGTACTATAGCCGTTTGCCTGTTTTTAAAGGTTCTATTGATAGCATAGTAGGAATGTTGCATCTCAAGGACTCACATCAATTTATTGAAGCGTTAGAGCAAAAGTTAGATGTAAGTAAAATACTTTTAGAGACAACATTTATCTCGCAAAGTACAACTCTTTCAAAGCAGTTAAATCAATTTCAAAAACAAGATAATAATTTGGGCTTAGTGGTAGATGAATATGGGGAAATACAGGGGTTGCTAACCATAGAAGATATTTTTAACGAAATAGTAGGTAAGTTCGGTGCTGCCAAAAAAGAGTTAGAAAAAGAATTTATTCAAAAAAAGGATGGTTCTGTTATCGCTGATGGCAATTCAAAAATACGTGATCTTAATAACTATGTTGGATGGGATCTAGATGAAGATGGATCTAAAACGATTAATGGGGCAATTATCGATCACTTGGATCAGATTCCTCAGGAAAATGTCTGTCTAGAATTAGGTGTATACAGGATAGAGGTTTTGCAAATAGAAGAAAATTTTATTGCCAAGGTTAAGATCAATAAAAAAGGGAGCTAATGCTCCCTTTTTTGAATAGTATTCTGTAAGTTATAATCTGTAAGTTATAAATAGTGCACTAAAGCTCCAAAAATAACTGTTAAAACAATCCCAGAATGAATAACAGCTTTAACTGAAGCAATCATCTTATTCATTGATCCAAATATTGCATTCATTTCAATCGCTAAGATTAAAACTAAGCCAACCCAAAGACCCAACATGGAAGTTTCAGCAATCATTGGTAGACCAAAACCATGAGCAGAGTTAATCATCAGATAAAGCATTGGGATAGAAAGTAATGTGTTTGTTCTTGATGCTAATCCAGCTTTAGCGCCTGCATCTGCTGCATCAGGAGCCCCAGCAATTACTTTTTTCTGATTAGGCCAGATTATGAACCAAACATTTGCAGCCATAATAGTTCCCATTATAGCGCCAAGGACTATAGAGATATTTACCGTCATTGATAGGTAATATAATAAATATAGGCCTGTAAGAAATGTGAATGCAGCTGCCCATCTAAAGTACCACAAGGCATTAGGTACTAATTTTTGAACTACATCGGACTTAGCAGAAGGTTCGGAATCTTTAAAATATTCCGTTTGAACAAAATTAAAATAATAGAGCAATCCTATCCATAGGATTCCAAAAAGTACATGTGCAAATCGTATTAAAACTGTTCCTAGGTATGCTTCCATCTTTAATCTCCTAAATAATTAAATATTGAATACTTATGAATTATATATCTTGCAAAAAAAAACGGGGAAATTCCCCGTTTTTTTTATTAGTTTCGTTCTTACATCATTCCTGGCATTCCACCCATGCCGCCCATGCCACCCATATCAGGCATTGCAGGAGCGCCACCTTCATCTTTAGGCATATCTGTAACCATAGCTTCAGTGGTAATCATCATGCCAGCAACCGAACCAGCTGCTTGAAGAGCAGTTCTTGTAACTTTAGCAGGATCAAGGATTCCCATTTCAATCATGTCGCCGTACTCACCATTTGCAGCATTAAAACCATAAGAGCCTTTGCCTTCTCTTATTTTTGCAACAATGACTGACGCTTCTTCTCCAGCATTAGTAACAATTTGTCTTAAAGGCGCTTCAAACGCTTTTCGAACGATATTGATTCCAACATTCTGATCGTCGTTGTCGCCTTGAAGTTTTACAAGAGAATCTAAAGCTCTAACTAAGGCAACTCCTCCTCCAGGAACAATTCCTTCTTTTACAGCTGCTCGAGTAGAATGCAATGCATCTTCAACTCTTGCTTTTTTCTCTTTCATTTCTATCTCAGAACCAGCGCCGACTTTAATAACAGCAACGCCGCCAGCAAGCTTAGCAACACGTTCTTGTAATTTTTCACGATCATAGTCTGAAGAAGTATCTTCAATCTGTGCACGGATTTGATTAACTCGAGCTTGAATTGCTTTTTGATCTCCAGCTCCATCAACGATAGTTGTATTATCTTTGTTTAATGTTACTTTTTTAGCTGTGCCTAGATCTTCAACAGTAGCTCCCTCAAGAGATAGGCCTACCTCTTCAGAAATAACAGTACCGCCAGTCAAGATAGCAATATCTTCTAACATGGCTTTTCTTCTGTCTCCAAAACCAGGAGCCTTACAAGCTGCTGCTTTAACAGTTCCTCGAAGGTTGTTCACAACTAAAGTAGCAAGAGCTTCGCCCTCTATGTCTTCAGCAATGATTAGTAAAGGTCGCCCTGCTTTAGCTACTGCTTCTAACAAAGGAAGCATGTCTCTAATGTTAGAGATTTTCTTATCGTGAAGCAGGATAAATGGATTATCAAGTTCAGTGGTCATGCTGTCTTGGTTTGTTACAAAATATGGTGAAAGATATCCTCTATCAAATTGCATTCCTTCAACCACATCTAACTCATTATCAATACCGTTCCCTTCTTCAACAGTAATAACTCCTTCTTTTCCAACTTTTTGCATTGCTTCTGCGATGATTCCACCAACATCTACATCACCGTTTGCAGAAATGGTTCCAACTTGAGCAATGGTATTATCATCAGCACATGGAACACTAAGCTTTTCTACAAAAGCTACAGCAGTTGTAATTGCTTTGTCGATACCACGCTTTAGATCCATCGGATTCATTCCAGCTGCAACAGATTTATGGCCTTCATTGACTATTGATTGAGCTAATACTGTAGCAGTTGTTGTTCCGTCTCCAGCTTCATCAGAAGTTTGTGAAGCAACCTGCTTTACCATCTGAGCTCCCATATTTTCAAACTTATCTTCAAGCTCTATTTCTTTCGCGACGGATACTCCATCCTTGGTTACTGTTGGCGCACCGAACGATTTGTCTAGAACAACATTTCTACCCTTAGGCCCCAATGTTACTTTTACTGCATCTGCTAGTATATTGACGCCCTGAAGCATTTTTACTCTTGCTGAATCCCCAAACTTTACATCTTTTGCTGACATATCTTATCTCCTAAAATTAAATTATTTTGTAAATGACCGTTTAACTAAAAATGCCGTAAATATCGCTCTCGCTGAGTATCAGATATTCATCGCCATCGATTTTGATTTCATTTCCACCGTATTGGCCAAATATAACAAGATCACCTACAGAAACACCAATGGGCGTGAGGTCTCCGTTCTCTTGTATTTTACCGGGTCCAACAGCAACAACCTCGCCTTGAGAAGGTTTTTCTGTGGCTGAGCCAGGCAGAACAATTCCACCAGGTGTAGTTTGTTCTTCATCAGTTCTTTTGACTAAAACTTTATCGTGTAAAGGTTTTAATTTCATTGCAAATCTCCTGCTTTAAAAATAATAATAATCCTTATATTAAAGGGTCAAGAGTTATGTAAGGCTAAATAATATTAATTCAATAGCTAATGTACAAATCTTTTGCAAATTTTTAACAAAAAGCCTGCACATAAGATGCCCATCAAATCCGCGAAAATATCTAAAAATTCAAACGAACGATACGGTAAATACATCTGGACTATTTCTATCAAAATTCCGTAGGCAAGGACCATAACATAGAGCCAAAAATCTTGATTAATAAACTGGGTAAACTTAAATATGATTGTTAGGTATGCAAAGCATAAAAAATGCAGCAATTTATCATCGATAAGACTTTGCGAGCTGGAATTTATTTTGGTCGTTGCTAAATATGATATTGCTAAAATTGATAGCACTAATAAAACTCTAGAACTAAGAATTATTGGTTGCAACATAGGCTCTCTGATAAATTACTATCAGCAATAATGCTGGTATGGACATGGCGGATGTTGTGTAAAAAAAGTAAGCCCAGCCCGTCTGCAATGAAGAAATGGAAACATAGTAATCAGCAAGCATTCCAGAAAACCCACTAAAAAATTTGCCAGGCAACATCATGAACGATGTGAGCATTGCATATTGTACTGCTGTATATTTTTTAGAAACCAAGCTTGTAAGAAAAGCGATGTTAATTGTTCCAACAAGCCCTGCAGCAAAACTATCAAGCCCAACAATTAATGACAAAAGCGAAATATCTGCTTCGAGAGTGGCTGCTAATGCAAAAAATAAATTTGTAACAAGAACTCCAACTCCACCAATAAGTAATGAGGTCATTAAATTAAATCTTTTAATTAGGTAGCCTCCCACAAAAAATCCAAGAATTGAGGTGGCAAGTGCAACTGTCTTAACCAAAGCACCAATCTCTGTCTTGGTGAAACCCATGTCAAGATAAAAAGGCATTGCCATTGGGCCCATGACGATATCAGTTAAGCGATAAGTAGAAATCAAAAGAAGAATCAGTGATGCTGTCCAAACTCCAAACCTGCTAAAGAAATCTTGAAAGGACTGAATTAAGGCTTCATCCATGCGAACAATAGCAATCTCATTATTCTCAGGTTCATATGAGATTAGTGCCCCAAGCATTCCTATTAACATTAATAAGCTCATTAGTTGATAGACAAAACTCCAGTTCAATTGATCGGCAAAAATAAGAGCTGCTGAAGTCGCAACCAATATGGCAACTCGATACCCGAATTGATAGCTTGCAGCTAGGTTGCCCTGCTCCTTAGCTTCAGCCATCTCTATCCTCATAGCGTCAATTGCAATATCCTGAATAGAGCCAAAAAAAGCGGCAAGAAAAGCAAAAATTGCGAGAATTTTTAAATTACTAATAGGATCAATTGTGCTCATACCAAATAATGCAACGATGATCATGATTTGACAGAAAAGAATCCAGCCCTTTCTTTTTCCAAGATGGCCAAAAAAAGGTATTGAGTATCTATCTACAAGAGGAGCCCATAAAAACTTTAAAGAGTAAGTAAGGACCAGCCAAGCAAAAAAACCAATATCCGTGAGCGAAATACCTACATCTCTCAGCCAAGCTGACAAGGTCGAGAAAACTAGCATGTATGGAAGTCCTGAAGCAAAACCAAGCAGCATCATCCCTAAAAGCTTTTGTTTCATATCGAGGATTTTAGCAAATTCCACTTAAAGTGGGGGCCTGGATCTGTTTTTCTGCCTGGCGCTACCGAAGAATGGCCAACAATATTGGCTTCAATAATGAGGTATTCTTGCTTTAAGAAATTAACAAGTTCTATCAAAGTTTCATATTGAGTAGCTGTAAACTCCTCCTCATCACAACCCTCAAGCTCAATTCCTATTGAAAAATCATTGCACCCTTCTCGACCTTGAAAGCTTGAAATGCCTGCATGCCAAGCTCTTAGATGCATTGGAACAAACTGAATTAGCTGGCCTGCTCTGGTAATTAAGAAATGGGAAGAGACCTTTAAATGTTTGATAGAACGGAGGTATGAATCGTTTCCAGCTTCCAGTGTATTAAGAAATAAAGCTTTGATTATTTCTGTATCGTAATTCTTAGGGGGCAAGCTAATTGCATGAATCACAATTAAATCAATAGCAATATCTTTTGGTCGTTCGTTAAAATTTGGGGACTGAAAATATTCTATCTCCTGAATAACACCCTCAAGCGCTCTCATACTTTTTGACCCATCATCAAGACAGTGTAATTGATTGAATTACTATTCAACAACCTATGACTATGTTTTATCTGAGCTCAGGAGGAAGCCGAAAAAAAATATCTTCTTTGTTTTCACCCAGCTCCAGGGGTTCACCGTTGAGTGATTGGCATAAAGCTTTAACCACGCCTTGTACAAGAGATTCTGGAGCAGATGCTCCTGCTGTCACTCCAATTTTTTTATACCCAGACAAATCAGCAAAATTAAGCTCGCTGTAATCATCAATTAGTATTGAGGGTGTGCCACATTTTTCAGCCAGCTCTTTTAAGCGATTTGAGTTTGAGCTGTTTCTCGAGCCAATAACCACAATATACTCAGCCTCTAACGCCAGCTGCTTAACAGCATCCTGTCTGTTTTGGGTTGCATAGCAAATATCTGAACTTTTTGGTTTTAAAATCTCTGGAAACCTACTGTATAAAATTGAAACTATCGCATTGGTATCATCTAGACTAAGGGTTGTTTGTGAAACATACGTAAGATTTTGTGGTTGCTTGACTTTAAGCGCCATTGCCTCCTCTTCATCCTGAACCAAATAAATCTGGCTACCAGATTCCCCTGAATGATGTCTGCCTAGAGTACCTTCAACCTCAGGATGTCCATCATGGCCTATGAGTATAATATCCCTTCCCCCCCTAGCATGACGTTGAACTTCACTGTGTACTTTTGTTACTAAAGGGCAGGTTGCATCAAATGAACGTAATTTAAATTTAATAGCCTCTTGCTCTACCTTATCTGAAACACCATGAGCGCTAAAAATTACATGGGCTGATTCCGGGACCTCATCTAATTCATCAACAAAAATAACTCCTTGAGATTTAAGCTCCTCTACGACCGTTTTGTTATGCACAACTTCATGCCTCACATAAATAGGAGCGCCAAATTTAACCAATGCCTGATTAACTATATCTATGGCTCGATCCACCCCGGCACAAAACCCTCTTGGATTAGCTAAAATAATCTGGGTTTTCATGATTCTTGAGAGCTCAAATATTTTTGCAACTCTGCAATAATAAATATAGCTGCTCCAATGCTGATAAATGCGTCAGCTAAGTTGAAAATAAAGAAAGAAAATTGATCAACGTGAAAGTATAAAAAATCAGTAACCACTCCATCAACCAGCCGGTCTAAAAGATTTCCTAGTGCTCCAGCAATAATTAAAATTAAAGCCCAATAATTTGTGATGGCCTCTTCTTTGCGTAACATTAAATAAAGATAGCCTACTAAGACGAAGCCTATAATTAATAAACCGTAGCTGGTAAAAGCATTATTAAAATCCAACATACTGAATGCAACACCGGAATTAAAGACCAGCAATAAATCTAACGAAGGTATCATTGGAACCATTTCTCCAAATTCTAAATATTGTTTAGCTAAATATTTCGAAATGGCATCTAGCGCAACGAGCACTAAGATAAAAAAATACCCTATTCTTAAGCTAGGCAAACTTCCTATCCTCTCCTGCGCCATCAATGTTTAGCTCACATCTATTGCATAATTCAGGATGTTTTAGACTTTTGCTTACGCTATTATTTCGATGCCAGCATCTAGTACATTTTTCAAATGTAGATTGTTTAATGCGCACTTCGAGATCATCTCCCTCGACTAAGTTGCATGCGGAAACAATAAAGAAGAAATGTAGCTCAGTTGATAAATTATTTAAGAGCTGAAAATCAGAAGTATTTACTGTTAGTTCTATATTAGTATCCAAAGAGCCTTTGATTTCACCAGCGTTTCTAGATTCTTCAATTTTTTGATTAACATTATCTTTAATCTCTAAGAGTCTGCTCCAGCTATCATGATCAAGGTTGCTATCAAAATCTGGAATGGAATCTAGCTCAGCAAGAAATACTGATGCTTTGTTTGCTTTAAGATCTGCATCATTTTGCCAAATTTCCTCAGCCGTAAAAGAAAGAATAGGTGCAACCAAAATAACCAACTGATCTATCATGAGCTTCATGGCTGTTTGAGCAGATCTTCTAATTTCTGAGTTTTGCTGAGTCGTGTATTGCCTATCTTTAATAATATCTAGGTAGACACCTCCAAGCTGATTAACGCAGAAATTATGGATGCGTTGGACCACTAGGTGGTAAGAATAAGACTCATAATGCTCTAAGACATCTTTCTGTAAATCTTTAAACTCTTCCAGGATCCATTTATCTAATTCCAATAAATTGTTGAGGTCTATGGCATCTGTTTTATGATCGAAGTCGCTAATGTTTCCTAATAAAAATCTCAAAGTATTTCTAATTCTTCGATACTGATCAGATACACGTTTAAAAATTTCATCCGAAGCAACCATTTCACTTCTAAAGTCAGTTGAGGCGATCCAAAGGCGAAGAATATCTGCCCCCAAAGTATCCCAGATTTTCTGAGGTGCTATTACATTTCCAATAGATTTAGACTGCTTGCGCCCTTCTTCATCCACAACAAATCCATGCGTAAGGACTGATCGATATGGTGGCATGCCATTAATTGCAATGCCGGTTAATAGCGAGGACTGGAACCAACCTCTGTGCTGATCAGAACCTTCGAGGTATAAATCAGCAATCACATCTGCTCCATATAATTTATCCAAAACGCACATATGAGTTACGCCAGAATCAAACCATACATCTAAGGTATCTCGGACCTTTGTATATTGGTCAGCATCGTCAATCAAGGTTGCCAGATCTAGGTTATCCCATCCTTCAATACCTTCTTGCTCAATGACATCAGCAATTTCATTAAAAAGTATGTTTTGTTTAGGGTGAATGTCGCCAGTCTCATCATGAATTATTAACGGGATAGGTACACCCCAATTTCTTTGTCTTGAGATACACCAATCAGGCCTATCTTCCAACATGGATAAAATTCTCTGAGCCCCCCATTCTGGCTCCCAAGTTACTTGTGACACAGCATTGACTGCACCTTCAACTAATCCAGATTTTTTCATTGAAATAAACCATTGAGGCGTAGCCATGAAAATTAATGGTGTTTTATGTCTCCAGCAATGAGGGTATGAATGCTCATATTCTTTAGTAGCTATGAGAGCATTAGTATCTTGCAGCAATTCTATTACCACTGGATCCCCTTTTTTAGTGCTCATACCTGCTAATGATCCATATTCCTCTTTAAATATACCTCTATTGTCTAGAGCTTTTATAGACTCAAGTTTATGTTTAATACAGATAAAATAGTCATCAAGTCCATGTGCTGGGGCAGTGTGAACGCAGCCAGTACCATTTTCAGTGGTGACATGATCGCCAGGTAAAACTTTTGATTCTCTTTGATATAAAGGATGTTGCAAAGAGAGATTGACTAAACTATTGCCTGTGGTTCTTCCTATTACCTTGAGCTCCATGCCCCATCTTTGAGAACAATCATCAAGCAAATCTTCAGCAATAATTAAATTTCCTTGCGAGCTCTCTACAAGAACATAGGTAATATTTTCATTAACACAAACTGCAACATTAGACGGAATCGTCCATGGTGTAGTAGTCCAGATAACCATAGAAAGATCTAGGATGGGTTTCGCATTAAATGCAGAGATGGCTGAATTAAGATCTTCAGGAGTAACAGAAAACTTTACATCGATTGAATGAGAGACTTTATCTTGATATTCAACTTCAGCCTCAGCCAAAGCGGAGCCGCAATCCATACACCAGTGAACAGGTTTTTCACCTTTTTCTAAGTGGCCATTTGCAACGATTCTACCTAGCGCTCTAACAGTATCTGCTTCAAATGATTTATCCAAAGATAGATATGGATTTTGCCAGTCTCCGAGAATACCCAATCGAATAAAATCTGCTTTTTGTTTATCAACTTGAGTTTGTGCGTACTCTCGACAAGCCTTAATAAAGGTTTCTTTATTTTTTACAAGGTCGCTATTTTTACCATGTTTTTTTTCAACGTTCAGTTCAATTGGCAGACCGTGGCAGTCCCAACCAGGAACGTAAGGAGCATCTTTTCCGAGAAGGGTTTGAAATTTAATGGTTATATCCTTAAGAACCTTATTGACTGCATGGCCAAGGTGAATATCTCCGTTTGCATAAGGCGGTCCGTCATGCAAAATAAATTGTTTCTTGCCTTTATTCTGTTCTCTTATTTTTGAATAAAGATCTATGGAATCCCAATAACCTAAAAGCTCAGGTTCTTTTTTTGCAAGACCAGCTTTCATTGATAAATCAGTTTGAGGGAGATTTAAAGTGTCCCTGTAATCTTTGCTCATATAAAATTATTCCAGTATTTTTTTGGCTTTAGAGATATCTTTTAAAATCTGCTCTTTTAATAGCGCAATGTTATCAAATTTCTTTTCATCTCGAAGCTTATTTTTGAATTCTATGGTTAATCTTTTGCCGTAGACTGTGGCGTCAAAATCAAATATATGAATTTCAAGGACTGGTTTGGTTCCTCCAACAGTTGGCCTAATACCCATATTAGCAATGCCTTTATGAATTTGGCCTTCAATTAAGCATTTTACAGCATAGACGCCGGCTATCGGCAGTCTTTGGCTGGGCATCCACAAATTAGCTGTCGGAATTCCAATGGAGCGACCAATTTGTTGACCATAAACCACTTTTCCTGAAAAAGTATATGGCCTTCCAAGCAATTGCTCAGCAAGCTTAAAATCGCTTTCTAGTAAAGCTGATCTAATTCGTGTTGAGCTAATTCTCTCATCCTGAAATGAAACGGTAGAATTTGAAATAACCTCGGTATCATTTTGGAGGCCCCACTCTGTTAATAATTCAAAGTCTCCAGCTCTCTGAGCTCCAAACCTAAAATCGTCACCCACAATTAAATGCTTTAAATTAACTTGAGATAAAACCTGATCTAGAAATAACTCAGGTGTCATGATTTTTAGTGAGCGATTAAATTGTAAAAAAAATGCAAAATCTATTCCAAAGTTTTTTAATAGTTTTACCTTTTCTCTCCATGGGCAAATTCGTGGTGGAGGAACAATATTATCCTGCCTTAAAGCGAAGTATTCAGATGCATGTGGTTCAGTAAAAAAAACTAGAGAAGCGCTTGAGCCTGCTTTCGCTTTTTCTTTCACTTGATTTAATATGGCTTGATGGCCTAAATGCAAGCCATCAAAATTTCCAATAGTTCCACTCATCGTTTGATTTGGAAATTTTTTCTTAAAGGCTTCTATGTTGCCTATACCCCTAATTAAATACATTACCTAAAATCCTTTAATTTAATGCCTATCAGGAAGCTTGTACCGAAATAGATGATCATTGAAGAAATTAACACTAAGCTCAATCTTAAAATTCTTTGCATTTGATTTAACAACTCAAAGTTTGATTCGCTCAGCACAAAAAGTAAAAAGGCAGCTAAGGCGAAGCCAGCAATAAAAATCTTGAATGCAAAAGAGCTAATTAGAATATTGAAAGACATAAGTTTCTCTTTCGCAAGCAACGTACTTAAAAGAACAACGCTTAATACCGCGGCAATTGAACTAGCGATGGCTAAGCCAATATGCCCATACCCTAAGTAAAAGGCTAAAAAATAGTTCATTACTATGTTAAGTAATAAGCTGAATAAAGCAACGAACATTGGAGTTTTTGTATCTTGTCTTGAAAAGAATGCAGGAACTAAAACTTTCATCGCCATAAAAAAAGGCAGTCCTATAGAAAAAGCAACTAAGCTCAGACTGGACTGTTCGACATCAGACCAAAGAAACGCTCCTCTTTGAAAAATGGTTCCTAACAATGGTTCTGCAAAGATCATTAAACCAAGAACCGAAGGTATGGATAAAAAAATAATTAACTTGAATGCTTTTTCAAGTTGCAAAGTATATGAGTTCAGGTCATTTTGCGCATAAGATTTTGAAAGACTTGGCAACAGAACGGTTCCGATAGCAATTGCAAAAATGCCTAACGGAAATTGAATTAATCTATCGGATACATATAGCCAAGTTGGACTTCCAGTGATTAGCAAGGATGCAAAAATCGTATCGACCAATAAATTAATTTGTGCGATGCCTCCAGCAAGAATTGCAGGTGCAATCAATACAAGAAATTTTCTTTGTCCTTTGTTACTAAAATCTAATTTAGGAATTGGAATTTTCTTAATAGCGGCCAAGGGAGCAATTTGAAATAATAGCTGCAAAACCCCAGCCAGTAGAACGCCCCATGCAAGCGCCATAACTGGAATTTCCATTTTAGGAGCAATCATTGAAGCGGCTAAAATTAAACTGAAATTAAAAATTAATGGTGTGGCAGCAGGAATTGAAAATTTTTGATGAGAATTTTGGATGCCCGATGCAAAAGCAACCAGTGAAATCAACCCAAGGTAAGGAAACATGATCCTCAAAAGATTTACGGCAAGCTCCTGCTTAGCACTATCAAAATAGAAACCCGGAGCGAATATTAGAATAAAAAAAGGAGCGAATATCAAAGCAAGAACCGTGAAGGCAAATAAAACCGTTAGAAGCAATCCAGCCAATGCATTGATAAACTCTTGACCCTCATCCTCATTATCCTTTCCAAGGTAATCAGAATAAATAGGAATAAATGCTTGGCTAAATGCCCCCTCTGCAAAAAATCGTCTGAAAACATTTGGAATTTTTAAAACAACAACAAATATGTCATGAAATACACTGGCTCCAAGAAGATTGGTAGTGAAGATATCTCTAATCAGACCTGCTACCCTTGAAGCAAAAGTCCACCCTCCTACTTTAATAGTAGCAAGGAAGTTGAACTTCTCTTTGGATGATGATGTCACTTAGATTTAGGAATCCTCTTTGACAAAATCTAGCGATGCAGAGTTCACACAATACCTCAAACCAGTCGGTTGTGGACCATCCGTAAATACATGTCCTAGATGAGCGTCGCAACTCGAACACCTGATCTCTGTTCGAACACGAGATAGCGAGCTATCTTCTAATTCTGTAATACTTTTATTATCAGATGCTTCATAGAAGCTAGGCCAGCCACATCCAGCATCAAATTTAGCCTCAGATTTAAAAAGTTTTTCGCCACAGCAAATACAAGAATAAACTCCGTCTTCAACGTGGTCCCAATACTGCCCTGTGAATGGTCTTTCTGTGCCGCTTTCTTGAGTGACATAAAATGATTCGGGTGAAAGAGTATTCTGCAACTCTGCTTTGGATTTAAATGTTTTGTTTGTCATATTAAGATTCTATTTTAATGAAATATTATAATCCATCTTGTGTTGATGAATTTAAGTTTTAATATCCCAGTTTCTCACCCAGTAAATAAAAAATGTATCAACCAAGGCTATGATCACTTTAAAAATATATTTTATCGCAGCTAAACCAAAGGCCTGACTAAAAGTTAAGTCTGTTGCTAGAACCCATGTGAATTGATAAATGAGAGTATCAATCAACTGAGAAACCATGGTAGATAGATTATTTCTTAGCCACAGTTTTTTTCCGTTGGTGCGATTTTTAAGCCAATGAAAAAACCATACATCAAATCTCTGGCTAACCAGGTAAGCCGTCAGTGAGCCAATAATAAAAATAGGAGAATAATAAGCTAGAGTTGAAATTGCATCATGTACTTCTGCAGCGGAACCAGTGAGATTAGATGGTAAAAATTGAGTGCTCAATACTAAGGTGAGCATTACTGCAATATTAGCAACAAAACCCAACATAACAGCTCTGTTGGCCTCTGTTTTACCATATTTCTCATTAAGTAAATCTGTAGCAAAATAAATGCCTGAATATAATATTGCCCCCATGCTGACATTCAGCTGATAACCAAAAATATCAAGCTGGCTAATCTTTCCGCCCTGAAGGTTTCCTAAAACGATGCCAAGTATGACTGCGCAGTAAAGCCCATACTTTCCAAAAAATCTGTATAGCAAGATTGCCAAGCAAAGGTCATACAGAACAACGATGAACCAAAGGGTTTCTTGATCGAAATAACTTAACATTATGTATTTTTTGCCATAAGTAAAAAAATAATTATTGCATAGAAATCTTAAAGTAGTGGTTACATTTAAAAGAATGCGACGTTAGAATTGAGTATTAAATTATTTAGGAATGACAATGAGTGAACTAGGATTCTACAGAATAGCAAACAGTGAGCCTGATCAGCTTGCATTGGTTGAACCATCAGAAAAGACTTGGACCCGTGGCGAGCTTTTAGCGAAAGCAAATCAATTAACTCATGCATTAAGAGCGCTGGGAGTCACCAAAGGAGATGCTGTTGCAACCGTTCTACCTAACTCGGTTGACTACTATGTCTCTTATTTAGCTTGCGCGCAGGCTGGCTTTTATATGGTGCCAATTAATTGGCATTTAGCTGGTCCTGAAATTGCGTATATATTAGAAGATTCCGGCGCAAAAGCATTTATTGCTTCTGGATCAGTTCCTGCCATGGAAGAGGCTTGCCTTAAGGCCGTCTCAGCAATCAATTTTCCTGCTTCAGGTTGTATTAGCACCACTCCAATAGAAGGGTTTATTTCTTTGGAGAATTTTCTTTCCGATCACCCAACTTCAAATCCAGAGGACAGAACCGCAGGCCAAGTAATGAATTACACCTCGGGAACAACTGGAAAACCAAAAGGTGTTAAAAGAAATTTAATTGAGGGAGATCCAGATGACATTCTAAGTATGTTTGCCATGATTTTAAGTTTTTTTGATATTCAGCCTGGTGAAGATAATGTCCATATTGTTGGGTCTCCTCTCTATCACACTGCGGTATTAGTGCATTCGACTGCGGCATTACACTACGGTCATTCAGTTGTATTAATGGAAAAATTTGATGCTGAAAAAATGCTATATTTAATTGACAAATTTCGTGTGACTACTAGCCATATGGTCCCCACCCAATTTCATAGATTACTTCAACTGCCTGAGGATATTAGGAATAAATATGATTGCTCTTCAACCCGAGCAATGATTCATGCTGCAGCGCCCTGCCCAGTCCACACTAAAAAAGACATGATCTCGTGGTGGGGAAATTCCATCTGGGAATATTATGCAGCGACTGAGGGCGGTGGTACGGTTGTTGATGCTAAATCATGGAGTGAATTCCCAGGCACAGTAGGTCAAGCATGGCCTGGTGCTGAAATTAAAATTATTAATGAGGATGGCAGTGAAACTCCAACCGATGAACAGGGAACCGTCTTTATGAAACTCGGTGAAGCCACTAAATTTGAGTACAAAGGAGACCAAGCTAAAACTAAAAAAGAAAGGTTAGTTATTAATGATCAAATCTATTTTACTGTTGGTGATATTGGATATTTAAACAAGGAAGGTTATTTATTTTTATGTGACAGAAAAATTGACATGATAATTTCTGGTGGGGCAAATATTTATCCAGCTGAAATAGAAAGTGTTCTTCTAATGCACCCTCAAGTTGCAGATGCCGCAGTCTTTGGTATTCCTAACGAAGAATGGGGAGAGGAAGTTAAAGCAGTGATAGAGCTAATTGCAGGCATTGACTCATCGGATCAGCTGTCAGCAGAGTTAATGGCATTTGCTCAAGAAAATCTTGCAAAGATGAAGTTGCCCCGCTCAATTGATTTTATGGAAAAATTACCAAGGGATGAAAATGGTAAATTATATAAAAGAAAGTTAAGAGACCCCTACTGGGAAAATCACGTGGCTAAAGTTTAGTGGAGTTTAATGCAGCTGATATCTTCGAAGGTGTCGTAAGACGAATTCCCGACAGAGAAGCTGTTGTGCTGGGTGACACTCGACTAACTTACCAGCAATTAGATGCTCGAGCTAATAAAGCAGCTCATGCTTTACAAAAATTAAATATCTCTAAAGGAAGTCACATAGGCATCTATGCTTTTAATTGCATTGAATGGCTGGAGATTATGTTGGGTGCATATAAGTTGTGTGCCATTCCAATAAACATCAACTATCGTTATGTCGAAGAAGAGCTTAAATATCTCATTGACAATGCTGATATGGAAGCTGTATTTTTTCACAAACAATTCTCTGAGAAGCTTAATAATATATCTGGTGACCTCCCTTTGCTTAAGACATTTGTCTCTATTGAAGATGGTTCTGATATTAAAAGTGAGCTTGAATGCACAGATTTTGAAGCTTTAATTAAAGATGAAAGTGAGGAACAAATTCCACAAAGTCGCTCTGGAGATGACCGATATATTTTGTACACGGGTGGAACAACCGGTATGCCAAAAGGTGTCGTTTGGAGAATGGAAGATGTCTTGATGACTCTTGGGGGAGGAATTGATGCTGTAACGGGAGAAAAATATCCAACACCGGATGCTCTTGCAGATAAATGCTTGCAAGACCAAACAGTTGCTCTGGCTCTTGCTCCTCTAATGCATGGTGCTGCTCAGTGGCAATCTTTTAATGCTTTTTTTTCAGGGTGGAAATTCATCATCAATGATCAAATATCTTTTGATGCAAATTATATCTGGGAGCTCATTGCTAAAGAGCGAGTTATGAATCTAACAATCACAGGAGATGCCATGGGCAGGCCCCTATGCGATGCTTTACCTGCAGCTCTGGAAAAAGGTTTGGATTTATCGTGTCTGTTTGTGCTTGCCAGTACTGCATCTGTTTTTAGCTCCTCTATCAAAGATGCAATGTTAGACCTCTTGCCTCATCTCTTTATTATTGATGCTGTGGGCTCTTCAGAAACAGGTGCAACAGGCGTTAATATTCACACCAAGGATGGAAAGCTCAAAGATTCTGGAGGTGGACCTAAATTTAGTAAGCCAGACTTTAGTGCGATTCTAAATTTAGAGACTCATCAAATTATTCCACAAGGCGACACTGAAACCATTGGCTATCTTGCAAGAAAAGGTCACGTTCCCATTGCTTATTACAAAGATCCAGAAAAATCTAAAAAAACATTTATTGAAGTTGATGGCGAGCGTTTTTCAATTCCCGGGGATATGGCTAAGTATGAAAGCGATGGTCAAATGACTCTCTTGGGAAGAGGAAGTGTATCTATCAATTCTGGCGGTGAGAAAATCTTTCCAGAAGAGGTTGAGATGGCTTTAAAAGCACACCCAAATGTATTTGACTGCCTTGTGGTTGGAGTGAAAGATGAAACATGGGGTCAAAAAGTTGTTGCTGTCATTCAGCGCAGGGACTCTTCAGATCTGACTGTCGATGATCTTAAAGAGTCTGCTGCAAAATATATCGCAAGTTACAAAATGCCAAAAGAAATTATTTTTTCAGATTTAATAGAAAGGGCGCCATCAGGTAAACCAAATTATCAATGGGCTCAGCAATATGCCAATGCAAGGGTTGCTTCAAATCAAGAGGATAAAAAGTGAGAGTAGAGACATACATACCTGGATTATCAAAGAATACTGTTGATATTGTTAAGCATGCTGAGGCTCTTGGGTATGACGCATTGGTATCTGGTGAGCTAAATAATGAGCCTTTTCTTCCTGTTTTAATGGGTCTAGAGCACTCTCAAATGATTGTTCGAACCGGTCTTGCTATAGCATTTCCAAGAAGCCCGATGACCGTTGCGAACATGGGTTGGGATCTTCAGTCATTTGGAGGTGGAAGATTTCAATTGGGTCTGGGCACACAGGTAAAAGGTCACAATGAGAGACGGTTTAGTGTTCCCTGGTCTCCCCCAGCTCCAAGAATGAGAGAGTACATCTTGGCAGTAAAAGCGATATGGAATACTTGGAAAACTGGTGAGAAACTTGATTTTCAGGGGGAGCACTATACGCATACGCTGATGACTCCTATGTTTACTCCGCCTCCAATGGAGTGCGACCTGCCACCAATATATGTCTCTGGTCTCGGGCCAGGAATGGCTAAGATTGCAGGCGAAATTGCAGATGGCTTGCTATTACATCCCATGTGTTCACCACAATATATTCATGAAGTTATTATTCCTGCAGTTGCCGAGGGTGCAAAAAAAAGTGGCAGAAGTCCCGATGAGTGTGAACTTCTTTGGGGAGGCTTTATTGCTACAGGAGAAACAGAGGAAGATCTTCACGCTGCCAAAAGAGCCATAGCTGCTCGCATTAGCTTTTATGCATCCACCAGAACTTATAGACCAGCATTAGAATTTCATGGCTGGGAAGATATTAATGAAGCGCTTCACAAACTTTCAATTGAGGGAAAATGGGAAGAGATGTTTGCCCTGGTAACAGATGAAATGGTCGATACTTTAGGCTTTACTGGAACAGGTAAAGAGGTAGCACATGCGCTAAAAGATAATCTAGGCCCAATATGCACTGCTGTTATGTGGAATGAGGTTGAGCATCTAGGGGTTGATCATTCAAAAGATGAGCACGTTGCTGGTTTAATTGAAATTGTAAAAAGTTAAATGTTGCGCCTCTTGCCCCATGCTTTTGCAGAGCTTTCAGAAGATTTTCATACTCGGCAAAATTGGGAAGGCTTTGACAACCCTTTTGTTGTAATTGAAAACATAGATTTAAAGAATGAACTGGGCATCATCAATCTTGGTGGACAGGAACTCTTAAATATTTTTAATGGCACTGAGAAGATAGAATCATTAAAGCCACTGTCTATGGTTTACTCAGGGCATCAGTTTGGTCATTACGTCGAGCAGCTAGGTGATGGCAGAGGCCTGCTTCTTGGTCAAATCAATTCAGGTGATGGTTTGACAGATGTTCATTTAAAAGGTGCAGGTAAGACGCCTTACTCTCGATTTGGGGACGGGCGAGCAGTTTTAAGATCTGTGATTAGAGAATACTTATGCGGAGAAGCGATGCATGCTCTCTCAATTCCAACATCCAGAGCACTGATGATTATTGGCAGCGATGAAATGGTGATTAGAGAGAAAAGTGAAGCCGCTGCAATGCTGGCCAGAACTGCAAAAACGCATATTAGATTTGGTAGTTTTGAATACTTCCATTACAACAATCAACCTGAGAATGTAAAAGCATTGGTTGATTTCTGCATTGATCAGTACCCTCTCTATTTCTCTAGTACTCCAGCTGCATATGAAGATTTTTTTAGAGTCATTGTAGAGCGAACTGCCAGCATGATTGCCCGTTGGCAAGCCTGCGGCTTCAACCACGGAGTTATGAATACCGATAACATGAGTATTTTGGGAGAGACTTTTGATTACGGCCCTTATGGTTTCATGGAAGATTATTTACCAAGCTACGTTTGCAATCATTCTGATCATCAGGGTAGGTATGCATTTAAAAACCAACCCTA
>Ga0206130_10003474_pt1 | contig 20533 bp, 17 predicted proteins | sample Helgoland_Spring_9_FD_148637 | JGI IMG/M metagenome (GOLD analysis project Ga0206130, IMG submission 148637) | Pelagic subsurface seawater microbial communities from Kabeltonne, Helgoland, North Sea - Helgoland_Spring_Bloom_20160512_1 | ecosystem: Environmental > Aquatic > Marine > Epipelagic ... | reverse complement strand
ATGCACTAATCAGAAAATAAATGACTGAAGCTGAGCAAAAACTATGGAATTTCGAAGTAAGCCTAAAAGAAATGCTTACACGTTTAAGTGAATTAAAGACTGAAAATCAAGACTTAGCGAAAAAAAACGAAACCTTAGAAGCTCAACTTACAACCCAAAAAAACCTGATAAAAGATTTAGAGGAGAATAATAAAAACGTTAAACTTGCCGAGACAATGTCTCAATCAATGGGTAATCAAGAAGAGTTAAAACAACAAATTGATAACTACATAAAAGAGATAGATCGATGTATTGCACTTTTAAGTGATTAGAATTGGATAGTGCACAAAATGAAATATCGATAAAGGTTACAATAGGAGATAGACAATATCCGCTTAAAATTGATGCTGCTGAAGAAGAATCCGTTCGAAAGGCAGCTAAATTGATAAATGAAAAATCAAAATTTTACCAAGAAAATTTCTCGGTAAAAGACAAACAGGACTCACTAGCCATGGCAGCTTTAGAATTTGCCACCGAGGTAGCTGGGTATCAATTAGAGCAGTCTTCAGACAAACACCTTTTAGATAGAAAAATTTCGTACTTCCAAACACTTATAAATGATGCAATGCGTTGACTTGAAATTGTTTAACTAAAACAACAACGTACAATGGACATTACATCAATACTTATTGGATTACTTGCCGGCATAATTGCTGGTGGTGGGATAGCATTTTTGGTACTGAATAATAAATCAAATTCAAAAGCGACCCAAATCATTAAAGAAGCTGAACAAAAGGCTAATCAGTATAAAAAATCACGCGAATTAGAAGCAAAAGAGAAATTCTTAAAGCTTAAACAAGACCATCAAAAAGAAACCCAACAGAGAGAAAGTACCATCTCTAGAAAAGAAGATGATCTGCGTAAAAAAGACCAAAGCTTAAGCGATAGAATACAAAACCAAGAGCACAAGTTTAAAGAGGTTGAATCCATTAAGAAAAACCTATCTCAGCAACTTGAAATCGTAAATATTAAAAAAACTGAGATTGAAAAAGCACATGGAAATCAAGTAAAACAACTTGAAAAAATTGCAGGTTTAACGGCTGAAGAAGCAAAAAAAGATCTTGTCGAAGCCCTTGTTGATGAGGCAAAGACAGACGCCATATCTAAAATCAAATTAATTGTTGAAGAAGCCAAGCTTAAAGCAAATAAAGAAGCTAAACGGATGATTCTTCAAACCATTCAACGAACAGCCGCTGAACAAGCCATTGAAAACACGGTTACCGTTTTTAACATCGACAATGACGATATCAAAGGTAGAATCATTGGACGTGAAGGTAGAAACATTAGAGCGCTAGAAGCCGCAACTGGGATTGAGATTATTGTAGACGATACCCCTGAAGCGATTATTCTATCTGGTTTCGATCCGGTAAGAAGAGAAATAGCGCGGTTATCGCTACACAGATTGGTAACTGACGGAAGAATTCACCCAGCAAGGATTGAAGAGGTGGTACAAAAAACCAAAAAAGACGTAGACAACGAAATTATCGAACATGGTGAACGCGCCGTAATCGATTTAGGAATAAATGGTTTACATCCTGAACTGATTCGTATTGTTGGAAGAATGCGTTACCGATCAAGTTATGGTCAGAACCTGCTTCAGCACAGTCGTGAAGTTGCAAACATGTGTGCCATCATGGCGGCCGAGTTTGGCCTTGACCCAAAGATGGCGAAACGGGCTGGATTATTACATGATATTGGTAAGGTACCTGATGAAGATGCAGAGACTCCACACGCGCTATTAGGTATGAAATGGGCCGAGAAATATGGAGAAAGTCCAGAAGTGTGTAACGCCATTGGCGCCCACCACGACGAGATTGAAATGACCAATTTGATATCTCCTATTGTCCAGTCTTGTGATGCAATTAGTGGATCACGACCGGGTGCCCGAAGAGAAGATGGAGAAGCATACATCAAACGTCTCCAGGATTTAGAAAAACTTGCTTTAGGCTTTGACGGCGTTGAAAAGGCATTTGCTATTCAAGCTGGTCGCGAGCTACGTGTAATTGTGGACAGTGACGTATTACAAGACAAGCAAGCAGATCTACTGTCTTTTGACATAAGCCAAAAGATCATGAAAGAAATGATCTATCCTGGCCAAATTAAAGTGACTGTTATTCGTGAGAGAAGAGCGGTGAATTTCGCAAAATAGAACCCAGCCTACAATGCGTTTGTTAACCATTGTATTGTGTTTTACATTCTATCGGTGCACAACGCACCATACCGATACTGAGTCATCAGTAAAAGAAATCTCGACCAACAAGGTTGTACAACAGTTGGGCGTTATCGATTCTGTCACGCTAAGCGCATTGGAAATACAAATGCAGAATGCCAATTTGATAAATGTCAAATGGCTTAATTCAGACATCGAAGTAGACTTGAGGTATAGCACAACAGACAACTTCCTTCAGCAAGACGTGTATGGAAACTTCGACAACGCATATTTGGAAGAATCCACTGCAAAAAAATTAGCATTGGCCCAACATCACTTAGACCAGTTGAAACTAGGGTTACGGCTAAAAATCTGGGACGCCGCTCGGCCAGTTTCATTACAGCAAAAGATGTGGGATGCTTTAGATGTCCCAGCAAATCAAAAAGGCAGATTTGTGAGCAATCCTAAAAACCACTCTCTGCACAACTACGGCTGTGCAGTTGACGTTACATTAATTGATACCAGCGGAATAGAACTGGATATGGGCACGGCATTTGACCAATTCGATTCTTTAGCGCAACCCAAGTACGAGCAAATTTTATTGCTGTCTGGCGCGCTTAGCAACAAACAAATTACCAATAGAGAAAGACTTAGAGCGGCGATGACCACAGCCGGATTTTATACAATAAGCTCAGAATGGTGGCATTTCAATAGCTGTACGCGGGCTTATGCGAAGCTTAACTTTCGGTTACTTAATTGAACATGATCGTAGTCATGGTTTTAAAAACTAAGAATCAAAACTAACAGTAAATTGAAATGTTATTTTTGCAGGCGATTTCTAGAAAGAAATGATTGAGACGGACATAATTATAATAGGCGCTGGCCCTTGTGGGCTTTTCACGGTATTTGAAGCAGGATTAATTAAACTGCGTTGCCATTTAATTGACTCACTGGCCCAACCAGGTGGTCAATTGGCTGAGATATACCCTAAGAAACCAATCTACGATGTACCGGGTTTCCCATCAATACTTGCAGGTGAATTGGTTGACAATTTAATTAAGCAAGGGGAACCGTTTAAGCCTGGTTTCACTTTAGGAGAGCGCGCTGAACAAATTGAAAAAACAGAAGACGACCAATTTATCGTTACTACAAACAGAGGCACTGAACACAAAGCGCCTGTAGTAGCTATAGCCGGTGGATTAGGATGTTTTGAACCAAGAAAACCAGAGTTAACAAACCTCGAAAAATACGAAGATCATGGCGTTGACTATATTATTAAGGACCCAGAAAAATTTCGAGATAAAAACGTTGTTATAGCTGGTGGCGGGGACTCTGCACTTGACTGGACAATATATCTTGCTGAACTTGCCAAAAGTGTCACCTTGGTTCATCGTCGAACAAAATTTAGAGGTGCATTAGACAGCGTTGAAAAGGTGCAAAGTCTTGCTGATAATGGCAAAATAGACCTAATAACCAACGCAGAAATCACAAACTTGGACGGTTCCTCCGAGCTAGAACGTGTAAGTATCTTTAAGAAAGCGGATGAATCAACGACAGTTAAAGACATAGACTACTTCATTCCGTTATTTGGCCTATCTCCTAAATTAGGTCCATTAAAGGAATGGGGGCTAGATTTAAACAAAGAATCCATCCCTGTCAATACGGTTGATTATAGCACCAATGTTCCCGGGATATATGCCATTGGGGATATAAACGATTACGTAGGAAAGTTACGTCTGATACTTTGCGGGTTTCACGAAGCAACAATAATGGTTCAATCGGCCTACAAGCGAATCCACCCAGAGAAAAATTTAGTTTTAAAATACACGACAGTGAGTGGGGTAAACGCCTTTGAGTAATGGACGATTTGATAACCATATACGTTACAGATCTCCATGGCGATCGCCATGAGATTCAGGCCCCAACCGACATGGGTTTAAACGTTATGGAGGCGATTAAAGCCAACAGTTTACCCGTCAAAGCGACATGTGGAGGAATGGCTATGTGTGCTACCTGCAATGTAATTATTACAAGCGACCACGAGCTTCCTGAAATGAGTGAATCTGAGGAAGATATGCTTGACGAGGCGTTTGTTCTAGAAGTGGAAGGTAGCCGATTGAGTTGCCAAATTCCTGTATCTCAAGAAATTAACGGATTAGAATTGTCTATGGCTCCGTTATCTAATCCAGAAGACTAGTGTAACATTTTCCAAAGTTGATCCTTCAGTTCGGGTATGTTTTGCCCCGTTACAGAGGAGATGAAAACTGTTTTCAAATCCTGAGGGAGCGTTGCTTGAATTTCGTTGGTTAATTCTTCATCTAACATGTCTGACTTGCTTATCGCTAAAACACGATCTTTAAACAGCATTTCAGGATTATATTGTTTTAACTCTGCGAGTAGCACCTCATATTCTTTAACGATGTCGTCGCTATCAGCCGGCACCAAAAAAAGCAAAATAGAATTCCGTTCAATGTGACGCAAAAATCTATACCCAAGCCCTTTACCTTCACTCGCTCCTTCGATAATCCCAGGAATATCAGCCATTACGAAGGATTGATAATCGTGATACTTAACAATTCCTAAGTTGGGAACCAGTGTGGTGAAAGGGTAATCTGCGATTTCAGGTTTAGCCGCAGAAACTACAGACAGCAATGTCGATTTGCCGGCATTTGGGAAGCCAACTAAACCTACATCTGCAAGTACTTTTAATTCAAGTACTTTCCATTCATCAAGTCCGTCTTCACCAGGTTGTGCATAGCGCGGTGTTTGGTTTACAGAGGACTTAAAATTCCAATTACCTAAACCACCACGACCACCTTTAAGTAATACTTCAGTCTGATTGTCTTTAGTGATCTCAAACAGCACCTCTCCGGTCTCAGGATCTTTAGCTACCGTACCAAGTGGAACATCCAGAATTTGGTCTGCTCCTCTTTTTCCAGTTTTTCTACCCTTACCACCGTTGGTACCGTTATCGCATATGACGTGCTTCTTATATTTCAAATGAAGTAACGTCCACAGTTGTTCGTTTCCTCTTAAAATAACGGAACCGCCAGCACCGCCATCTCCTCCATCGGGACCACCTTTACTGTTAAGCTTATCTCGATATAAGGACCAACTCCCACTCCCACCGCTTCCTGAGCGGCAGTTTATTTTAACATAGTCTATAAAGTTGGGATTGGCCATTTTACCTAAAATTAATACTAACCGCGAACAGAGTCTACCGCTTCACAAAGGGCACCAAAAATATGGTCGATATCACCTAACCCGTTAATTCTATGAAGCAGGTTTTGGTCTTCATAAAATGCAAGAAGTGGCTCCGTTTTATTGTTGTACTCGCCAAACCTATTACGAATTTTATCTTCGCTTTGGTCATCAGTTCTTCCAGAAACCTTCCCTCTTTCCAACAATCTGGAAACAAGCTCATTTTCTTCCACCTCTAAAGCCAATACCGCATGGATATTAGTCCCCAGTTGAGTCAAAATTTTAGCCAATGCTTCACCCTGAGAGATTGTTCTAGGAAACCCATCAAAAATAAATCCATTTGCGTCTGTTCGGGTCTTTAAAAAATCTTCGACCATTGCAATTGTCACCTCGTCTGGCACCAACTCACCTCTGTCAATATAAGACTTAGCAAGAATCCCAAGTTCAGTTTCACCTTTGATATTAGATCTAAAAACATCCCCAGTACTTAGATGTACTAGATTATATTTTTCAAGTAACATCGCGCTTTGTGTTCCTTTGCCCGCTCCTGGAGGTCCGAATATTATTATATTAAACATATTATGCTCGTGTTGAGTTCGCAAATTTAGCGGAATATCAGACTTAAGCTTAGTTATGCCTGACAAATATGAATCAATAATTGCTCAAGTATTTGGCTAAAGGTTATTCTATGTTTTCCTTTGTAGAAAATAAATCCTATTGTGCTTCAAGCAGTTGTAAAAAAAGGTAAGGTTCTATCGGAATCTGTTCCATCTCCAAACGTTTCAGAAGGCAGCTTATTAATTAAGGTGGTGAACAGCTGCATTTCAGCTGGTACAGAGATGAGTAATGTTTCGGAGACTGGCAAATCTCTCATTAAAAGAGCCCTTGAGCAACCCGCGGAAGTCCGAAATGCTCTAAATTTTGCTCGAGAAAACGGAATCATGAAAATGATTGCCAGAGTAAAAGGAACTTTAGAAGGAGGCAAACCAACCGGTTATTCAATTGCTGGAGTTGTGGTCGCTGTAGGAAAAGGAGTGAATGATTATTCAGTTGGCGATCACGTTGCTGCGGCAGGAGCTGGAATTGCAAACCATGCAGAATATGTTGACGTTCCTGTTAACCTTGTAATGCACGTACCAAAGGGCATGGACTTTAAACTAGTCTCTACTGTAACGTTAGGTGGAATTGCAATGCACGGTGTGCGGAGAGCTGATCTTAGTTTAGGAGAGATTTGTGTTGTACAAGGAGCTGGCATATTAGGGCTGATTGCGCAACAAATTTTACAAGCCTCTGGTGTACGTACCATAATAATAGATTTAGATGAGCATCGGCTTGAAATTGCAAGATCCTTAGGGGCGGAAGCAGTTCTAAACCCTACCAAAGAAGACGTTGTAAAGATTGTTGAATCTATTTCAAATGGTCATGGAGCTGACGCAGTATTATTTACAGCTGCCACGTCAAGTAGCGAACCATTGTCCACAGCGTTCAAAATGACCAAACGTAAAGGGAAAGTCGTTTTAGTTGGTGTATCGGGTATGGAACTGAAGCGTGGTGACATGTATCAAAAGGAAATTGACTTTTTGATATCTACCAGTTACGGCCCTGGTCGATATGATGACAATTATGAAAAGAAGGGGTTGGACTATCCATATGGTTACGTTCGATGGACTGAAAATCGCAATATGACGGAGTATTTGCGTTTGGTTCATACTGGCCAAATATCGCTCGAAAAAATGGTTGATGCGGTTTACCCCATTGACCAGGTTGAGGCAGCATTTGATGTTTTAAAAAACGGTGAACATCCAAAACCAATTATATCCATTCTGGATTACGGCGTTGACATATCATTAGATGCGCTTGTACCTGACATACACAGAGTAGATCTAAAATCAACAAAGACTGATTCAAAGCGAATAAGTGTCGCTTTGGTTGGAACTGGTGGTTTTGCTACTGGTATGCATCTTCCAAATATGGCTAAGATGTCAAATAAGTATAACATTAAGGCTATCGTAAATAGAACAGGACAAAAAGCCAAGGCTGTTGCAGAACAGTACGGAGCAGATTATGCCACCACGGACATTCAAGATGTACTTAACGACAAAGCGATTGATTTGGTCATGATTACAACACGTCATGAAAGTCATGGCCCTTTGACTTTGCAATGTTTACAAGCTGGCAAACATGTGTTTGTTGAAAAGCCCTTGTGCATCAATAGGCAAGAATTGACTGACATACAATCATTTTATAAAAAAACTGAAAATCCACCAATGTTGATGGTTGGTTTTAACAGAAGATTTAGTCCGTATTTAAAAGAAATTAAGAAACATACACAGGACAGAGTAAATCCCGTGGTTGTGCACTATCGTATGAATGCTGGGTATATTCCAACAAATCATTGGACACATGAGCATGGGGGTAGAATTATTGGGGAAGCATGTCATTTAATTGATTTAATGAACTACCTAACGGATTCCAAGATTGAAAGTATCAGCACAGAGCATATAACGCCAACAACAGAGAAAATCAGTAAACATGATAACCGTAGTATTGTCTTGAAATATAGTGACGGATCATTATGTCACATTCAATACTTTGCAGTCGGAAATAAGAAACTTTCAAAAGAATACATGGAGGTCCATTTTGACGAAAAGAGCATTGTCATGGACAACTATAAAAAGCTTACTTCATATGGATTTTCGTGTAAGGAAATCTCGAGTTCAATTAGCAACAAAGGACAATATGAAGAACTCGAAGCGTTATACGAAACATTGAAAGTAACTGGATCTTGGCCAATCTCACTCGATGACATCGTCCAGACTACATTGGCCACTTTTGAAATAGAGGAAAATTAGGTTGGGCAAAAAATTACCTATTGTATTAGTCGGCCCTTATCCTCCAAATATTGGTGGTGTTTCAACGCATCTATTTAGAGCCCTACCATTATTACTGAAGAAAGGGTATAAAGCCGTTGTGATTTCTGTCAATAAAACGGACATAAAGAATCCTAATGTATCATATATCCCGGCTCTTCTGTTGCCGTTTTATTTGTTTTTGCAGCCTAAAAGCATTGTTCATTTTCACGTCGATAGTTTAAGTCACTTATTGCTTTCTGCGATGCTTAAGTTAAGACACAAAACATTTTTAACGGTTCACAACAACCGTTATCCAACAAAAATGCTTGGTTCTTCCATTCAGGTTCGGATTAAATGGTTTTTGTTAAATAAGTTTAAGAAAATTATTTGCGTAAATCCCGACACAAAATTATTTCTAGAAGAGAAACTTACTAATGTTCATAACCAAGTAATTCCAGCTTTTTTACCGCCAACAAAAATTGACAAAAGCAGTGTTTCTTTTATTAAAGACTATTGTTCAAAGTTTGACTATGTTCTTTCTGGTTATGCATACCGCTTTTCCTTCTTTGAAGGAGAAGATTTATATGGAACTGATTTAATGATTGACCTCATTGACCGGTTGACTAAAAAAGAAATAAATGCGGTTTTAGTCCTTTTGATTTCGATGGAAGAGACGCCATATTTTGGGAAAATAACGCAGAAAATAAATAACCTAAACCTAGAACAGAATATACTTTTGATTGACATAAATAAAGGAGTGGACGCAGTGGCATTATGGCAAATGTCAGACATTTACTTGAGACCCACTAATACTGATGGGAACAGCATCTCTATTTTAGAAGCTCTTTCGGTTGGCTCCAGTGTTGTAGCTAGCGATTGCGTTGAGCGACCTGAGAGCTGTATCCTGTTTAGGAATCGAGATATTGAGGATTTTGAAACAGTGGTAACAACCAGTTTACAATCTAAATCACACACATATATGGCACCAGACTTGTCTCATTTATTCTTTGATTTGTACGAAGACATAGCACAAAAACAATAAGTAGCTCTTACATAAAGATGATTGTTATTAAATTAAAAGGTGGGCTAGGGAATCAGATGTTCCAATATGCCCTTTACAAATACTTTCTAAATAAATATCCAAATGATCGTATTCGGCTTGACGTTAGCTATTTCTCTCAAAAACACGATTTGGGTGAAGGTGTTGCTACACGTCAATGCGACATCCTTAATTTTGATGTCAAGATCTCCAATCCTTTAATTTCTATTCCTCCCGTTTTGAATAAAATATTTGGCAAAACTAATTTCTATCACAAAGAGACAAGTGACATTACATTCAAACCACAGATTTTGGAAAAGCGACACGGGATTTTTGACGGTTATTGGCAGTCTGAGAAATACTTTGAAGGAATAAAAGACATTATATTCAAAGAGTTGGTTCTTAAAGATAACTTAGACTCCTATAATCAAAAAACACTAGATAGCATTATAGAAACTGCAAGCGTATCTATCCATGTTCGACGTGGAGATTATTTGAACTTAGGTTTAGAACTGACCAACTGGAATAAATACTATTCTGACGCTCTTACATATATTAATTGTCGACACAAAATTGAAAAAGTCTTTGTTTTTTCCGATGATGTTTTATGGGTAAAAGAGAACATAAAAACTACCTTCCCAATTGAATACGTTTCAAATCACGAAAAACATCAAGATAACAAGGATTTGATATTAATGAGTAAGTGTAAATACAATATTATTGCAAATAGTACTTTTAGCTGGTGGGCAGCATATCTAAATCAACACAAAGATAAAATTGTAATTGCACCAAAAATATGGTCAACGAAAATCGTGCAAAACATAATACCAAAAGATTGGATTCAGATGTAAAAGTCAGTGTATTCATGCCAGTCTTCAATAGTGAAGACTATCTGAACGAGGCAATAGACAGCATTCTAAATCAGACGTATTCAAATTTTGAACTCATCGTCTTGAATGACGGCTCGACAGACCGAAGCAAAGACATCATTTTCAGTTATTCGGACTCTCGAATAAAGTACTTTGAGAATGAAAAAAACATGGGGCTGGCCTACTCCAGAAATAGAGGTCTTGACTTATGTTCAAGAGAGTACATTGCAATTTTTGATTCGGATGACGTCTGTAAAAAAAACAGGTTAGAGCTACAATTAAAGGTTTTGTCAGAATCACCTAACACCATCGTATGTGGAGGTGACAGTGAGGTTATAAGTAAACATGGCACACAAAGACATCGCTCTACCAATTATCATCTGAAAGTCGTTTATGATTCCCCAGTCATAAATTCTACGGCAATGATTCGAAACTCTTTTATCACAAAAAATAAAATCAGGTATGACCTAGACTTACCTCCGGCGGAAGATTTTGGATTTTTTAGTGGGATATTTTGGCTCAACAAAATGGATCCAAATACATTTAAGAACATCCCAAAAATTCTGGTTAAGTATAGAATTCATAGCGGCCAAACATCTCAAATAGATAGCGATATCGGCACTGATGTAGCAACTTCAATCAGGAGGTCTAATTTACAGCATTTTCTATCCCACCACAAAACGGTTTTTGAATATAAACATCATGCTGTAAACCATAAAACTGTAAATGCAATCCATCGTAATTTGGTAAGATTAAACTCAAACGGTGTCTTAAACGAACTCATTGATTTCGTTCTGTATTATCATTTTTTATCAGGGAATTATGTAACCAAAATTCTCTTATTTGGCAAAGTCATCAAACATTGTGGCTGCCGTCATATCGTTAAAGCTAGCTTAAACCTTTTGGGCAGGAAATACGGACGTAAATATTAAACGCAAGCAGCACTGCACTATAGCTTAATACCTATCATGGCAGTGTATTTTGCAATCATGTTTCTCAGTTCAATAGATAAATTATACCTGACTATGACAAAAAGAAAGATTAGCGTCAAAACAGCTGATTTAAGGAAAATGTTTAGTCCTGCCAAAACGTATGCATTGATGTTTAAATGGAGCTCAACTTTTGCAAAGCCAGTAAGGATCATAAAACCTATTAGTAAAAACGCATAAAGTGTTTTTTTCGACAAAGGATACAACTTTGTCTTGTATCGTAAATACGCAGTACGGAACAAATTGAACGAAAAATAGGCCAACAGGTTCGCATACGCAGACCCAATGATTCCAAACTCTTTGATGAAAAAATAGTTTAAGGGGCCGATAATAAACACCAATCCAACCGTTGTCATCAAGTCAATCTTCCAATATTTTGTTGATGTATTTAATATATAGCCATTAATACTAGTCACTAAATCTAGTAATTTGGCCAAGCCAAGAACAAAAAACACCCATTTACCAGCTTCATATCCCCTGGGCAAAAAGGCATATATATGATCAATATTAATCCAAATATTCGCAAAAATAAGCCCTCCTAAAAGCAACATAACCTCCGAAGAACTTTTGTACAGCTGATCAAGTTTCTCCATCTTTTTATCTCGCCAACATTCTGAAATTATTGGAATAATAGGCATTAATATCGCCTTCTGAGGTAATGAAACAAACACCACAAAGTAGCTTGCGATAGCGAAAATTGCCGTTTGTTCAATCCCCAATATACCGGCAACTCCAATCGTATCCATGAGGGGTGCGGTAACCAAACAAACATTCGCTAACCACATAAAAAATCCGTATTTTAATATTTTTGGGGAAAGTCTTCTACTAAGTTTGGTAATAGACAACGTGAAGGTAATTAGTTTGTTTTTTCTAAGTAAGATAAGGACAGCAATTGCCGCTAAAGCAAAGCTGACAGAATATAACTTCACGAATGTATTAAATGATATAAATTTCAAAAAAACCAACCCCAGCAATACGAAATTAAAAAACCTAAAACCAATGTCCCTTATCATCATAACCCAATCCGATTTGCGATAATGAGCAAGAAAAATTGATAGAAGATTAAAGGTCATACTCCCATAAACCATCAGCGGTAGCAAGAATAAATACTCAACAAATAAAGGAGACTTTCCGAATTTTCTGCCTATAAAATCAAGATTGAAATAAGCAAGAATCATTAAAATACTTACACCTAAAAATCCAGACAAAAGCAGAATGGATGGAAGTTCATTGTTCTTAATGTCACTGTGCTTTCGGTATATGGGAAAAAACTTGTTGACGATGCTAGTCGCTCCTAACTCCCCTAGAGCAACGAGAGGTAAAACTATTGCCAACATCGTCTGGATTAACCCAAATTCTTCTTTACTTAAAAGATTTGGATAAAAGATCAAGACATTTACACCACCTATAAAAAAGCCAACGTACGAAAAAAGAGTTCCTCTTAAAACTTGTTTCTTAAGATTGGTCATTAATTTGTGCTATTAGAAAAGTGAACATCCTTGTGTAGAACCAAAATATTAAAAGATGTTTTAAACATTAATTATTTTTTCAACCATTCGAAACATTTCCTTCCTTACTACAAAAGATAAGATTACAACAATGTTACTGCCATTATAGCTATATCCACAATCCATAAAAACATAAACAAAACGTTAGACAGCAGTAAGTGTTTTGCTTTCTTAAGAAAGCAAAAGGTGCGAATTTACGTTTTAAGAAACTCTGCAAAACCCAATACACAAAGCACTATTCTCCGTGCTATCAACATTCCAAATTCCCTAGATTATTGTTTTGGCATAAATATCTCCAAATTCAGAACTCATAAACCTATCTGTTCCGATCTCTTTCCTCATTTCTTCTTCTGAGAGCCATTCATCTAATGCCCACTCCATACTTTCCCCTATGGAATAATTGAAATAGACTGAATTACTTTTGCCTATCTTAACTAACCTATCAATACAGTCAAATATTGAATTCTTTCTCTCCGGAATTGTGTATTCGAACGATATAATCTTTACAGGTTGAGAAAGCCCTTTTAATACTTCGAACTCATATCCTTCAACATCTACCTTAATAAACTGAGGCACACCATATTTCATTATTAAATTATCCAAAGTTTCCATTTCAACTTCTTGTTTCTGATCCCAATTAGATTGACTAAAACGTCCACTTTCTTTGGTTGCCTTAATCCAATCTTCAGAAAAGGATGTTAGGGTGTGTGCATTGGACACATACATGGTTTGGGTTTCTTTTCTTTCTCCAAGTCCACAAGGTATCACAGTCACTCGATTTTTATACTTCTTTGCTAAGTATTTAGCACATTTCGCTTGAGGTTCAACAGCAATTATTTTTATTCCTTCGTCAATAATCGGTTCAATTCTATTACCATAATTGGCTCCTACATCGAAATACGTATCTCCTGAACCCAAAAATTGTAAATAAAATTTTTTTCTTTTCATTTTCGCCTCCTTCTCCTCCTTTGAGTCAAGAATCGAAGCTAAAATTATCTCACTGGTATCCACAAAAAACCTTTCTAAATATTTTCCTAATCTTATAATCATTTTCTAATTTCAAGGAGTAGCTCAGGAACCTTTGCCAATCACAAACCCCATCCGGAAATCAAAAGTAAGTGATTTGAAGCAGAGTGGTAATGTCGATGTGAAATGAATGTAAACAATTAGATTCTGAGACATAAACCTTTATGTAGAAAATTAGCTCCTATAATATCATGCTTTATTTCTAGTATTGTACTAGAAAATGTGATTTGAAAATAAAAGAGCTAATTTCTTATTTACAAAACTTACCTGCTGGGATTCTTTTCAAGAAGGCTTTCAATTATTTATTTAAAAAAAATTACGACAAAACCTTAAAATACTATAAAGTTGAACGAAGAAACGAAACGGTACACATCTCGCAACTTAGTTTATTCAAAATTCCAACACGCAATATTACCCCGTTTCCATCCTTCCAACACTTCGATCTTCTCGGTAGCGGATGGATAAAAAACAACTATTCTTCAAAACCTATTGGTTTAGAGCGGTATCGCTATCACAGCAATCTTTCCATTCCTTCTTTTGATAAAGATGGAAACTGGTTATCTCAAGTTGTTTTAGCCTCACACCTCGATTTTAGCAAATCTTGTTGGAAACTTATTCAACGTTTAAACTCTGACTACAACCCCATTGATTGGCAGAAAGATTTTAAAAGTGGTTTTAGATGGAGTTCAAAGCACTGGTTTAGAGCTCAACGCAAATTGATGGCTGGTAAAAAAGGGGTTGATCTCAAAGTTCCTTGGGAGCTTTCTAGGCTTCAGCATTTGCCACAAATTGCGATTTTTGCGAAGCAAAAATTGCAACCGCAACGACAAGAAATTATTGCTGACTTCTTGTGTCAATGTCTCGACTTTATAATGGCGAATCCGATAGGAATGGGTGTTAATTTTAATTGCCCAATGGATATTGGTATTCGGAATGCCAACCTACTTCTAGCTCTCGATTTCTTTAAACAGATTGATGATAAAAAATTCATTGACCACGAGATTGAGCAGATAATAACCAATTATGTCGCGCAAAGTACAATCCACATACTTTCTGACATTGAATATAGAGAAGGATTAACATCGAACCATTACTTAGGAAATGTACTCGGAATTTTATATGCTGGAGCATATCTAACTCACCCAAAATCAACCCAATGGTTGGCATTTGGTATTCAAGAATTAGAACGTTCTATGGCAAGACAGTTTTTTGATGATGGTACTAATTTCGAAGGAAGCACAAGCTATCATCGCTTAAGCGGGGAAATGATGGCTTGGGCCGCAATTATAACCCTCAGCATCCCCTCTGACCGATTATCTCGTCTATTCGATTTAGACATCAAATCGTGGAAATACCGACCTAAAATCAAAAAAGCAAGTATTGATAAACTGCGGGCGAACCAGTATGTCTATTCTGACTCGTTTTGGTCAAAACTAACTCGGTCCAAATTTTTCACAGAAACGATTACAAAAAACAACGGTAACATTTTCCAGTTTGGAGACAATGACAGTGGCCGTTTTATCAAATTTACCAACATTGGCGACGAGCTAACTAAATCACAAGCGTTTAGTAAGTATTTAAATCTCAACCCTGATTATCTTTCGGGAGATGAGCCCTATTGGGATGAGAATTCACTCGACCATAGTGCGTTTACAGCTTGCATTTCGGGACTAATGCAACATGACCTTCATTCCACAAACAATTGCAATCTTGAGTATCAGATATTTAAATCAATTTCCTCAAACGTTTCTGGATTTAAATCGTATCTCCAAAAAATTTACAAGCCTGTTACCACACTTGAAGTCGATGGAGAACTCGAAACCTTTCCATATTTCAAGGAACGGACTTTTGACTTTAAAGTGCATAACGTCGACTTCACAAATGACACGACTTTCACCTATTTTGAAGATTTCCAACTAGTCGTATTAAGAAATAAAGACTTCAACCTAGCTCTTGCGGGCATATCAAATCCCAAACAACATCATTCGCTAGGGCATACGCACAACGACAAACTTGCCATTGAGTTGCAAGTTAATGGTGAAGATATTCTATTTAACCCAGGTACTTATGTGTATACGCCTAACCCTAAAGCCCGTTACGTATTTCGTTCAGTGAAATCTCACAATACGATTTCTGTAAATGGACAGGAACAAAATAGGCCACTGTCTGGTGGTTTTGGACTGTTCAACCTTAAAAATGAGACCAAATTCAAGCTTATCAAACTCACTGAAACAGAAATAATTGCGGAGGTACGTTACCGCAAAGTCATTCACCAAAGAAGAATCAAAATTAACCCCAAGTCTATCCTTGTTCAAGACTGGTGTAATCATAAATTTGAACAGCATTGGAATACAGGTAAACCGTATTCCAATGGTTATGGAAAACGCTTAGCTTAAAATGAAAAAGGTATTAATCATATCCTATTATTGGCCACCGTCAGGAGGAGGAGGAGTGCAACGTTGGTTAAAAATGACCAAGTATCTTCCAGAATATGGTTGGACTCCTATCATTTACACCCCGTCAAACGGAGAAGCACCAGTTGTAGATGAGTCACTTATCAATCAAATTCATCCAGAGGTGGAGAAAATAGCTTCACCTATTTGGGAGCCCTATACTTTTTATAAACGTTTTACTGGAAAAAAGTCTTCTGAGAAGGTTTACTCAGGTTTCATTAACGACAAGAAAGAAAGTTGGACGCAAAAACTATCGGTTTTTATTCGAGGCAATTTCTTTATCCCAGATGCGCGGAAGTTTTGGATAAAACCAGGCTCAAAATTCTTGCTCAAATATGTGACCGATAACAAAATCGATTGTATCGTATCTACCGGCCCACCGCATTCAACACACCTCATTGCTTTTAACGTAGCAAAAAGAACAAAAACACCATGGATTGCAGACTTTCGAGACCCTTGGACAAACATTGACTTTTATGACCAATTACGTTTGACCAATTGGGCGGACAAAAAGCACAAGAAGCTGGAACAACTTACTTTACGAAACGCATCAAAAATTGTAACTGTAAGCAACAGTTGGGCAGATGATTTCAGGAAGCTTTCAAATAGAGAAGTAACGGTCATTCGCAATGGGTTCGATCATGCGGACTTTGAAAACAACACCGCCGTGCTTGACAAAAAATTTACGATTTGCCACATTGGGTCAATGAATAGTGATCGAAACCCAGAAGCTTTGTGGATTGCCCTAGATAAACTTGCCTCAAAACATCAGTTCTCTCAATCTCTATCCATTAAACTGATTGGACAGGTAGACCATAGTATTTTTCGAAGTATAGAACAATACAATTTAACGCCTTACTTGAACCACATTCCTTTCTTATCCCACAAAGACGCTTTAAAGGAATTACAAAGCTCACAAGTATTGCTTTTGCCAATAAATGACACACCAAATAGTCTTGGGGTTATTCCTGGTAAAATATACGAATACCTTGGTGCAAGAAGACCCATCATTGGTATCGGGCCATTAAATGGCGACTCTGCTCAAATTTTAAATGACTCTGGAGCAGGCACAATGTTTGCGTATGAATCACATTCCGAAATTGGCAGTCAAATAGAAAACTATTTTGACGATTTTTCAAAAGGCCAATTGGAATCCAAAACAGGACAAATCATGCAATATAGCCGTAAGGCTATGGCCAAAAGTTATGCTGAGCTTTTAGAGGATCTCACTTAAAATTTTTACAATTCGTTCAGTCGCCTTCCCATCCCAGAGCGGTGGGATAACGCCCGTTTTATAGGTACCATCAGTAATTTGATCGATATAATTGTTAACGACCTCTGTATCAAATGGCACTAACGTATTCGTCCCTAATTCAATAGAACTCGGTCGCTCAGTATTGGGCCGTAAAGTAAGGCACGGCACTTGTCTGAAGGTTGTTTCTTCCTGGATGCCTCCGCTATCTGTCAACACAAATTTACAAGTCGCTGTAAGTTTTTGGAATGCAAAATAGTCCAAAGGTTCTGTCAAAATAATGTTTGGATTTCCCTCAACCTCATCAAGCAAATTATTCTTTTCTAAACTCTTTTTTGTTCGCGGATGGATAGGGAATACAACTTTGTATGTTTTCGTAGCGTGATTCAAGATCCCAAGCAATTTGAGTAGATTGGATTTCGTGTCCACATTACCTGGTCTATGCATCGTCATCAAAACAAAACCAGACTGGGTTAAATTATACTTTTCCAGAACAGGGCTTTCCTGAATCTCTTGCTCAAAAGCCACCAATGTGTCTATCATGGTGTTCCCAACGAAGTGTACTCTACCATTGGCACCTTCACGTTCTAAATGATCTAAGCCACTTTGTTCAGTCACAAAGTACTCATCGGTAATTTCATCGGTCAACAGTCGATTAATCTCCTCCGGCATAGTCCGATCAAAACTTCTCAAACCACTTTCTAAATGGGCCAGACGGGTACCTGTTTTATTGGCCACAATAGCCGATGCAAGGGTGGAGTTAACGTCTCCTGGCGTAATTAATATATCTGGCTTCCACTCCTCTATAAATGCCCCTAGCTGACTAATAATTTCACCTATTTGGATAACAGGTGACAACCCTTTTGTTTCAAGAAAGACATCAGGCTTACGCAAATTGAATTGATGAAAGAAAACGTCCGACATATTCTTATCGTAATGCTGCCCAGTATGAATAAGTTTAAATTCAAACAAGTCACCATACAGCGCAAACACCCGCTCAAATTGAGTGATTTTGATAAAATTTGGTCGCGTCCCTACGACTATTCCAACCTTTTTAGACACTATTTAAGATTTCAAATTTTTAAACTCTGAAAAAAGCCAACCACCTATCAGCAGTAAAATGATTAACGACGACGCTAACGATACCTTTTCTCCGTCAACAAACTTTTTGGGGTTAAACTCAAATACAATTTCGTGTTCACCAGCTGGTATTTTCATACCTCTCAATAAGTAGTTTACACGGACATGATTGAACCCATCTACATCAACTTTTTGATTGTCGATATATGCCGTCCACCCTTTATTTGGTCCATACCAAATCTCAGAGAAAACAGCGAACTCTTCCCGCTCACAATTTGTTTTGTATACCAGTCGATTTGGCGCATATTGAGTCATTGCTATAGATCTTGATGTATTGCTGTCTGCAGCATGGTTAACAAGGCTTGACGCATAGTCTCCAAAGTCTTTATCATGGATAATGGCTTCTGTTCTTGAATTAAAAGATTTGAGTTGACTCAACTCTTCCGTGGCAGAATTGACATGAACAAAACTATCTACATACCAAGCATTACCAAGTGCACTTGGATTTTTAGAAAGCTTTGATTGTTGATCTATCAGGTATTTGGCATTTAACATATCTAATACCTCAAAAGGTATACCGCGTTCAGATCTAAATACACTATCAATAACATCTTGAATACGTGCCATTTTCACTGCACTATATCCACCTACTGTATTATGAAAATAACTTGTACTACTTGAGCTAAAGGTATTTACCGATACGTCGAACACCCGATAATAGCCCCGACCATTAGTTTCCAGTTGGTAAATCTGTTGATCCACTGGACGCATGGCAAAAGGCCGCTCTTGTTTTTTCTTTGAAATAAACTTCTTCTCGTTCAAATATTGTTGATCCACGTTGACCAGGTCAACAACAATCAGCAAGCCGATTAACGCTGCGACATATTCTTTCTTTAGTTTATTAGATATGAATGCCCAAAGAATTAACACGGCTACGGCTACAAAACCAAATGATCGAAAAGCACTCGATTTCATAAATTGTTCTCGGCCTTCTTTCAAGGCATCAATAAATTGATCGTACTGTGCTTGATTACCCTTAAAGTATTGCGTTAAGAAATTTTGGTCCTGAAAATGATCAAAAGACAAAACACCGCCTCCAAACAATGCAAGTAATAACGACAGGCCTCCAACAACCCCACCAGCAATATATACGGCCTTTAATTTCTCTTCTTTGCTCTTTGTGGATGTTATAAGTGCGGATAGGCCTGCTATACCCAAAATTGGGAAAAATATAGAGGCAACACCCATAGCGGAATTATGCGCCCTAAATATGTTGTACTTCGGGAAGTTATAAAAGAAAATTTCATTGAACCAAGTCAAATATTTCCCCATGGATAAAAATGCGATAACAACTACAGCTGCAAATACGCCCCATTTCCAACCATTATTGGGCAATAGTACCAATCCAAGTATCATGAGAAAAGCCACGATAGCTCCGTAATAGACCGGTCCACTTGTAGATTCCCCGCCTCCCCAATAGAGTGGAACGCGTACGGCCTTTCTGCCATTGCCAAAGAATTTCGCTATCTCGTAATCTTTGTCCACTTCTTGGCCACTGCTACCTCCGGCTGCTCCAGGAATAAATGTAGCCAGTATATCTGTACTGTTGTTACTCCACAACATGGCATAATCCCAGTCAAGCCCTTCGCCGGCCTCTTCTGCATCTTCATCAATAGCATTAGCTTTTATCACAGCTGCTTCTTGCTTTAGCTCAGAGTTACCCCGCATGGTATCTTTTGAATACTCCAGCGTTGTATAAATTTTCGAGAATGACGGCCCAATTGCCAACACACCACAGACCAACAAAATGCCGGCTGCTTTGAAGTAATTCATCAAGGTGCCTTCTTTTGCCGCAAACCCTAAATAAACGAGCATAAAAAACAACATCCCAATACCAAAATAATACGTCATTTGGTAGTGGTTAGCGGCTATGTTTAAGCTCATAGCCAACAAGAACAAAGCTGCACCTTTTAAGTATTTCTGTTTGCTCAGTATAAGGTAAACACCAGCTAACGCTAAGGGTAAATATGATAATGCTCTAAACTTGGAAGTGTGCCCTTCGGCGAACAGAATCAT
>Ga0206130_10003472_pt1 | contig 20561 bp, 18 predicted proteins | sample Helgoland_Spring_9_FD_148637 | JGI IMG/M metagenome (GOLD analysis project Ga0206130, IMG submission 148637) | Pelagic subsurface seawater microbial communities from Kabeltonne, Helgoland, North Sea - Helgoland_Spring_Bloom_20160512_1 | ecosystem: Environmental > Aquatic > Marine > Epipelagic ... | reverse complement strand
CATTTAATGAATATGTTCGGCTTTACAACATAGAACATGAGGAAGAAATATTAACGGGCTCTAAAGAAGCTTTGGGACCCTCTTCTGTTGAATTCATTGAAAAGGCATCAGGCATTAAAACTAGATATCTAATTGATAAGAAAAATTGTTTAGATGTTAACGTGATGAAGCCTATTTTAAGTCCAGAAAATCCAGGCAAGATCTCAATACTAGCAGAAATGAGCATTCATGCTGCAAAAGAAGCGCTGGATCAAGCAGGCATTCAAGTCCAAGATGTCGATGCGGTCATCCTTGGAACATCTCATATTTCTAGGAACTATCCTGCGGTAGCCTGCGAGGTAATGGATGAGCTTGGCATTGAAGGTTATGGTTATGACATGCTCATTGGGTGCTCTTCAACTACGTTTGCTATTAGCAATGCATACAGCGACATAGCTTCGGGATTGGCTGATACTATTTTAGTTATTAACCCTGAGCTAACCTCCCCTCACAATGATTTCACTCTTAGAGATAGTCATTTTATATTTGGAGATGCTTGTGTTGCCACCGTTGTTCAGAAGGATTCAACTTCAAAAAATAGAGCCAGAATTCTCGATAGAAAATTAGTCACTCAATTTTCAAATAATATTAGAAGTGATTTTGGTTATTTAAATAGAGTGGAGGAACCTCCAAAGGATAAGAAAGATTTATTTTTTAAACAAAATGGTAAGGGTGTCTTTAAAGAGGTCTGCCCAATGGTTGCAAGTCTCGTTACCGATCAATTAAGTCGTCTTGATATTCCAGTTTCAGATATTTCTCAATTCTGGCTGCATCAAGCCAATGCAAATATGTGTCGAGTGATAATGACCAGAATACTTGGAACAAGTGACTATGATGCCGATATGGCCCCTATGATTTTAAGTGAGTTTGGGAATGTTGCATCTGCAGGATCCGTTCTCTCCTATCATCTGAACAACAATCTTCAGAAAGGTGAGAAAGGAATCATTTGTTCGTTTGGTGCTGGATATTCCATTTGCTCTCTTGTTATAGAGCGAGCCTAAAATGCTGGAATGAAATATTTTCTGCCTTTGCTTGTCATTGCATGCTCGGTCATAGGATCTTTAGCTAATATCTTTATAAGCTCTGATACGTGGTATGTGGATCTCGTAAAAAGTCCGCTGAACCCACCGAGCTTCGTCTTTGGAATTGTATGGCCAATTCTTTATGCGCTAATGGCATTTGTATCATTCAAGTCAGCAGATAAAATTTGGAAACTATTCATACCGCAGTTATTGCTTAACGCAGCTTGGTCGTGGATGTTCTTTTTTATGCATGCGCCTTTGCTGGCATTAATAAATATCTCGATACTGATATTTTTAAATCAAAAGATCTTGGTGATCCTAAAAAATGAATCTAAATTATTATTTTGGCTGTATTTACCATATGTCTTATGGCTTTCATTTGCAGCATTCTTAAATGCTTCGATTGTTTTTCTAAATTAGAAAATTCCTATTACCAAGCCTGTCATGCATGAGGCAAGCGTTGCCCCAATCAGTGCTTTTAAAGAAACTTTAATCAGATCATTTTTTCGCTCTGGTGCCATTGCGCTAATACCTGAAACCAAAATACCAACTGAAGAGAAGTTAGCAAAGCCGCACAAACCATAAAGAGTGATCAGTTTTGATCTTTCAGATAAGACACCTGGCTCAATGTTGGCCAAAGCGCCATATGCAACAAATTCATTTAGGGCAGTTTTTAAGCCGAGCAACTCAGCAGAAGCCAAGGTTTCTGACAGCGGAATTCCCATTAACCACACAATTGGAAAAAACATATATCCTAATATTAATTGCAGGGAAAGATCAGTAATTCCAACCCAGCTTCCTGCGATCCCTAAAATAGAATTCAGTAGAGAAACTAGAGCTATAAAAGCAATAAGAATAGCACCAACATTCAGGCAAATATCCAGGCCGTCACGAGTTCCCCTGGTAATTGCATCCATTGAACTGTCATAGACCTTAGGAATTGAATTACCATCAAAGTTAGTAACTTCAGAAGACGGAATCATAATATTTGCGTACATGATTGCTGCTGGAATAGAGAGAATAGAGGCTGAGACAAGATGCTGAATTAAATTCAAATCTGGAAACTGTGGTTGAAGCATAGAAACTAAAGCAATCATGATGGAGCCAGACACAGTGGACATGCCCGCAGTCATTAAAATTAGAAGTTCTTTTTCGCTCATGCGAGAAAGATAAGGTCTCACGAGTAATGGCGCTTCGACCTGACCCATAATAATATTAGCAGTAGCACCTAAACCAATTGGCCCTCCAATATTAAAAATTTTCTCAAAAACCTTGGAAACAGCTCTAATTATTAAAGGCAGTATATTCCAAAACCAAAGCAAGGCTGAGAGACTGGAAATGACAATAATTAACGGCAGTATTTGAAAGGCAAAGATCATTGAATTACCCGCACCGGATGCCTCAAACGGAGAATTAGAGGAATTACTTAAATAGCCAAATACAAACTCAGCACCTTCTTGAGTCGCTGCCTGCAATGAACTTACGCCATCAGAAAGGTAAGCAAATATTTGAACAATGAATGGAATTTTTAACAAAGCAAAGGCAAGGATGATTTGAAAAATAATGGCTACAAAAATATATCTGTAGTTAATGGAGGTGCGGTTTTGAGAGAATGGAATGGCAATGCAAACCAAGCCAACGAAACCAATTAGAATTTGTAAAATAGATGTAATAGTCATGACCTAGTATAGCTTAATTGCTTTTAGTCTTTCTTCTAGGAAATCATGTGCGCTAATGCTCTCAAGGGATTCATCAACAATAGAATGAAGCTCTACATTTGGAGCTGGATGAAGAAAAAAAGGCATGCTATATCTAGAGGATCCGCTTGCGTTGTGATCAACCACTCTGTGGGAGGTGCTTTTTAATTGCTGCCTTGTAACCAGCTGCATCATATCTCCTATATTGCAAACAATTGATTTGCTTTTTGCATCAATCGGGATCCAATCACCGTATGGATTCTTAACTTCTAAACCTGATTCATCTGCGCCAACCAATAAAGTAATTAAATTGATATCAGCATGCGCCCTTGCTCTATAGATGTTTGAAGTATCAGAGACTGGGGGATAATGGAGAAGTCGAAGCAATGAATTTCCTTTGCTAACCCAGTCATCAAAAAAATTAGGTTCTTTGTCCAATATCACTGCTATAGCACTCAAGACCTTCATCCCAAGAAGATTCAAATCATTAAATAAGCCATCAAATTGCGAATTAAATTCGTGCATTTCATCTACTTGTATATTTGGAGCGATCCTGGGGTCAAATGAATCATCGATGACAGGACCATGATGCCAAAACTCCTTCATATCAGGAGTTGTTTCACCCAATGCAGTTTCTTTTCCAAATGGTGTATAGCCTCTAGCACCACCCATCTCAGGATGGGCGTAAATATTTTTTGTGGCTTCATCTAACTTAAAGAATTTCTTGCTCATAGAGTAGCTTGAGGAAAGCAAGTCATCATCAATGCCATGATCTGTAATTGTAAAAAAGCCATGAGTTGTTAGGGCATTTTTTAACGCTTTGATCGTATTCGAGTCACGATCAACAATCATAGGAAAGGAAAATTCAGGTATTGAGTGAAAGGACATAGTTTATTTTACCAAAAAAAAGGCAACCTTAGGCTGCCTTTTTAACTTGTGTTGAACTATTAGAAATTAAAATTATATTTAAATCCTAGTTGAGCTCTCCATATGCTTGCGTTAAATGAGGTGTAAATATCACGCGGATTATCTAAATCAAACGCCGTGCCTTCTGAGAGGATATATTTTGAGAAATCTTCAGTCATATTTACATCAAATATTGCTACTGTTCCAGTGTAATCTCGTCCACGGATGGTTCCCCAATCATCATTCAGCATGTTCAGCAGGTTCTGAATTCCAAGAGTTATAACAAACTCATCCTCATCTCTAAGGCCTGGAAGAATTTGAGTAATTTTAAGATCGAGAGTGGTATTCCATGGTGCAGTAGCCGTACCCTTGGCAGCAATTTGACCAGGAGTAAGGTTAAGAGCTTTAACCATTCTCATTGCATCTGCAGCAAAAGCTAGATCAGGATTTGAGCAACTGACCCAGCAGACCAACGGATCGTTTACTCCGCTAGGAGCATAGGCCAAGACGTTGGCATTATCATCTTGCAAACCATCATCGAAACCAAAGGCTTCTCTTTGGTATCTTGCAGCTGATCTGTCAGCTGTTTTTGTTTCAAAAACTGCAGATAGTGGGTAACCAGATCTTCTTTCAGCAAATAATGAGAAAGTGGTAGGTTTATCAGCACCAAAGAAGTAATGAGTCGATTTTAAAGTAGCCACAAGCCTGTGCTCTGTCTCATAGATAGATCTCCCAGACATAGGAGCATTTGGATTTACGTTAGCGCTCTTACCAAATGATGAATTTGCAGTTGAGGATGTTCCACTGGTAATCTCATCAATATTTTGATTGGTGTAATTTATAGAAAAATCACTTGCGCCATCGTTAAAAGCTCTAGATGCACCAATTGTAAATATTTCAGCACCGCCGCCGCCCTGATTATTTAGAGCAACTTTAAATGAATTGTAAGTTTTCATGTCATAGATTGGGCGTCCATCTGGGGCTTTTAAGACTGGGATAGGAGCCTGATTGTTTACCAAAGCATCTCCAGTATTGAGGGCTTTGTAGACAGCTTGCTCGTAGTCCTTTTTAAGATATGAAGCCACAACAAACCAATCACCCATTGGTTTTTCATACGTTAAGTTTAAAACTTTCATGGTTGGCCACTCAAAGTCCGGAGACATTGTAACAATAACTGAGTCTCTCAAAGGAGCAATAGCAATTGCATCTTTAACACATTGTGGTTGGGTGGCTGTAACGTTCGAAGGATTTGAAGTGGGATCACATCCGGCAACAGCATTTGAATTAGAATATCCGGCTGTTTGAACACCGTTATTTGAATAGGCATTAGAAGCCCAAACTAATGGGAATCTTGTGGTATAAGTTCCATTGACAAACTTCAATGAACTGCCATCATCGAACATATAATCTGCTCCAAATCTCCAAGATAATGTTGAAGATCCTTTGTCTAGGCCATAATTTTCAAAACCATATGCATCTTTAAATCCAGCATTTTTTGGAGGAGCACTTCCTGAAACATCATCGTATCTTAGACCTAAGGTCACGGTTAGTTGATCAGAGACGGTAATCTCATCTTGAGCAAAGATAGACTCAAAACCATAATCAAAAGCTGCTGCGCCGCCTGCCTCTGTTCCAACTCTAGAATTACTGGCGCTATATCTGCTGGAATTCCTAGCCAAGAAATCGTCATAAGAAGCGAAGGTGTGAGCACCATCTTGAAATGCAATAAATACATTGTATACATCAAATGTATCATCGGAATAACCAGCTGTTATCTCATGGTTACCAAGGGTGTAAGTACCTTTAATTTTTAGGGTATCATTTTCTGTATAGAGATCATTTGCACTTCTGTAGGGATCAACACCCAAGTAAATATCTTGCATACCGAAGGCATTTTCAATATTGAAGTTCGCAACATTGCTTCCTATTGGGGAGGTTTGACCCGTATCCGTAGATTTATTATTAATCTGAATTTCTGTGGTAAACGCATCACTCCAGTTTGAAACAAATAATATTCCTGTTGATTCTGTTAGCTCAGGTTTTACGTATTCATTGGATGCAAAGTAAAAAGATCTATTATTACTGTTTGAGCCTTTCAAAGCTTCTGACTCTGACTCTCTGTAATTAACCTGCAACCTGTGAACATCTGAAATATCAATGTCAAAACGTGCGGATAGGTTTTCTTGAGTTGAAGTGTTTGATGATGTGTATCCTAACGGATCAAAACCATAGGTAGAGATTGTATCTGCTCTAATTTGAGCAACTTCTGCTGAAGTAATAGTTTGTAGTGCTGGAGCGCCTGAACCAGTGGGACCAAAGTTAATCGGGGTAGTCTTATCGTTTGTTTCAAAAGCAACAAAGAAAAATGCTTTATCTTTGATAATTGGGCCACCAAAAGTGAAGCCTTCAGACGTATCATCAAAGGTTCTGTCTACCGTGGTGCCTCTCACTTCGTCACCAGAAAATGAGTCACCTCTATCAAAGGTATAAACTGATCCCTTGAACTCGTTAGTACCACCTTTTGAAACTACTTCAATGACGCCACCTTCAAATTGGCCATATTCAACTGAAACAGGGGAAACTCGAACGTTTATTTGATCAATGGTATCTAATTGAATTGGGTTTGATTGACCAGGGTAACCATTAGCATTAAGGCCAAAGTCATCGTTGTATGAAGATCCATCAACTTTTAAGTTATTTGATTTGGTATTTGAACCTGCAATGTTAACTCCAGAGTATTCGCCATCTTGCACACTATCAACAACTGCAAATGGGTTAAGCCTTACAAAGTCTCTAATGTCACGAGTGACGGAGGAAAATTTCTGAATATCATCTGAGGTTATTTTTGTAGCGAATCCCATGTCCTGTTTTCCACTAACTGCAGATGCAACGGTGACAACATCTTCAATTGATTCAACAAGAAGTTTTAATCTCCTTGTATCACCAACTGTTAATCGCAGATTATCAATGGTTTGAGCGCCATTAGCTGAAGAAACTACAACGCTGTAAGGGCCACCAGGTCTCAGGCCTTTTGCAGAGAATTTACCGCTAGAATCTGTAGTTTTTGATACCTTAGAATTGGTAGGTTTATAGGTAATGGTGACTGATGCATTAGCAACGGTCGAGCCATCATCAGAATACACTACACCAGCAATATCAGATGTCAGTTCTTGAGAAAAAGCTGGGATAGCAATTAAAGCAAAAACAAAGAATAGGTTACGCAAAGATTTCATAATTTCCTCTAAAAAATTAAAAATTAAAATTGGACTTCTAATTGAATTCTATACTTCTTTTACTAGGAATAAAAGTAACAATTAAGTAACAATTAAAAAACTATCTTAAACCTCAATAGTTTTAAATTTTGTGTAATCTTGAAGGGCTTCAGGAATGGTAATTAAGGTCTTTTGGTCAAAGCAATTCTCGATAATTGCTATGAGGGTTCTACCCGCTGCCAAAGCAGATCCGTTGAGGGTATGAGCGAATTGAGTTGCTCCATCTTGCTTAAATCTTATTTTAGCTCTTCTTGCCTGGAAGTCAGTGCAGTTAGAGCATGATGAAATTTCTCTAAAACTCTCTTGACTAGGAATCCAAACTTCTAAATCGTATGTCTTAGCCGCTGAGAAACCTAGGTCGCCAGTGCAGAGCTCTATCACCTGATAAGGGAGGTTAAGCTCCTGTAAAATTGTCTCAGCATTGCGGGTAAGAGATTCCAATGCTTCAAGTGAATTATCTGGATGACATATTTGCACAAGTTCAACTTTTTCAAATTGATGTTGTCGAATTAATCCGCGGGTATCTTTTCCATAGCTTCCTGCCTCGGACCTAAAGCAGCTTGTATGGGCAGTAAGTTTTATTGGTGAATCCAATGAAACAATTTGATCTCGATACAGATTTGTCAGAGGCACCTCGGCGGTTGGAATTAAATAATAATTATCGGTTAGTTGAAATAGATCATCCGAAAATTTGGGCAGCTGACCGGTTGCTTGAAGAGATTCGGTGTTAGCTATCATAGGAAGATAGTGCTCTTCATATCCATGCTCTTCGGCTTTATCAAGCATAAAAGAGATTAGAGCTCGCTGCAGCTTTGCTACCTTGCCAGTTAAAACAGAGAACCGAGAGCCTGCAAGAATATTAGCCGCATCCATGTTAATAAGAGAGGTGATGTCTAGATGGTCTTTTCCTCCAGAGACCAAAGGCTTGCCAAAATCTCTAATTTTGACATTATCTTTTTCACCCGTGCCATTCGGCACTGAAGCTAACGGTAGATTCGGAATATCTAATAAAAAGGCTTGCAAAGAAGACTGAATGTCAGTCAGAGTTTTTGAGCAAGAATCGAGCTCGCTTTTAACTTCAGCTATTTGTTGATTTAAAGTTACGTCATCTTTTCCTTCTTTCTTCAAAAGACCATAATCTTTAGAGAGCGCATTTCTTTTTGCTTGCAAAGCTTCTGTTTGTATCTGAGCGGCTTTTCTATTAGCCTCAAGATCCTCAAACATTTTAAGATCTAATTCATATTTTTTTGATGTAAGGCTTTGGGCGACTAAGGCTGAATCAGTTTTTATTAAATTTGTGTCAATCATTTTTAAGAAGTTTTAAATAGAGCATATGCTATGTAGGTACCAAGCAAGCATGAACCAATGGAAGCTAAGACATAAACTAAAGCATTTATATCGCGTCCATTATATAACATTTCAATTGTTTGCTGAGAGAAAGCTGACATGGTGGTAAATGATCCAAGAAAGCCAACCACCAAAAATAAATATAGATTATCTTTTAAGTCAGCTAACTGAGTCATGGCAATGCCAATACAAAAGCATCCAAGAAAATTAACTATCATAATCCCAAGAGGCAGGGAAAAAAATGTATGGTTCTTTAGGCTCTCATTTAATAAGTATCTTAGCGAAGCCCCTGCTCCGCCTCCAAAAGCAATGTATAGAATCTTAATCACAATCTTGTTAACTCTATTCCGTGCTCAATCCCTAAATTATCGGTGTATCGAATAAGACTTAAAATATTTTTATTAAATATAAATTTAATTTCTGGAGAATTATCTGCAGGGAGAATACTGAAGTTATTAGAGTCATGGGAAATTATTGTATATTCGGTGGATTGAGCGCTTAACCCTGAAAGCAATACCTTGATAAAAATACTATTAATATCCTCTAGGCTCATAGCTCGAGACTGATTGAGCTCAAGATCAAAAATTGTGACTCTATCTTGACTGACTTCATAACGCTCTTTAAATGGAGATAATATATTCACAATAAACCCTTTGCTGGTATTAAATAATATCTCTCCTGCTGATTCTTCTATCTTCAGATCAGACTGATTTAATGATCTTTCAACAAAAGAATAGTTATGAGACAAAGCATCATTAAGCAAACCCGCAGGATTGCTTGGATCGGCTAAAGTGAAAGATGAAAATAAACTAAGAGAATAAAATATTCTTGCGATCATTGCTGTTTAGGAACAAGTACTTCCCTACTTCCATTGCTACTCATTTCAGAAACTAAGCCCGCAATTTCCATGGCTTCAATTAATCTGGCAGCCCTGTTATAGCCTATTCTAAATTTTCTTTGCACAGCTGAAATGGAAGCCCTTCTTGATTCAATAACAAAATTCACTGCCTCATCATAAATCTCGTCATCTTCATCGGATGATTCAGAAGCATCTGAGCCTGACCAACCTGGTATCGGACCTGTCTCTTGAAGATCAGAGGTGATCTCATCAAGATAATTAGGTTCAGCTCTCTTTTTCCAACTATCAACCACTCTGTGCACCTCATCATCACCAACAAATGCTCCGTGCACTCTAATAGGCACTCCCTGACCTGATGGCATGTATAACATGTCTCCCCACCCGAGCAACTGCTCAGCACCGCCCTGATCTAAAATAGTTCTTGAATCAATTTTAGAGGATACTTGAAAGGCAATTCTCGTCGGAACATTAGCTTTAATTAAACCTGTGATTACATCCACTGAAGGTCTTTGAGTTGCAAGAATCAAATGTATGCCTGCGGCTCGAGCTTTTTGGGCGATCCTAGCGATTAAATGCTCTACTTTCTTTCCAACCAGCATCATCATGTCAGCAAATTCATCTACTACTACTACAATAGATGGGAGTTCCTCTAATTCAATCTCGTCTTCCTCTTTAAAAGGATCAAGCAATGGTTCTCCTGCTGCTTTGGCTTCTGCAACTTTTTGATTAAAGCCAGCCAAACCTCTTACACCCAATTCTGACATTAATTTATATCTTCTATCCATCTCAGCAACACACCATCGCAGACCATTCGCTGCATCTGTCATGTCTGTGATCACAGGAGTCAAGAGATGGGGTATGCCCTCGTAAACTGATAATTCAAGCATTTTAGGATCGATCATAATTAAGCGGACGTCCTTGGGATCGGATTTAAACAATAAGCTCAGCAGCATCGCATTAATACCAACAGATTTACCGGACCCTGTGGTTCCTGCAACTAATAAATGAGGCATTTTTGCTAAGTCCACCACAATTGGTTTCCCTGCAATATCTTGTCCTAGAGCAAGTGATAAAGGAGAAACTGATTTAGTAAATACATCTGAAGATAAAATTTCGGTCAAACGGACCATTTTTCTGTTTGTATTGGGAATCTCTACACCAACCACTGACTTGCCCTCAATCACCTCAACAACTCGAACACTTTTAACCGCAAGAGATCTAGCAATATCTTGGGCAATGTTAGTAATCTTACTGGCTTTAGTTCCTGGAGCAGGTTGAATTTCAAATCTTGTAACAACTGGCCCTGGTATCACTGAAGTAACTTTTGCCTCAACGCCAAACTCATCTAACTTAACTTCTAGCAAATCAGCTAACTGATTTAGCTCATCTTGACTCAAGGAAGATCCATCATCCAAGGCGCGATCAAGTAAATCAGTGGATGGCATCTCAGTATCAAGCTTAGAATCTTTTGATTTATACACTGTAGATGAAGCTTTGGAGCTCTCTTCTTTTACAGAAGATAACTCAGATGAAATTGTTTTTGCAGCTGAAACGAAAGGCTCTGATGAATTTTCTGAAGCAGGTTTAGTCTTAGGGAGATTCAACTCTCTAGGCTGAGCATCAGAAAGTGGCTTTTCTAGCGGTATTGTTTTAGTTTTAAAAAACTCTTTGATCTCTATTGATTGAACTTTCTCAAAACTCATTAAAGCAAAAGCTTTGAGTACATTCATTAAAGATGAGGTTGCTGATAATGAGTAGCGGCCAACTGAATCAATGACTATAAGCCATGAAAATGAAAAAGTTAACGAGGCAGCTATGAGTGCGAAAATAAAGATAAAAAGTAACGAGCCAACCACACCAAATATATTTGAAAGGTTCGTGAAAATAATCTCTCCTAATATGCCGCCCGACGAGCCTTGTGGAAAAAAATCTCCGCTAAAGTAGTATTCGCAGATTGTTGAAAAAGAAAGAATCAACACAGTTGCCGAGCTTAGTTTAACAAGTGTGTAAAGATTGTTTTTAGGCTTGTAAAAGAATAGGAGTCGAATTGCTGCAAATGAAGCAATAAATAAAATAAGATAAGCTCCCATGCCAGCAACTGAAAACAGTGCATCTGAAAGGTAAGCACCAAATGGCCCTCCAAGATTAACAACGGAATCTGAAAGCGAAGTTACAGATGAGAAGCTAGAGTCAAGATCTGAATAAGAAAGCAGAGAGATAAATATATATAGTGCAGAACCAAGGCATAAAAATGCTATAACATTTTTTAAGGTGCCTGCTGATAGATTTGAATCTTCTGATTGTTTAACGATAGTAATCTCCGGTTTCAAATATTATATTTGAAATAGTTTATTAAGTTAGAAAAGATAACAATTTCTTTACACTCTATCTTATAATTCGCACATGGAATATCAACATCACAAGCTCATTATCTTAGGTTCAGGGCCAGCAGGCTATGCTGCAGGCATATATGCTGCGAGAGCAGGCTTAAATCCAATACTTTTAACGGGAGCCGAAGAAGGTGGTCAGCTAACCACAACAACAGATGTTGAAAACTGGCCGGGAGACTCAGACGGATTGCAGGGACCTGAGTTAATGCAACGCATGAGAAAACACGCTGAGATGTTTGATGTACAAATTATTAATGATCACATTCATGAAACTATTTTAGGTGATGGTCCATTGAAACTTCATGGCAGTCAGAACTGGTCCTCAGATGCTCTCATCATTTCAACTGGAGCGAGCGCCCAATATCTTGGCTTACCTTCTGAAAAAGAATTTCTAGGTAAAGGTGTTTCTGCCTGCGCTACTTGTGATGGGTTCTTTTATAAAAATCAAGAAGTTGCTGTGGTTGGAGGTGGAAATACTGCCGCAGAAGAGGCTTTGTATTTATCAAGAATATGCTCAAAAGTTCATTTAATTCATCGAAGGGACAAGCTTAGAGCTGAAAAGATCCTTCAAGATAGAGTTGCTGAAGCGGTGAAAGAAGGAAAAATTGAAATGCATTGGAATTCAGAGTTGCAAGAAGTTCTCGGAGATCAAAGAGGTGTGCATTCCATAAAAATCTCAGAAAATGACAGTTCAAACACTCTGGATCTTAATGGCGTTTTTATTGCAATTGGGCATCATCCAAATACAGAAATTTTTAAAGGTCAACTAGATATGGAGAATGACTACATCACCATTAAGTCTGGCACCAATGGTTTTGCAACAGCAACAAGCACTCCGGGTGTTTTTGCTGCGGGAGATGTTTCAGATCAAATATACAGGCAAGCAATTACCTCTGCAGGTTTTGGCTGTATGGCAGCCCTTGATGCAGAAAGATTTTTATCAGAATAGCTTACTGACCTGAGACCCAAAATACAGCGCCCATCACAGCAACTACTACGATAAGTAGAGCTACTTTGGCATCGCTTGCACTATCCTCATTTGCTTCTTGTGATTCAAAGTATTCTTTAAGATGATCTGACATTTATTACTCCTTGTGATTTAAAACAACTCTTCCTTGCTGGCCGCCCTGAAGAATTATTTGAATTTCTTCGCCTAACTGTTCTTTAGAAACTTCTTTAGTTGAACCAGATAAATCTAGCTCCCACTCATTAGCAAATTTTTTCCATAGACTTTCTTTAAATTCAATGGGAGTTTCTGCTGAATCAATCCCACACAGATTAATGCCTCTTAAAATAAATGGAAAAACAGTTGTATTAATTTCTATGCCGCCCACGTTTCCACAACACGATACTAAGCCATGCGGAGCAATTTCAGAGAGAAGTTTGCTTAATATACTGCCACCAACCGTATCAACTGCACCAGCAAATAAGGGTCTTACCATCGGTTTAGAAGGCTCATTTAAGTAGTCTTCTCTAAGAATGATTGAGGTAGCTCCTAATTGAGTTAAAAAATTCTTAGCCTCTGGCTTGCCAGTCAAAGCGCTAACATTAAATCCTAATTTAGATAAAATCATTACCGCAACAGATCCGACTCCGCCAGTTGCGCCGGTAACCATGATTGGAAGTTCACTGCTTGGTTTGGAATCCATTATTTTAATCACACTTGCAGCTGCCGTTATCCCAGCGGTTCCTATCGACATAGCTTCTAAGGCAGAAAGATTTTCAGGTTTTTTAACAATCCAACCCTCGGGAACAGTAATAAACTCGCCAAATCCTCCAGGCGTATTCATTCCTAGATCATAGCCAGTAACTATAACTGCATCGCCCTCAGCAAATAATGTTGAAGCTGAATCTGTTACAACACCGGCAGCATCAATACCAGGCACAAAAGGATAATTTCTTGTGACACCTTTGACACCAGTTGCTGATAATGCATCTTTATAATTGAGAGATGAGTGAGAAACTTGAATCTGCACAAATCCCTGCTCGGGTTTAATTAAATCCAGTTCAGCTATAGAAGCTGAGAAGCTTCCCTCTGATTCTTGAATATAATAAGCTGAATACTTCATTACCTTGGCGTCATTCTCATTCCAGAATCCAAACGAATGGTTTCTCCGTTTAGGTAAGTATTTTCCACAATGTGTGCAGCTAGCGAACCAAATTCTGCTGGCTCACCAAATCTATGAGGGAACTGAGTTGACTGAAGTAAAGGTTCTCTAACCTTGTCTGGAGCCATCTTCATTAAAGGGGTATCAAAAATACCAGGCGCGATTGTATTTACTCTAATTGAATGCCTTGCAAGATCTCTTGCTGCCGTTAAAGTTAATCCAATGACGCCAGCCTTTGATGCGCTGTATGCAGACTGCCCAATCTGACCTTCGTAACCAGCCACTGATGCAGTATTGATAATAACACCCTTCTCACCTGACTCTGACTCATCGTTTTTATCCATAAGTTCGGCCGCTAAGCGCATGACATTGAATGTTCCAACAAGGTTGAGATCTATGATGAATTTAAAATGATCTAATGGATGAGGGGCTTCTTTGCCAAGAATTCTTCCGCCGTAACCTGTGCCTGCACAATTAATTGCAACATCAAGCCTTCCAAAAGATTCTTTAATGAATGTCATTGCATCTATTACAGGCTGCTCCTCCATGATATTTGTATTGATATATTTAACATTATCGTCGCCTAATTCATCGCAAATAGCTTTGGCATTATCGTCATTGATATCAAGAATCATAACCTTTGAGCCATGGGCAACAAAATGTCTAGTAGATGCCTCACCCAACCCAGATGCTCCGCCAGTGATTGCTATAACTTTATCCTTAAGCTCCATGATATTTCTCCTGCTTTCCTAATTAATTGGTAATCAATAATTAGCTAATGTTTATAAAAAATGCAGAACAATTATACCTATAAATATAGAGATCATTCGAATAAAAATATCGACTAACTTAATTGGCATCAAAATTGCATATTAGATTATGTAACTTTAATTAATTTTCACAAAAAAGGAGTAAATATGAAAAGATTATTTTTGTTTATGGGGCTAACTGTAATGTTATCCATGCCAACATTTGCCGCTGTAAGTGCAAACGTTACTTTTGCGTCAGACTACGTATGGAGAGGAATGACTCAAAGTGACGGTCCTGCAATACAGGGTGGGTTTGACTTTGAAGATGAAAGCGGTTTTTACGCAGGAATCTGGGGCTCTAATGTGAATTTTAATGATGGTGCCGGCAGTGAGCTAGATTACTACGCGGGATATGGCTTTTCGCTTGGAGACGTCGGAGTTGATATTGGATACATAGCCTTTGATTACCCAGAAAACCAAACCGGATTAGATTTTGAAGAAATCTATCTTGGCTTAAGTTTTGGTGATCTTGGTCTAACACTTGCCTCCGGTCAAGACGGAGCACCAGATTACACAGAAGTTTCCTACGGTCTGGGCCCTGTTTCTTTTGCATACGGTGAATACGATGACTATGGCGATAATTTGACAGTCAGTTATGGTTTTTCATGTGGGTCATACGACTGCGGGATTACTGCATACGACTTTAGTGATAGCGGATATGGCGCTGATGAAGATGGCTTTTTCTTTTCAATATCTGCAAGTCTATAAGTCATGAAATTAGTTACTGCAATTATCAAACCCTTCAAACTTCAAGAAGTTAGAGAAGCCCTCATTGCCGCAGGCATAGAGGGTTTAACAATTTCTGAAGTCAAAGGGTATGGCCGACAAAAGGGTCATGTAGAAATGTACAGAGGGGCTGAATACTCTGTTGACACTCTCCCTAAAATAAAAATTGAGGTTATTGCTCAAGATGAAAACTTAACAACTGTAACCGAAACTATTATTTCATCCTCGCACACTGGTGCTATTGGTGATGGGAAAATTTTTATATCAAGTCTTGACGAAGTCATACGAATTCGTACAGGCGAAACCGGCAACGAAGCCATTTAATCAAGGAGTAAATTATGGAAGAAATTAAATTTGCCCTAGACACGTTTTATGCAATCATGTCTGGAGCTCTCGTTATGTGGATGGCGGCTGGTTTTACAATGCTGGAAGCCGGTCTAGTCCAGAAAAAAGATGTATCTGAAATTGTAACCAAGAACCTTGGGTTATTTTCAATTGCATGTGTAATGTACTTGGTATGTGGCTTTGTGTTGATGTATCCATCTGACGCTATATTTGCAATTGCAGGTGGCCTAGATGATGCTGGTGAAGCTATTTCATATGGAATTTTACCTGCCATTGGAACCTCATGGGGTCTATCTGCTGATATGCCTTTAGAAGAAATTGGTATGGCATACGGCATGGACTATTCTCAACAAGCAGACTTCTTTTTCCAAGTCGTCTTTGTTGCTACAGCTATGTCAATCGTTTCAGGTGCTGTCGCCGGAAGAATGAAGTTAATACCATTTTTTATCTTCACAGTTATCCTAACTGGTTTCATCTACCCTATCCAGGGATACTGGAATTGGGGCGGAGGCTTTTTAAGTACCCTTGGTTATTCTGACTATGCAGGCTCAGGAACAGTGCATTTATTAGGTGCAGCTGCTGCTTTGGGTGTTGTAACGTTGCTTGGACCTAGGAATGGAAAGTACGGTGCAAACGGATCTATTAATCCTATGCCTGGTTCTAATATTCCACTTGCAGCTTTAGGTGTATTAATCCTATGGCTCGGTTGGTTTGGATTTAATGGTGGTTCAGAGCTAGTCATCAGTAATGAAGCTAGTGCTATTGCTGTTAGCCAGGTATTCCTTAATACAAACATGGCTGCTGCTGGTGGAGTTATCGGTGCATTAATCTTAAGCCTTGCTATGACAGGCAAGAGTGATGTAACCATGGTAATTAACGGTGCTATTGCTGGTTTAGTAGCAATTACTGCTGGCCCAAGCGCTCCAAGTGGCGGCGAGGCTGTCATCATAGGCTTGATTGGTGGTTGCATGGTTTATGCATCCATTCTATTTTTTGATAGAACTTTAAAGATTGATGATCCTGTAGGGGCTATTTCAGCTCACGGTATTGTTGGAATTTTTGGAGTCATGGTTGTTCCATTCACAAATGCAGATGCATCATTGCTTACTCAGTTGTATGGAGTCCTCGCTATTGGTGGGTTTGGATTTTTAGCAAGCTATGCATCGGTTTACTTGATCAATCTAGTTATACCTATAAGAGCTTCAGATGAGGAGCAATCAGTTGGCCTTGATGTTTCAGAGATAGGCGTAGAGGCATATCCTGAATTTAAGTAGATAAGAAACAAGCAAATTATTTGTAAAATAAAAAAGCCGTCTTATGACGGCTTTTTTTGCCTCATAAATTCTTTTGCCCTCAAATAGATCACAAATTTCTACAAATAGTTATTTTTTAGTTTAAAAGTGTCAATAATCATAGTTATTTTTTGGCACGATAATTGCATGTTTATAAGATAAGAAAAAAATATATACATAAGGGGTAAATTCAATGAAGTTAATAACAGCTATTATTAAGCCATTTAAACTTGAAGAAGTTCGTCAAGCCTTACTTGATTTTGGTGTAGAGGGGCTAACCGTTACAGAAGTTAAAGGGTTTGGAAGGCAAAAAGGCCACACGGAATTGTATCGGGGTGCAGAATACACCATCGATACTCTTCCTAAAATTAAACTTGAGATATTAACAACTGAAGAATCCTGCCAATCAATTGTTGATGTAATCACTAAGTCTGCCAATACAGAAAAAATCGGTGACGGAAAAATATTTATTACTAATATTGAGAGTGTTATCAGAATTAGAACAGGAGAAAAAGACAATGAAGCAATTTAACTTTAATGGAGTAAAAAAAATGAAATTATTTAATCTATTTGCATTCATACTTCTGATATCTACTTCCCCTTCCTTACTTGCATCTGATGTAAATGCTGGAGATACAGCCTGGATTCTTACTGCGACTGCTTTGGTTTTGTTTATGACCTTACCAGGTCTTGCTCTTTTTTATGGCGGCTTGGTTAGAACTCAAAATGTATTGTCCGTGCTAATGCAATGCTTTGCTATTTGCTGCATTGTTTCTGTGCTTTGGGTTGTCTATGGTTATAGCTTAGCTTTTACTGGCAATGGTTCGATCATTGGCGGAACAGATGCCCTCTTTCTATCAAATTTAACAAGGGATGCGGCATCTGGAACTCTCCCTGAAAGTCTATTTATAGTGTTTCAAATGACATTTGCGGTAATTACTCCTGCTTTAGTGGTAGGTGCGTTTGCTGAAAGAATGAGATTTAGTGCAATGTGTATTTTTACAGTTCTTTGGGTAACCTTGGTCTACCTTCCAGCTTGTCATATGGTGTGGGGTGGCGGATACCTTTCCAATCTTGGCGTAATAGATTTTGCCGGCGGCTTAGTCGTCCATGCAACATGTGGTGTTGGAGCTTTGGTTGCAGCAATCATGCTAGGTCCAAGGAAAGGTTTTCCAGGGTCTGCTTTAGTGCCACACAATAGACCAATGGTTGTTATGGGTGCGGCTATGCTTTGGGTTGGTTGGTTTGGATTTAATGGTGGAAGTGCTGTGGCTGCTGATTCAAATGCTGCAATGGCTATTCTGGTGACTCATATTAGTGCAGCGGTAGGTGCGTTGACTTGGATGTCAATTGAGTGGATTAAAACAGGTAAGCCAACCGTAATTGGTATTGCAACTGGGATGGTTGCTGGCTTGGCAACGATTACCCCTGCCTCTGGAACTGTTGGTCCTCAAGGAGCATTATTAATTGGATTTGCAGCTGGTTTAGTTTGTTTTTATGCTACTCAAATAATTAAAGGTTACTTTAGGATTGATGATTCCTTAGATGTGTTTCCGGTACATGGTGTGGGCGGTATTTTGGGGATATTAATGTTGGCATTTATTGGAAAGCCAGACGGATTCCTAGGGGCTGGCTCAAGCGGGTTTGATCCATCAGTCTTGCAGCAATTTATGATTCAACTTCAAGGTGTTGCAGTTATATGCTTATGGACTTTTGTATTCTCATGGCTTGCTTTAAAAGTAACCGGACTAATTACTCCATTAAGAATAGATGAGCAAAGTGAATTTGAAGGGCTCGACATAACCGAGCACAACGAAACTGGATATCACTCCAGCTAGCATTTAGATTGTACTGCTCTTTTGAATAACTGGATTGGCGTATTGATTTAAGAATTTTAATCGTGCGCCATCATCCAGGTTAATCATTCTTTGGCTTAACAAGTCTTTTGCTGCAGAGATATCTTCATCTGAAAATTGATGAATGCATTGATGCTCTGTTTCAAGCATTAAAGCTGCAGCGAAATTAGTTGGATGTAAGTAATACATAGAAGTAATTTCTTTGCTAATTTTACTGGCCACAACCTCATAACTATCTATATCATCGAACTGAATTGGCTGGCCGACATTGATGGTCACGTTGCCTTTTTGGCCATTGACACCATTAGCTATGCTAATCAAATCTTCATTTTCACTTTTCTCATAGTTTTTATTTTGGTCCAAAGCATTAAGCTCGATTGCCTTAAGACAATCGTTAGGATCAAGCTCATAAGATATTGAAACTGGCACTACCTTCAAAGCATTAAAATATTGACCCAAAGATTGTGTTTTTCTCTCATATAGATGGATCATCTTTAACATTGCTGGGTCAGTCTCATCAATTCCATCTTTCGCGCGACCTTGTTTTTGTGCAATCCATATTGATTCACCGGCTTCCAAGATCGTGTGCTGGATAAACTTAGATGCTAGAGAAAGTCCCATATAAATTTCTTTTTTGGTTCCAGATCTCTGAATAATGAAACTTTTATTCAGTCGCATTAGATCTGATGCCCATTTTTCTTTCATTAAATTATTTCCAACAGCCATATTAAAAGTTTTATGCCCCGCTCGATAAAGAGAAAGATTTAGTAACGCTGCATCAAGTGATATATCTCTATGATTTGATATAAATAAGTACTGAGATTTCGAATCTAAATTGGAAATACCTTCCACCTCTAAATTTGAGATAGAAGTTTTAATCATCTGATCCATCAAGCTCTTAAAAATTTCTTGGTAGCCCTCAATGCTGTGAATGTTTTTTACTTGAGATTTCAGCAGAATTTTAACCAGCGACTTAAAAAACGGAAGTTTATTAAAATATTTAGAATACTTAAGGCTGATAAGAGCCTTCAATAAAGCCGGGTCATCAATTAGAGATGACAATACCGGTTGCACCTCATGATCTTGATAGGGGCGAATCGCTAGAAACGGATCCACGAATTTAACCAAGCAGCTGGATCATAACTCCAGCAGCAACTGCCGAACCTATAACGCCGGCTACATTTGGGCCCATAGCATGCATTAGAAGAAAATTTTGAGAATCACTCTCTAGCCCAACTTTATTGGCAACTCGAGCTGCCATTGGAACAGCAGAAACGCCTGCCGCGCCAATTAAGGGATTAATTTTATTTACACTTAAAAGATTCATAAGCTTTGCCATCAAGACTCCAGATGCAGTGCCAATTGAAAATGCGATAATTCCCAACGAAAGAATCCCAAGAGTTTCTGCCGTTAAAAATTGATCTGCGGCCAGCTTTGATCCTACCGCTAAACCCAAAAAAATAGTTACAACATTTATTAAAGAGTTTTGTACAACATCACTCAGCCTTTCGACTACCAACGACTCTCTCATAAGATTGCCAAAACAAAACATCCCTATAAGAGGTGCTGCACTAGGAAGTAACATTCCAACCAGTAAAACCAAAATCAATGGAAAGATAATTTTTTCTCTTTGAGAAACTTCTCTTAACTGAACCATGCGTATCTTTCTCTCTGAATCAGTTGTTAACAATCTCATGATAGGCGGTTGAATCAACGGAACTAGGGCCATATAAGAGTATGCTGCCACTGCTATAGCGCCAAGTAGCTCTGGGGCTAGAATAGAAGATACATATATTGCAGTTGGACCATCAGCACCACCGATAATTCCGGTTGCAGCCGCCTGCTTCAAGGTAAAGGACACTAAGCCCAAATGATTTAAAAGCAAAGCTCCAA
>Ga0206130_10003468_pt1 | contig 20569 bp, 20 predicted proteins | sample Helgoland_Spring_9_FD_148637 | JGI IMG/M metagenome (GOLD analysis project Ga0206130, IMG submission 148637) | Pelagic subsurface seawater microbial communities from Kabeltonne, Helgoland, North Sea - Helgoland_Spring_Bloom_20160512_1 | ecosystem: Environmental > Aquatic > Marine > Epipelagic ... | reverse complement strand
AACCCGTCCGCCACTAGAAAACATCTTAGTAAACTAATCAGTTTTCTCGTTCGACTTGCATGTCTTATCCACGCCGCCAGCGTTCATTCTGAGCCAGAATCAAACTCTCCGTATAAATTGCCATCTTGCGATGGACTTTTTTAAACAGTTATAGGCTTTGTATCTTTATATTCTCATTTTGACTTTAACATCAAAACAAGACGTAAATTTACGATTACCAAATTGACAAGTAGTAGAACTCCAAACCGAAGCTCTTCATCCTACTTACTCTGCACGCCAGTTAAAAACTGACACACAGCGCACAATTCAATCTTTCCTCTTCCATCCTGCATACACCGTCCAGACCGCACTCCATTATCAACCGTGGTGGTCGAAAACTTCATCACACAATCTGCCTTGTAGACAGGACCATACTTTTAAAGATCACTTTAACGTGGAGATAAAAAAACCGACCGATGACGAGCTCTTGCGAACTATGTCTCCGATCGACTTAAATGTCTCTCGCGTGCCCTCCAATGGAGCGGCGGGCGGAAACTATCCGAAATCTACGTCACGTCAATACCTTTTGGCATCTTTTTTACCTCTTTTTTAAACTACCACCGCAATCGCCTAATCTTCAACGATAACGGCGTGCTGTAAATTTACACAAGCAAGGCATACCAGATGTTTAACAAATCAATATTTCCTAGTTGGGTGCAATTTTGTGTCAGTTTTATTACTCAAAGGGGGCTGCAATGAATAGACCAGAGGCACTATTAATGTCTTACTCCACCATTCAGTTCAGTATTTAGTCTGCCCAACTCGTTTTTTCTAGACACCAGCGACTCTATAGTGCGCTTTAGGGGCGTTCCTAGAACAATTAAAAAAACAATTATATCATGAAACGAGAACGTATTCTACGAGGTGTCGGTCTGACATCCATCGTTGCTGGTGCAATTGCCTTGGGCAGTTGCGGAAAGAAAGAAGAAACAACCAATGCGAACAGTGACGATAAGGTCCTGCAGATCACTGCCATTCCAGACAAAAAGGTCTCTGATCAAAGCATCAAATACAAGGCGCTCAGTGACTACCTTGCCACGGAGCTCGGCGTTAAAGTCGAATATGTTAACTCGCAAGACTACAGTGCTTCAGTGAATCGTTTTGCCAATAATGAAGTTCAGCTGGTATGGTTTGGCGGGCTGACAGGCGTGCAAGCCCGTGCTCGTGTCGAAGGATCTCGTGCTATCGCTCAAGGCGTTGTTGACCCTATGTATAAGTCTTACTTTATTGCACATGAATCCACTGGGCTGGAAAAATCTGATGAATTCCCAGAGGGAATTGCGGATCTGACATTTACTTTCGGCTCTAAAAAATCGACTTCTGGTCGTTTAATGCCAACTTGGTTTATCCAGAAAGAAACAGGCAAGACTCCCGAAGAGTTCTTTTCCAAGCCAATCCAATTTACGGGTAAAGCAAGTCATGCAGGCACTGCCAATGCTATCAATGAAGGTTCGGTTCAAGCAGGCGTATTAAGCTACAAAACCTACGACAGCATGGCCAAATCCGGAGAGATTGACCCCAATAAAGCTAAAATCATCTGGGTCACTCCCGGGTATGCTGACTACAACTTCACCGCACATCCATCACTTGATGAAACTTTTGGCCCTGGTTTCATCGACAAGCTTCAAACAGCTTTAATCAATTGCAAGGACAAGGATGTACTTGCGGTTCTAAAGCGTGAAGAAGGCCTGATGGAAGCAAAGAACGAAGACTTTGCAAACATCGTTACCATTGCTAAAGAATTAGGCTTCTTTAAAGAGTAGCCATACGGCCCCTTCGGCTAAAGAGCTGGAGGGGCATTTTTAATCCTGTGTTTCAACTCGTAGACATCACCAAGAGTTTTGGCGCCACCGTTGCTCTGAGCAATATTTCCTTAGAGATCAAACAGGGTGAGCACGTTGCCCTCATCGGTCCGTCAGGTAGCGGCAAAACGACCCTGCTAAAGCTGCTCAATGGGCAAGTAATGCAAAACTCTGGCAGCTACACTGTTACAGGATCGCATTTAAATAGACTTAGCAACAAAGATTTACGCAGACTCCGTAGTGAAATAGCCTACATCCCGCAGGACTTGGGACTCATCCCGCAACTTAAGGTTTTTCAAAATATTCTACTTGGTAGAGTAGGCAAGCATTCTGCGTTAGGAATGCTCTCCAAATTCCTGATCCCACCACACGAAAATCTACAGCACATCTTCTCACTGCTAGAAAGGGTGGGCATCCCTGAGAAGATGTATCACCATACGGCCACCCTATCCGGCGGACAACAGCAACGCGCAGCCGTTGCCCGCGCACTCTTTCAACAGGCACACAGTTTATTAGCAGATGAACCGATTTCTGCAGTGGATCCAGCACGAGCTCGCAGCCTCATTACTTTACTTACAGAAATTGCTACAGAGAACCAACTCACACTGGTGATGTCCATTCACAACGTGGAGTTAGCTCGTGAGTTTTTCCCACGCATTATTGGCTTAAAAAATGGACATGTCGTATTTGACTCCCCTCAGGTATCGAAAGAACAACTTGAAGAGCTATACCACCTTTCTGAATCTCAGTTGGTAGAGCCATGATCTCCTTGAAGCCATACAAGGGCATACGCAGAAGTTTCCTGCTACTCTTGATCCCCATACTGGTATTCTGCATCTACTCCGCGCAGTTAAAGTGGTCAGACTTCTTCCCTCAAGAGTATGGGATGGGGCTGATTAAGAAATTCTTCGCTGCGGCACTTGAGCCCGCGCTAGACTATCAGGACCCAGACATGCCAGAGTCGGCCCCGCCCTTCTCGCATAAAATTGGCGAAGCATTATGGAATACCCTTCAATATGCTGTATGCGCTATCAGCCTATCTCTACCGGTCGGACTTTTACTTGGCTTCCTATCGTCCAAATCTTGGTGGCCACTGCACTCGGGCTCAGTCATCACACGCCTCAGCCTCGGAGTAGTTCACCGTATCGCACGTACTATTACCACAGCTGGCAGATCCGTTCATGAAATACTGTGGGCACTCATCTTCATAACAGCACTCGGCACATCGCCCATGGCTGTGATCGCAGCACTTTCCATCCCATACAGCTGCAGCTTAGCTAAAGTGTTTTCTGAAATGCTTGATGAGCAACCAAGCTATGCCAAAACCTATCTTCATTCCTTGGGCGGTGGCTTCTTTGTGTCTTGGCTCTACGGTGTATTTACTATTTCACTAACAGACCTCGTCAGCTACTCCCTCTACCGCTTTGAATGCGCCATTCGCTCAGCAGCGATTTTAGGATTTGTTGGTATATCCACTATCGGTCTTCACATTGAAACAGCCTTTGAAGACAACTATTATAATGAGCTGTGGACGCTATTATACGCCTTGCTCGCTTTAATTCTGATAGTGGAGCGCTCTAGTTACTACATCCGTAAGAGCATGACTGATTACCCGTCTACAAAACAGCTTCCTGATGATATTTCACCGAGTTCACTATACCGGGTCCAGCCGAAGCGATGGCTTCTAAAAATAAGCGCAATTTTAATCATCGGTCTCACTGCCATTTCATGGACCACAGGAGAACCTCTCTTTTCCAAACTCAGTTGGGAACAACGCATGTCAAATCTGGATCGATTTCTCTCCGAGCAGATTACACCTTACCCAGTGCAAAAATCTGGTGACTGGGGCGATGCTTTACCATGGGCAAAGCAGCTACTCCTTGAACAAGGAGTCGAGGCCTCGCTACAGACACTCTACATTGGCACGGCGGCGATGATACTGGCCTTTCTCCTAGGTTTGATAACCTTGCCGTGGAGTTCCAAGTCTCTCAATGCTGAAAAACCTTACGGCATTTATGCTGGCAATAATCGCGCCTTGAATTTGCTCCATCAGCTGATGTCACTATTCCTGCGAGCACTCTTCATTCTTTGCCGCTGCATGCCCGAGTTTCTTCTCGCCTTTTTGCTACTTCAAATGCTTGGCCCTACTGCTTGGCCGCTCATCTTAGGACTCGCCATCCACAATTACGGCATTATTGGCAGACTCGGGGGAGAGCTAACCGACCACTCGGATTTAAATCACACCAAAGTCCAGCTTGCTCAAGGTGGAACCCGTCAGCAGGGATACTTGTTCTCCGTTCTCCCCTGTTACTTTAACCGCATGGTATTGTATTTTTTCTATCGCTGGGAAACGTGCATCCGTGACGCTACGGTATTAGGGCTTCTTGGTATCAGCTCTCTGGGTTTTCTCATTGATGAATCTAGGGCCAGAGACAACTATGATGAATGGCTCTTTTTCATTCTCCTCAGTGCATGCATTGTCATGATTGGCGACTTTGCCTCAGAAATCGTTAGAAACAGGCTCAGAAACCACAACCTCCGGAGCTGAATTTCCTTTCCTGTCCGGATAAAGATTCCTCATGAAGACCCAGCTGCTGGGAAACCTACATACGAGAAGACCCCTTGCTCGGCATACTCGGTTCTGCATCTCTGGGTCTTCACATTCAGCTATCCAGAGACTTCTCCCGCGCTTATGACGACATGATCTTTTATGTCTTGCTTGGCTCGGCGGTCCTTTTCATCGATGATCTCATCTCACTCTATCTTCGCCGCGGCCTGGCCAAGGCTTGATACTATGATGACAACTGTGTAAGAGTCTACGCATGCAAGATCACAAGGGAACCATTCTACGTGAAAAGCACTCGATCTATCACCTCTCTGCAAGCGTAAGAAAAATAGCCATCATTGGGTTTGCCCTACTCCTTTTTGTGCTGATTCGCAACTGGCTACCCCTCGACGAGGCGATTAACGATGACGATGCAGCTTCGATACGCACGGGCCTTGCTATCCTAGCTCTCGCTGCTGTGCTGTGGCTTACCGAAGCCATGCCTCTGGCATTAACGGCTATTTTAGTTCCCGTGATTGCTTCACTCACTGGAGTTTTGGACGTCAGTGGCAGTTTCACAGGATTCGCCCACCCCTTGATCTTCCTGTTTCTCGGCAGTTTTGGCTTAGCTGCAGCCTTATCAAAACAGGGTCTGGACCGTTGGTTGGCAATCAACATCGTTAACCTGGGACGCGGAAATTTTCAGCTCACGGCATTGGCCTTGTTTATGGTTTCGGCCGCGCTTTCGATGTGGATCACCAATACGGCCACCGTGGCACTACTGCTGCCCGTTGCACTCGGAATTCTAAGCAATATTTCCATACACTGTGATAAGTCGATCGCCGCGAGGGCAGCAACTTATCTGCTCCTAGGTATTGCCTACTCAGCGAGCATCGGAGGCATGGGCACCCTCATTGGCACTGCTCCCAATGCTATCGCTGCAGCTCATTTGGAAATGGATTTCACCCAATGGCTGCGCATCGGCTTGCCCGCTGTGGTGGTCTTGCTTCCTGTGTTGTTTATTCTTTTACGCTTACTCCTCAACCCGGGTAAGATTCCAACACTCACGGTGCAGAAAGAATCATTCAGCTTCAACGGTAAACGCATGCTGACCTTGGCGATCTTCCTGCTTACCATCTGCGCTTGGCTTTTTAGCAGCCACCTCTCCGACTTTTTTGGCATTTCAAAATCATTCGATACCATCATTGCTGTGACCGCCGTGCTGATCCTTTCAGCCTGTCGCCTTGTTAGCTGGAAAGACATCGACCGCGCAACTGATTGGGGGATTTTATTGCTTTTTGGCGGCGGGCTTACGCTGAGTAAAATCCTTGGTGTGACCGGAGCTAGTTTATATCTAGCTAGGGAAATTCAGGCCATCGCCAGCGACTGGCCGATCATCCTTCTCGTGGGCGTCATTGTCCTCTTTATGATATTTCTCACCGAACTATCGAGCAACACGGCCAGCACCGCATTGTTAGTTCCTATCTTTGCCACGGTGGCCCTCGACATGAATATCCCGGTTAAGCAGTTATTACTTTCGCTTACCCTTGCAGCCTCATGCGCATTCATGCTGCCCATTGCCACACCGCCGAATGCGCTTGTCTTTAGCTCGGGGAAAATCCAGCAACGAGACATGATCAGAATCGGGCTGGTGCTCAACCTCGTCTTCGCCGTCATTCTGACCCTCTTCGCTAGGGTATTCCTCTAACGCCAGTCCGGGTCCTGATCTTTATCAATCTCGATACGATCAGCTAAATTGCGCGCTTTGATACGGTGATCACGCTTGGCGCGACGCTCGGAAAGCATACGCCGCTTCTTTTGACGTTGTTGCAGTTTTTCTATCTCCTCATCTAGTTTGAGATATCCTTCATAGCGACCCTCATCGAGCTTACCACTCTCAACAGCAGCGCGAATAGCACACCCCATATCATTACGATGCTTGCAGTCGTGGAATTTACACTGCTTGGCAAGCTCCTCAACGTCTGAGAAACTTTCCCTGAGTGTATGCTCGTCAGTCCACATTTGGATCTCTCGCATTCCAGGGTTATCAATGAGAATCCCACCATCATCGAGCAGGATCAGCTCGCGTGCTGTGGTCGTGTGCCGCCCCTTACCGGTGAGCTCATTGACATCACTCGTCCATTGAAAATCCTCACCTAACAATTGATTCACCATAGTGGACTTCCCTACCCCGCTCGATCCAACCATGGTGATTGATACACCTTGATTGAGATACTTCTTTAGAACCTCGAGACCTTCGTTGTGAGCCGCTGAGGTGATATAAACGTCAGCATCATCATTGAGCTCTTGGATGAGTTTTGCCGCTTCTCTGTTTTGCTCGTCTTGAAAAAGATCAGACTTGTTCACCAAAACTACTGCCTTCGAACCACTGCGTTTTATCAGAGTAAAATAGCGCTCCATACGGCGCGGACTAAAATCTGACCCCGCGTCTGTTACAACCACAACAACCTCCACATTAGCGGCAATCACTTGTTCTTCGGCACTTTTACCGGGAAGCTTACGTGAGAAGCAAGTCTGCCGAGGCAAACGGGAACGAATCATATTCTCGTTATCCTCATTACCAGCGAGCTCAAGAGCAACCCAATCACCGACAGCTGGAAGTTCCGCATCACTCAAGGCATCATGATAAACCTTGCCGCTCATCACTACCTCACGCTCACAGACATCACCTTCCTCATCGATAAACAAAGCCCCATAGCTTATCTTATTGTCGCGGATCAAACGCGCGGGCACGCACTTAGACATAGAAAGCTTATCAAATACTTTCTGAAAGTCTTCATTCCAACCGAGGTCTGCAAGTCTCATTCGCCGTTCAAACTAGCAGAGCAAACCGCACATCACAAGCGTCCATCATCGTTATACAAAGAATCGGATTAAACTCTGTAAGTTACCGTACACCAGACACATTACCTCTTTCTTGCGTCAAAGAAGCTTTCGATGAAGTCATTGTGAAATACGCGGTTACGCATGTAGCCGTTACATCACGACTAGGCTTTTCCGCGCAACTTATAAATAGCGATACCAATGAGCGTGACGGCAGCAATGGCAACAGACCATTTAAAGTCAGGAAAAGGCCAATCCTCATGTCCAGGGTGACCAGGATGCGCATGGACAGAAGTCATAGTTAGCGCAAGGAATATGCCAATTTTTGTTATTACTTTTTTCATAGAAGTATTCGTGTTCGCTTAGATAGATTAGTAGAAATTAGATTTTACGGAAGTTCATCTGCAACAGCGGCAAATGTTTTTTAATCACTTCCCTGAAATGAAGAGTGGCCTTACGCAGTAATAGGCTGTTTGGAGAAATAATACGAATAACCCCGAGCTGCTCGGATAAAAGTGAGGCTCCATGGTGAGAGCGTAAGTCGCTGAAATCATCTGCCTGAAGATCGCTGACGACATCAGATGCCTGCGGCCCAGCAATCCAAATAGCACCATAGTAACACACATCCCAATCAGGCACGAGCAATGGCCAACGACCGGATTCAGGTGAAAGCACGCATCTTTCTTTCGCAACTAGCTCACCATCATAAATGATTTCCATTCGCGACTCTAAACGACGGAATTGATAACTTTCACCGTGCGCAATCCGACCAGGCGCCAAAGAATCAAAAAACACCATAGCCGCATCTACATTCAGTTTAATTCTGGTGAGCTGAATCACATCAGATTCTTTCTGCGGAATCACGATCTCAGGCCAATAATCAAGCCATGACTGCTTACCCAGTCTAAATTCCTGCGTTGTCACGGCTTGACCTTTCGGCATGGTATGAAAACGCGTAGCACTGGGCGAAGTCAAGGCTACCTGAGCCTTGTCCCCTATCGTCACCAACATGCCTAGTTCGTCGCCACTAAATAAACCCGCCGTTGGGTTGACCAACTGCAATCCTAACACACCACAGTCCCAATAAGGCTTACTCACCGAGCACAGACCGCCTGTTCGCCGCTTTACAATACGCGTGCGGCCACTCGATTCATCATGGATGAATTCAAAGCTAGCTTTCGTCTGTATACTACCGTTGGTCAATAGCTCGATTATTTTGTTTGTGTTCTTTACTAGTCAATAACGTCAGTAAATAGCACCTCTCGGTCAAACCATTCGTAGAGTTCGTCTAGGCATACCTCCTTACGCAGGTCAGTCATTAAAAAGGTTTTATCGCCACGCTTATTCGTACAATCCTGCCGCATCTGATCAACATTCGCGCCCACATATGGAGCAAGCGTAACCTTGTTCACCAGCAGCAGATCTGAGGTCACGATAGCAGGTCCTCCCTTACGGGGAATATCATCACCCTCTGTCACATCAATTACATAGATAAAAACATCAGCTAATTCTGGCGAGAACACCGCGGTTAGGTTGTCGCCACCACTTTCCACCAACACCAGCTCGAGCCCCTTGAACCGCTGTTCCATCTCAGCTACAGCGTCCAGATTCATCGAGATATCATCCCGAATCGCCGTGTGCGGGCAGCCACCAGTTTCCACTCCCATAATTCGATCCTCGGGTAATGCACCATGACGAATCAACATCTTGGCATCCTCTTTAGTATATATATCATTGGTGATAACCGCCATGTTTCTGGATTTACCATAGCGTTCGCAAAGTTTTAGACATAGCGTTGATTTACCGGAACCAACAGGACCACCAATTCCAACACGTATAGCTTTTTTAGAGTTACTCATAATCGTTACTTAAGAAATAAAAAGTCTTGCCGGTGCGTGCTCATGAAGGGACGCACCAATATCCCACACTGGATTAAAGCTACCAATGTCCTCAGTATCTATCTCGCAGACTAGCTGGAGCTGCCCCTGAATCGTCGTCATCGCATCATGCAGCAAATCCTGGGTGGCCGCTGGCCCGATCGGTAACAATTTCAGTGCTGCTTGTAGTAGTGCAGAGTATGATTGGTAGACCACTGACCAAATAGCCGCCATTACAGGGGTATTTTCCAGAGCGTAAAACATGCCCAACACTGTAGGCGACTGATTATGTGGCAGCTCCGGTATGGGGTGCTCCGCATTAGCCCAAGTGTTTTGATAGACCTTTATTTGTTGTTTGCCTATGCGCGACAATGCCTCACGCAACTGCCGACTGGGACGCAATGCCCAAGAAAGTTGGTCCAGACGAACAAGCTCCTCGTAATGACCATCCATTATGGCTGCATGAGATTTTACTACCAATGGAAGATCCACATGAATCAAGGACACAGAAACATCACGATTAAGAAATGTCCGCAGAGTCTCCTTGTCGTGGACAAGCCCCATCTGGCACACCCCCTCCAAACCAAACGAGTGCGCATAAGCACCCACCGGTAAAGCACTATCGGAAAAGTGCAACAGTCGAGCCACCCATCCCCATTCGGATGGACCGAAGGCTTCTTGACTTGGTTGTGTGAACAATGGCGCCATGGTGAAATATTAGGATCAATGTTGATGACTGTGCATCTTACAATGAAATACCTGATTGCTGAGCGTATATGGTATTCCTATGCGGTTTAGTGCTGCTAATAGTGTTTTAATATGTTCCACGACTATCGAATCGACCCTTACTTCCACTGGTAGGTGCTGATTTCCAAGATACCAACCAAGCTTGGCTGACATCTCGGTGGAGTCAGGTAGCGGTATGATAATGACATCTTCCTTAACTTGCTGAACCTTATAAATCACGCCATTTTCCGAGCTTAACAGCGCCCCATCCTCAACAGGCTCATTCAAATTGATAGCCAACTCTACCCCATCCTCCGCCTGCGCCCGCCAGCGCCTTTTATAGAGAGTGTGGCGACCCACGGAAACAACCACAGGTTTGTAGTTAATACATTCATCGAGAGTTTGCTGAACTAGAATAGCCATGTTATCAGCGGAAAATTAAAATAGGAAGTAACGTTGAGCGAGAGGCAACTCAGTTGCTGGCTCACAGGCGAGCAGGTCACCATCCGCTTCAACGGTATAGGTCTCTGGGTCGATTTTAATATCAGGACAGCTTTCATTATAAATCAAATCAGCTTTAGTCACATCGCGAGTATTTCCAATCGGGACTAGGCGTTTATCCACGTTGACTTCCTCAGCTAGACCATTCTGTAATGACTGCTTACTGACAAAGGTCACACACGTCTGTGCTCTCGCCCTACCATGAGCAGCAAACTGGGGACGATAAAAGGTTGGCTCTGGCGTTGGAATTGATGCGTTTGGATCCCCCATGTTCGCCATCGCAATCATACCTCCCTTAAGTATTAGCTCCGGCTTCACGCCAAAGAACATCGGTTTCCAAATGACCATATCAGCTAGTTTGCCAACCATAAGAGAGCCAATCTCAGCTGCCATTCCGTGTGTGATAGCTGGGTTGATAGTATACTTAGATATGTAGCGCAAAACACGGAAGTTGTCCGCCGCAGGGTGCCTCTCACCCTCAAGCTTCCCAAACTGCACCTTCATCTTATGTGCTGTCTGCCAGGTTCTCAATATTACTTCACCGACACGCCCCATCGCCTGGCTATCTGATGCGATCATAGAAATAGCTCCACGATCATGCAAAATATCCTCAGCAGCAATCGTCTGCGGGCGAATCCGAGACTCAGCAAATGAAACGTCCTCTGGAATTTTCGAATCGAGATGGTGGCATACCATCAACATGTCGAGATGTTCATCTATGGTATTTACCGTGAATGGTCGTGTTGGATTAGTAGAGGATGGAAGAACATTCTTGTGCGAACACACAGTCAAAATATCAGGAGCATGCCCCCCACCCGCACCCTCTGAATGATAGGTATGTATGGTACGACCGCCTATTGCATCGAGGGTATTTTCAACAAAGCCAGACTCGTTGAGCGTATCGGTATGAATTGCCACCTGTATATCCATTTCATCGGCGACAGTAAGGCATGAATCGATAGCAGCAGGTGTAGTGCCCCAATCTTCATGTAGCTTGAGACCAATAGCCCCAGCGCGAATTTGTTCGCGTAATGGCTCCTGCGTAGAGCAGTTACCCTTTCCCAGGAAACCCAAGTTAACGGGATATTCATCGGCGGCCTGAATCATCCTGTGAATATTCCATTTTCCGGGTGTGCAAGTCGTAGCATTGGTGCCGGTGGCGGGACCGGTACCACCGCCCAGCATCGTGGTTACGCCACTCGCGATCGCTTCATCAATTTGTTGAGGGCAAATAAAGTGAATATGAGAATCAACCCCGCCAGCTGTAACAATGGCACTCTCACCAGCAATAACCTCAGTGCCTGCACCAATGATCATAGGATCAATTTTACCTGATTCTGGGCACGGCACATGGGATCCAATACCGTCTTGAATATCTGGGTTACCAGCGTGACCGACTCCGACGATTCGCCCAGCACGAATTCCGATATCGGCCTTGATAATACCTAGTTCTGAATCGATAATTATGGCATTTGTGACAACCACATCCAAGCACTCCTGATCCAGCGCAGTCGAAGATTGGCCCATGCCGTCGCGGATAACCTTGCCACCGCCAAATTTGACTTCATTGCCGTAACCTCCACCCTCGGCAATCATGTCACGTTCAACTTCGATGAACAGCTCCGTATCGGCAAGTCGCACCTGATCACCGACGGTTGGACCGTAATGCTCTGCATACTGTTTGCGTGTTAGTTTTAAGCTCATGTTAAAAATGATTGCATGCGTTCAGGCCAACTCTCCGTTAATTTCACCATTAAAGCCCCATATTTGACGCTTTCCAGCAACGGCCACTAGATTGACTTCTCGCTCATCCCCAGGTTCAAACCTGACGGCGGTACCAGCCGGAATGTTGAGGCGAAACCCCTTGGTTGCTGCACGCTCAAACTTCAAAGCTATATTTACCTCATAAAAATGGTAGTGACTACCAACTTGAACCGGCCTATCACCTGTATTGGCCACAACGACAGTAAGAGTCTCGAGACCTAAGTTAGCATCAAGATCTTCGGCTTGCTGAGGGATTATTTCTCCGGGAATCATAATGTAAGCTACTTGTCAGTGTAATTATTGAATCGGGTTGTGCACGGTTACCAGCTTGGTCCCGTCTGGAAAGGTTGCCTCAGCCTGCACTTCATGCACCATCTCAGGCACCCCCTCCATCACATCATTTCGGCCAAGAATACGAGTACCCTCATCCATGAGTTCAGCCACGGATTTGCCATCACGGGCACCTTCGAATATTTCGTAGGTAATGATAGCAACGGCCTCTACGTAGTTGAGTTTGATCCCACGTGCCTGTCTCCGGCGTGCCAAGTCGGCAGCGACTACGACCATCAGCTTTTCTTGTTCCCTGGGCGATAAATGCATGATTAGACTGAGATATACGTTTCAATGATTTCATCGGAAAGCTCCTCGATGGCACCGTTTTTGACAATCGAGCCCCGTTCCATGATGTAGAAAAAGTCGGACACTTCCTTCGCAAAGTCGAGATATTGCTCAACCAAAAGAATACTCATGCTGTGCTTGGCCTTGATATATTTGATGGCGTTCCCAATCTCTTCTACCTCAGACTCAGTGGCTTGCAAGGGATCCTCATCCGAGGTTTTTAAGTAGTGAATGGCATCCCCTATTTGATCAATAATCGAGGGCTGGATCCCTTCTGTGGGTTCATCGAGTAGCAAGACATCAGGGTTCGTCAAAAGAGCCCGTCCGATAGCAAGTTGTTGCTGTTGACCTCCGGAAAGCACCCCCCCCTTGCGATTTTTCATATCCTTGAGAACGGGAAAAAGTTCGTAAACTTCATCCAATTTTTTCAGTGCGGCTTTGCCATGGATACTAATACTCACTTTGAGGTTTTCCCATACAGTGAGGTTGGGGAAAATATCACGCCCCTGGGGGACATAACCGATACCTCCCCTAGCGCGCTTTTCTGTAACCAGTTTGTTAATGGATTTACCATGCATCCTAACTTCGCCAGACTGACTACTGGCAACATCCATAATGGCCCGTAGCGTCGTGGTTTTACCCACGCCATTTCTTCCCAGCAAAGAGACAACGCTATTTTTGGGAATGGACATATTCACCCCCCTCAGAATCAACGATTGATCATAAGAAACGTTAAGATCCGATAACTCGAGAACAGGTGTTTCCGTTGCTACAGGAACAGCGATAGTGTTTGTGTCAGATAAGCTCATATGTCAGATAATGAATTAATCGTGTTTTGCCCGGCCCAAGTATACCTGCTTCACTTCAGGATCATTGGCAACTTCAGAAAATGTTCCCTCCTTCAGAACATGTCCTTGATGAAGCACAGTGACCTTGCTGGCAATCTGGCGAATAAAGACCATATCATGCTCAACAACCATGATACTGTGCTTTCCAGCGAGCCTGAGCAAGAGTTCGCCCGTACGTTCGGTTTCCTCGTCACTCATACCTGCAGCGGGCTCATCCACAAGAAGGATCTGAGGCTCTTGAATAAGCAGCATGCCAATCTCAAGCCATTGTTTCTGGCCATGAGAAAGACTTCCAGCCTGAGCTCTACCTAGGTCCTGGAGCCGGACGAGTTCGAGGGTTTCATCAATCCTGTTCCTGTCATCTGCACTTTGCTTGTAAAAAAGAGTTTTAAAAACACCTCGGTCCAAGTTGAGAGAGAGGAGCAAATTGTCATAGACCGTATGCTGGGTATACACACTGGGAGTCTGAAACTTTCTGGAAATGCCAAGACGATTGATTTCGTACTCCCGTAGTTTGGTGAGATCATGATCATGGCCGTCATTGCTGTGGTATGTAAGCGTGCCTTCGTCAGGACGGGTTCGACCTGTTATAAGGTCCATAAAGGTGCTTTTCCCAGCACCGTTCGGCCCTATGATGGTGCGAAGCTCTCCTTCACCCAGATAAAAGTTCAAGTCATTGATGGCTTTGAAACCGTCAAAAGATTTGGTTACGCCTTCAATAGAAAGCACCAGATCTGTATCGCGATATAGTGGAGGATGAGGCATCGTCAGAAGAGATGGGAATAGGTTATGCGCTTTCTGGCACTGTTTTGTTGGTTGATTTTTTGTTCATCAACGCTTGGACATATACTCTGATTTGGTGCCATAAGCCTACGATTCCATTGGGCATGAAGAGAACCACAAACATGAAGATGCATCCGAGAATAATGAGCCAACTTTCAGGGTGGGCCCGTGTTGCCCAGCTCTTGATAAAATTAACCACGAAGGCTCCGATAACGGGACCAAACTTTGTGCCCCGACCACCAACAGCTACCCATACGACGATATCAAGACCCTTTGTAGGCCACATTTCACTCGGGTTGATGATACCAGCCTGTGGCACATAAAGTGCCCCGGCAGCACCAGCAATCATGGCACTGAGAACAAAGATAAAGACCTTGAAGTGCGTTGTAGAATAGCCTGAGAACCTCACCCGGTTTTCTGAATCCCTGATGGCCCGTTGAACCTTGCCGAACTTGGTTTTAAGCATCCAGGATATGAGACAATAGACGACTGCCAACAACGCACCTGATGCAATGAACAGAGCACGTGCCGTGGATTCCTCACGGATATCTGCGCCAAAAATCAATTTGAAGTCGGTGAAGCCATTGTTGCCCCCAAAGCCAAATTCATTTCTGAAAAACAACAAAGCAGCAGCGTAAGTCAGAGCTTGGGTCAGAATGGAAAAATACACCCCCTTGATCCGTGACCTGAAAGCCAGAACACCAAAGACAAATCCTACTATTCCCGGGACGATCATGGCGGCCAACAAAGCGAAAACAGGATTGTGAAAAGGTTGCCAATGACTGGGAAGCGCACTAAGCCCCATAAAGTCCATAAAATCGGGCAATGTGGTGTGATAAACGGGATCCTCGCCGATCATCAGCATTAGATACATGCCGAATGCATAACCTCCCAAAGCAAAGAACAAACATTGGCCGAGGCAGAGAAGTCCGGTATAGCCCCAAAGCAAATTCAAGCTGATGGCAAGCACTGCATAACATAGATACTTGCCCCACACACTGAGCGTAAAGCTCGAGAAATGAAACAAGGACTCCTCGGCACCGAAGCTGTTGCCAAGTGACAGGACAAGGACAAATACCATAAGCAGTGCGAGAAAAGCCCGGTCTGCCCTGTCTTTCAATAACCTGGAAATTTTATTCATAATGGTAGGAAAATAGGTTGGCATCCAGCACTAGTCATCAAGGCTGCGTGAACGTGATGGAAAGAGCCCCCCTGGCTTGAATTGCAAGAATAGAATAACAGCAAAAAGAACGGTAATTTTACCCATGACCGGACCTAACAAAGGCTGCAAACATTGATCAAATACCCCAATTCCCAATGAGGAAATGGCGGCTCCAAAAAGGTTTCCGGCACCGCCGACTACCACAACCATGAAACTATCAACAATGTACGTTCCACCCATGGACGGGCCCACGTTTCCGATCTGAGATATGAAGGCACCAGCTAGCCCCGCCAAGCCAGAACCAAATGCAAACGTAAGCATATTGACTCTACCAGATGGCACACCCAGGCAAGTAGCCATCTGACGATTCTGCATTGTGGCCCTGACATGAAGCCCCCAATTGGTTTTGTTCATCAGTAGCCAGGTAACAAAGATGAGAATTACAGCGCAGGCGATAAGAATGAGCCTATTATAGGACATTGAGACACCTGCAAGATGATAGCTACCAGACAACCATTCAGGGGAAGCTACTGCTACATTGGCAGCACCAAATTTAAGTCTCAGGATTTGCTGTAGCACCATAGAGACACCCCAAGTAGCCAATAGCGATTCTAATGGTCTTTTGTAAAGGAACTGAATAAGTCCTTTCTCTAAAATTGCACCTGCTATGGCAGAAACAAGAAATGAACATGGAAGTGCCGCAATAAAATACCAACCAAAAGCTGAAGATGTTTCCCCATAATATTTAGCAAAAATATTTTGTATCCAATAAGTTGTGTAAGCGCCGATAGCGATAAATTCGCCATGAGCCATATTGATAACCCCCATCTGTCCGAAGGTAATTGCCAAACCATATGATACTAAAAGTAATACGGAACCAAGGCTAAGGCCACGAAGCAATGTGCCCATCCCGTCAACGAAACTCTGGTGCTGATCGATCATCATGATCGATTTTTTAATTGCCTGGAGAATCTCATCCGAGTCGTCTTGTTCTTGATAAACTAGCTTTACTTCCTCGAGATAGTCACGGGCTGCAAATGACTTAAGTTCTCCCAGGATTTCAACAGCCTGTAGACATTCCTCTTTGTTACCATTTTTCAGTTGGGAGATACTGATCGATGCAAGGAAAGCATCCTTGGCCCGGCGATCCGTTTGTTCAGCCAGTTTTCCTTTGAGGATGTCTATGTATTCAGCCTTCTGGCTCAGGCCAAGCTGCTCAGCAGCATAGATGCGCGCATCAATATCTGGGTCGTTAAGTTGTAGCAGCGTAACTATTTTACGGAGCTTTTTGCGCAGACTACGGGACGGACGGTTGATTTTTGGCGTTACATGAGAAGAAACAGATGATCCGTTCAGGAGATTTACATAGCTATCATCATCGGTTTTTAGCAGTACCGTCTCTGCTTTACCATCCAATGAAGGAATCGTGCTGATTCCGCCGCCCCTCCAAGCAGCAACCATTTCTTCGATGATCTTATCGCTCTTCTCAGAGAGTTTTTCCAGAACTTCGTCACGTTGGCTGGCATCTGCCAAAACGAGATCAGCAAAAAGCTGCCTGGCTTCTGCGTCACTTCCATGGGCCTGCATGGCGGGAAAAAAGCAAAAAATGCCGACAAGAAAAATTACGGCAAATTTCCGGTAACATTTTTCAAATAGGAGAGACTTGTCCATGACAATACAACAATGTGTGGGAAGGGTTTATGAAAACGCTGGCCCCCAACCGTTTGGAGACCAGCAAATTTAATCTTTATTCCTAATATTAAGGGTAGGATTACCTGTTCTTGATTATGAAAACAGAGTTGGCAATGAGCTCTACTTGAAGGTGCCTTTTAGGAAAGGCTCACCATAGACATCTTGTTGAGACTCGATAATAGAGAATTGACCATTTTCCAGAGTTTCCCCGATGTAGACGGCCTTAGTGAGGTGATGGTTTTCCTGGCTGGTAACTTTGCCATTGGGCCCGACAAAGCTAACACCAGACTCAAGTGCTTTCATCACTGCTCCGGGCTCGAAAGTGCCTGCTTTTTCTACAGCCGCTTTCCAGAGATAAACACCATCATAGGAGAGTGCCATAGGAGCACAGGTGACACGATTTTCCTTGATGATTCCTGGAACGGTCGTCTTCTTGAGCCATGTCTGGAAGTCAGCTACAAACTTCTTGTTTTCAGGGCTATCGATTGACATGAAGTAACTCCAACAGCCGAGATGCCCCACGAGGTCCTTGGCTGGGAGTGAACGGAACTCGTCCTCTGAAAGTGAGAAGGAGACCACAGGACAATCCTCGGAAGTAAGGCCGGATGCGGCAAACTCTTTGAAGAATGGAACATTAGCGTCACCGTTAATCGTGCTGATCACACATGCATCACCGGAGGCTGAAAACTTCTTGATGTCTGCAACAATCTGCTGGAAGTCACTGTGACCGAAAGGTGTGTAGTTACCTGCGGAGATGACTTCACCCTTATCATTCTCACGCAGACCCCCACCAATATCCTTAACGTCGATACCCTTTGACTGGAGGTATTCGAAGAGAACAAGGTTCGTGGTTTGAGGATAAACGTAGTCGGTTCCGATCAAGTAAAACTTCTTGTAGCCTTCCTTGAGCAGATAGTCCACAGCGGGAATAGCTTGCTGGTTGACGGCCTCTGCAGTGTAGAATATGTTAGGGGACATTTCCTCACCTTCATACTGGACGGGGTAGAACAGTAACCCCTTGTATTTTTCGTAAACGGGTAGAACCGACTTACGCGATACAGAGGTCCAACATCCAAATGTAACGGCCACCTTGTCCTGGACAAGTAATTGCTCTGCCTTCTCAGCAAAGAGAGGCCAGTCCGATGCGCCATCAACAACTACAGGTTCGATCTGCTTGCCAAGGACGCCACCTTTGGCGTTGATTTCATCGAATGTGAAGAGAAGCACGTCACGTAGCGAGGTTTCTGAGATGGCCATGGTTCCGCTCAGAGAGTGGAGCACGCCAACTTTGACCTTTTCGGCAGCTTGTGCAGCAGCGATACCAGCTGTCATGCAGGCTGCTATTGAAATTGATTTGATATAAGATTTCATTGTATATTGGAGTATAGTAGTTGTTGTGCGCGGCCTCCGTGACCGGAGGCCGCAGCAAGATATTTAGAAGTCGTATGAGAGACCTGCGTTGTAGGTGAGGAAGCTGTCATCAGCATTTCCCACTACGTCTTCATCAGTGTCATAATAAGTGACACCGAAGTTAAATGAAGCACTGTCAGTCAAAGCATAACTACCCTGCAGGCCTATGGATGCGAAACCATAGCCATCATCGGTAGTGTGGAATTCATCAAGAGCGAAACCAACCGCAATAGGAACGGTAACGCTAAAGCACTCATTAACATCGAAAGAGTGCTCTCCACCCAAAACTAGGAAAGTTCCATCAAAACCACCACTTGCACCTTCATCCAGGCGGTGGTGAAGTGTGATAGAAGGGCTCAGGAAAGTGTCGAAAGAAACACCCAGATCAAGAATTAGTTCTGTGTCAGAAGCATACTGCCAGCTCTGGAGTGTTGCACTGTAGGCAGCAAAGCCTGCATCATAACCAAGGCCGATCCATGTGTCAGTTTCCTGAGTTTCGGATGTTCCTGTGTTGTCGTTGATATCAAGCCAAAAGCCAGTATTAAAACTCCATTTATCATTAATCTGGTAATTAAGACTCACGGATGGGTTCAGGGTTTCAGTGCCGCTAGGGCTGTCTCCCCCACCCCATACGTCGAAACCATATGAGATGAAGTGAGAGTTGTAATCAATAGATGCTGAACCTGTCAGTTCGCCAGCGGTGAGGGGTGAAGCTGTCATGCCAACAGCACCGAGAACAAGCAGTGGTAGTGTATTTTTCATTATATTTGTTTTTTTGGTTGGTGGGAGACCATTAATTATAGCCTCATGTTAGCCTGAGCATAGGGTGTGCCAAAATTACGAATTTGGACCGTGCCTATGTCATCAGCGTTGCCAAAAAAAACCGAATCCCCACATTGACCACCCCCCCAAACTATCAATAAACTGATAGAAAAAACCTAATTAGGCTTATCCCAAAGATACTAACAGGTTACAAAAAACCTACCGTGCAATCTTTTATTAAAACCATAACTACCACAAACAAATGCACTTACAGATAGGGCATTCAAAACAAATTTTTGACCATTCGGAGAGCCACACCGAATGGCTATTATCTATATGATCACTACATCTACTTGGGACCTTGTATCTAGGACAAGGCTGGATCTCCCCTGAAAAATAAATTAACAAAACTTGCTATAAGCGGCCATCATCGGCATCCAGATAGTCAAAAAAGCTCTGGATGTCATCGCGCTCCTGCCAGCCTGCCTCCTCCTTACGGAAAAGCAGCTTGTCGGTGAAGTCGTCGCGGAAACCGCGGTTGCGCATATAGCTATTCCACCAATCCAGCTGATGTTCACTTGGCTTTCTGCCATTTTGCCAGCACCATTCGAGTACCGCTTGGTCATCGGCACCAGCAAGCACGACATCACGTAATGAATCGTAGTCTACCTCGAGGAACTGACAGACCCACAGATCCATGGCCTTCCCCATGTTTGGGTGAAATTCTGGGTCAAGGTGACCTGCAGCACAGAGACGCACTTTACTACACAAGCGAGCAAAGTATACATAACCAGAGACTTCGTCTTTGGGGCTAGCGGGTGGCGTATAGGCACTCATATTGATCTGTTGATGTAAATTCCCTACTCCGAATAGGCCTCCATGCCCACACAGGAGCAAACGAGATTACGGTCACCGTGGACATTATCGATACGTCCTACAGAGGGCCAGAATTTATGATTACGTAATGACGATACGGGATAGGCCGCCTGCTCGCGAGAGTATGGATGGCTCCAGTCGTCACTGATCACCATTTGTGCTGTGTGCGGTGCATTCTTTAATACATTGTCTTCCTTATCAGCAGAGCCGTCGATAACAGCTTGAATTTCTCCATGAATTAAAATCATGGCATCACAGAACTTATCAAGCTCAGCTTTTGACTCAGACTCAGTCGGCTCGATCATCAGAGTACCCGCAAC
>Ga0206130_10003467_pt1 | contig 20570 bp, 19 predicted proteins | sample Helgoland_Spring_9_FD_148637 | JGI IMG/M metagenome (GOLD analysis project Ga0206130, IMG submission 148637) | Pelagic subsurface seawater microbial communities from Kabeltonne, Helgoland, North Sea - Helgoland_Spring_Bloom_20160512_1 | ecosystem: Environmental > Aquatic > Marine > Epipelagic ... | reverse complement strand
CCTATGCGGAGAAGAAGATGCTGGCCGCGAAGGACGAGCTCGGAGTGGATGCGAAGGTCGGGAAAATCCTCCATCCATCGCCCGCATCCCCTGCGGCGAACCGGGGATGGGCTGAGGCTGCCGAAGGGCAGCTCGGTGAACTGGGGATCTGGTAGGACGGATCCGATGTCTCACCTCGCTCCGAATACTACTATTTCAATGGAATACTGGAGGCGGTTCGATCCGGTGATTGGAAGCTGCGCACGTCTTCCGGCAAGCCGGAGCTGTTTCATCTCAAGACCGATGTCTCCGAGCGGATGGACCGTGCGGAAGAGATGCCGGAGAAGGTTTTCTAGTTGCGGATTCTGATGGAGAAGGTAACTGAGGAAACCGGCAGCGGGATCGCCGGAAGGTTATGCTGTTTTTCGAAAGACCTGCAAGTGGATCCGCGTAAACGACTGCGTAATGGAACAATCCAAAAATTCGCAACAGACCGACCGCCGCAGCTTCTTGAAAGCCGGAGGCCTAGCAACCGCAGCATCCCTTCTCCCCGGCATCGCCTCCGCACAGGACGGCGGCAAGGAAATTAAGGTCGCTCTGGTGGGCTGCGGAGGGCGGGGGACAGGTGCCGCCTCCCAATCGCTCAACGTCCCGGGAACCAAGCTGGTTGCGATGGCGGATGCCTTCGGGGATAAAATTGATCGGGCACACGAGACGCTCAAGAAGCAGTTCGGGGAGCGTGTTGATGTTCCCGAGGAACGTCGATTCCATGGCTTCGATGCGTTCAAGAAGGCGATTGACTGCGCCGATCTCGTGCTGCTCTGCACGCCTCCGGGTTTCCGTCCTCCGCATTTCGAATACGCGGTGGCCAGTGGAAAACACGTTTTCATGGAGAAGCCAGTCGCCGTTGACGGCCCCGGGATACGGAAAGTCATTGAGGCGGCGAAGGTGGCCGACAAGAAGAAGCTTAAAGTCGTATGCGGACTGCAGCGGCACTATCAGAATAGCTACTTGGAGACCTTGAATAAGATCAAGGAAGGGATGATAGGCGAGATTTCCAGCACGCAGGTCTATTGGTCCGGAGGCGGTGTTTGGACGCGCGACCGCAAGGAAGGCATGACCGAGATGGAATACCAGATGCGCAACTGGTACTATTTCAACTGGATCTGCGGTGACCACATCTGCGAGCAGCACATCCACAACCTCGATGTTAGCAACTGGTTCATGGGAGCTCATCCGGCCAAGGCGAATGGCATCGGCGGGCGCAGCAAGCGGATCGGCAAGGAATGGGGTGAGATCTACGATCATCACTACGTTGAATACACCTATCCGGACGGGACGATAATGAACAGCCAGTGCAAGCACTGGAATGGAACTTGGTCTAAAGTTTCCGAAACGATCGTGGGCACGAAGGGAAGCGCGACCCCTGGAATGATCAAGGATCGCAGTGGTAAAATCATCTGGAGATTCCGCGGTGAGAACAACAACCCCTACCAGACCGAGCACGAAGTGCTGGTGCAGCACATCCTGGAGAATAAGCCGATCAACAACGCCTTTTACACCGCAGAAGCCACGCTCACCGCGATCATGGGACGGATGGCCACTTATTCCGGCCAAGAGGTCACCTGGGAGCAGGCTCTCAACTCGGATCTGGATACGATGCCGAAGGTTCTTGCTTGGGATGCTGATCCTGGCCCGAAACCCGGCGCCGACGGTCTCTACCCGGCGCCGATCCCGGGTGTGACCAAGGTGTTCTGATTTCGCATCAGCCGGAAACGCATTTTGCGGTCGCGATTGCGTCGGATTCCGCAGCGGTGGGTGCGCTCACTGTGGCGCTGCGTGCCACGGTGAGGCCGAGTCCGGTGTGTGGATCGATGATGTGCGAATAGCGTTTGCCGCTGATCTCGATGAATTGGTGGAGGTCGCCGGAAGTTGAGACGGCGGCGTTGACGAGTTCCAGCGGGGGCTTTTGTATTCCTGTGGTTTTTACTGCGACCGTCCAATGGTCTTTTCCGGGAGGCGGATCTCCGACGCGGACATCACCGCCGCAGGTGATGGATGTGCGGGCTAGGCCGTGGCGCTTGAAAACGGCCAGCATGGCGTCGGCGGCCTGACCTTTGGCGATGCCACCGAGGTCGAGCCGCATGCCGGGTATGGTGAATGTCAGGGTGCGCTTCTCCTCGTCGAGTAGGAGTTTTCTAAAACCCGAAGAGACCATTGCTGTGGAAAGCGTTTTCGCATCCGGCAGGGTTTTCCGGCGGCGTGATTCGCGCCACAGTTTCGTGAGCGGCCCCAGCGACGGGTCGAAATTGCCGTTCGTTTTGCCGGCGTAGTGCTGAGCCTGGAGAAGCAGGGAGAACAGGGTTTCGGAAACGGGGTGGGGCTTCCCGGCGGGTAGTTTGGAGAAGCTGAGGAGCTCGCTGTCGGCGATGTAATCGGAAGCGACGGCGTTGATCGCGGCGGCGGCGGCGAAGGCTTCAGTGGATGCTTTTTCAGCGAGAGACTGATCGTCGGTGTATGTCTTGATCCGGAAAATGGTACCCATCAGCGGGCGTTCGCTGGAAAAGGTTTCGGCGCGGCCAGCCGTTGGCAAGAGGGTGGCTCCGCAGAGAAGTTGAAGGGTTTTGCGGCGGGAGATCATGGAGCGCTGACTTTCGCCGGGGTGGGAGGGTTTTATCGCGCCGACTGAAGTCAGCGCTCCGATACGCTATTCCGATTCGCCCGGTCCCTGGTTCCAGGCCTTGTGCATTTCCTCCACGCTGGGGGTCTTGAGCGGGCGGACGATGCGGAAGCCGAGCCAAGACGCATTTGTAAAATACCAGAGTGATTTCGGGATCTGTGGATCGAGAACCTTGAGGGTGGCGGAGGTCTGGGCGCGGGCAGCGGAGCGGAGCGCATTCGCATCGGCATCCCAGTGGCCGCCGCGGAACACGGTGGGGTAACGGGTGATGGGTGGCTTCCACGGGCTGTTTGCGCTGTCAGTGAGTTTTGCGTATGCGTCCGGGAGATATGAGTCCAGTGTCAGCTCGGCGGCGTTGCCGTGCATGTCGTGAAGCCCCCACGGGTTTGGCTTTTTCGAGCCGACTTTCTGGTATTGGAATTCTGAGTTGTCCGCAAACCATGCGTATTCGCCGAGTTGCGCGGGGTCGTCGCCGAAGGAGTAGGCTGTCGTCGTGCCGGCACGGCAGGCGTATTCCCACTCGGCTTCGGTGGGGAGGCGATAGAAGTGCCCGGTCTGGGCGGAGAGCCATTCACAGAATTTGTTCGCCGAATGGTAGGTGATGCCCACGGCGGGAAAATTCTTCGAATACCCGTCACCCATGGAGAAGTGCATGGGCATATAGGGTGGAGTGGGTTGGGTGATCGTGTCCACGAGGCTCTCACCCTCCTTGATATCCGGCGGTTCCGTCGTGAACATGTCGGAGTCACGGTTCAGCGTGCCGTCCTTGTTACGAGCCTTGCCGTTTTCCATGAACGGGCGGTAGAGGTTCCAGGTTGTCTCCAGCTTGGCCATCCAGAAGGGCTCGATGGTGACCTGCTTCTGTGGAGCCTCATCCGGCTTGTGCTCCTTTTCTGCTTCCGGGGAACCGATTTTGAATGTTCCACCGGGGATGGGGATCATATCGATGGTGGCGGCCTCGGCGAGGGGGAGGGCTTCTGTATACGCCTTCATCGCGGCTTTGGCGGGATCCGGGGTGGCGGCGATTTTCTCGTGGATGGCCTTGGTGGTCGGGAGAAGCTGGGCGTTCGGCAGTGCCTGAGCGGAAAGCGGGGAGCAGAGAGTGGGGAGCAGAAGTAGGGTGGCGGCTTTCATCGAATAGGTCTTATGAATTCTATACGACGTATCTCTAGAGAGTTTTCTTTCCGAAAGAGGAAACGAGGGAGCTGAAATCGACGGGTTCCGCCTTGTCGGCGTTGAGTATTGCCATTTTTTGGAGGGAGAAAATTTCGGAAACCCCTTTGGATGAGAGCTCGAGCATGGAGTCCATTTGGGCTTTGGTGAAAACGGCTTCCTCTCCGGCTCCCTGGACTTCGACGAACTCGAGCGCCTCGGTCATGACGATATTGAAATCGACGGTGGCGGCCTTGTCCTCCGGGTAGTTCAGGTCGAGCACGGGGGTGCCTTCGTAGACTCCGGCCGAGACGGCGGCGACGAGTTTCTTCAGCGGGAAGTCTTTGATTTTTCCCTCGGCCATCAGGCGGTTGAAGGCGATGGCCGTAGCAACGCAGGCACCGGTGACGGATGCGGTGCGGGTGCCGCCGTCTGCCTGGAGCACGTCGCAGTCGATCCAGAGGGTGCGCTGGCCGATTTTTTGCAAATCCACCACGGCGCGCATCGAGCGCCCGATGAGGCGTTGGATTTCGGAGGAACGTCCGTCGAGCTTGCCGCGCGAGATGTCACGGGATTTCCTGTCGTGGGTGGAGTAGGGGAGCATGGAATACTCTGCCGTCAGCCAGCCGCCCGGCACGCGTTGATGGCGCATCCAGCCGGGGACGCCGTCTTCGATGGTTGCGGAGCAGATGACGCGGGTATCGCCGAAGCAAACCAGGACGGATCCGGTGGCGTTCGGGGCGACGTTTGGGTGGAAGGAAATAGGGCGGAGTTGGTCGTCTGCGCGATTGTCGGGGCGGGGCATGGCGTGAGGTCTAAACTTTACGCCTTAAAGTTCAAACCTCAAATGAGATGGTTCATTTTAACCTGCAATGTGCAGTTCGAATCGAATTTCTCACCGCAAAGCCGCAGTGGTCGCAAAGGGACGCAGAGCGGGGTATGGTTTTTGCGAGAGGTAGACTGGTGTCAGCCCCTCCGGTTGTGATTGGGATTGTTTGTAGGCGGCTGAGGAGATAGTTGTATTTGCGGATGGGGCAAATGGGATTTCTGGAAAATTTGGGGATTATTGCCGTCAGTGCGGCGATTCTGGTTGCCGTTGGGCGGGCGGTGCGGATGCCTGCGATCGTGGTCTATCTGCTTTGTGGGATCTTGCTCGGGCCGGTTCTCGGGCTGGTGGAGATGGAGGAAGGGCTGGAGTTGGTTTCCGAGACGGGAATCGCGTTGTTGCTATTTCTAGTCGGGCTTGAGCTGAGTATTGGCAAGGTGAGGGATGTGGGGAAAGTGGCGCTCATCGCCGGTTCTGCTCAGGTGGGGCTGACGGCACTGCTTGGGTTAGGGATCAGCGCGGCGCTTGGGTTTGGGCTGATGGAGGCGACCTTCCTCGCGATGGCGCTGACGTTCAGCAGCACGGTGGTGGTGGTGAAACTGCTCGAGGAAAAAGGCGAGTTGGAGAGTCTTTACGGTCGGATCGGGGTTGGGGTTTTGCTGGTGCAGGATCTGGTGGTGATCATGTTGCTGACCTTCCTCGCGGGGATGTCCGGGGCTGGCGAGGCGATGGATGCGGGGACGATCGGATTGGGATTGCTCAAAGCCTTCGGGGGCATGGCGGTGTTGCTGGTGGTGGCTCTGGTGGCTTCGAAATATATTCTGCCGAAGCCTTTCAAATGGGCGGCGAGATCGCCCGAGGTGCTGTTGGTGTGGGCGCTTTCCTGGTGCTTCCTGATGGTTTTCGGCGCGCATGCATTTCACCTCTCCCTGGAGATTGGGGCGTTCCTTGCGGGGATGAGCTTGGCGCAGCTGCCATACAACGAGGATCTCCGCCGGCGGGTGCATCCGTTGATGAATTTTTTCGTCGCGGTGTTTTTTGTGACACTCGGGATACGAATCGATCTGGGAGGTGCGGCGGATCAGATCGGCGCGGTGCTTGCGCTTTCCACCTTTGTCCTGATCGGGAAACCGCTGATGTTTCTAGGGATTCTGGGGCTTTTGGGATACGGCAGGAAGACGGCGTTCCTGACCGGGACAACGCTCGCGCAGACCAGCGAGTTCTCGTTTATCCTTGCTGGGTTGGCGATGAGCAAGGGGCTGATCGGTGGGGAGATACTTCTGGTTTCCGCGCTGGTGGGGGTTGTGACGATCGCCGTTTCCTCCTACATGATCATCCAGAGCCACGGGCTGTATGCGTGGGTGCTGAGGACGGGTTTTTTGCGATTCAAGTTTCTCGATGGAAAGCCGGAAATAACGGCGCAGATCGTCCACGCCGGTGAGCACCTCAGTGGGCACGTGGTGGTCGTCGGGATGAACACGCTTGGGCGGGAGCTTGTCAGGAGGCTGGTTGCGAAAGGCGAGGATGTGCTCGCGGTGGACACCGATCCGAACAAGCTCGAAGACCTGCCGGGTAGAAAGCTTCTCGGCAGCGTGGGCTATCTTTCCGTGTTGGAGGAGGTTGGCTATCAGCGTGCGAAGTTGCTTGTTTCCGCTCTACAGATTGAGGAGGTGAATGACCTGCTCGCCTACCGCTGCAAGAGCACAGGAACTTCCTGCGCGATCCATGTCGTGGATTTCTCGGTGGTGGAAAACTTGCTCGATCTTGAGGCGGATTACCTGATGGTCTCCAAGGTCGATGGGGTGAAGGCGCAACTCGCGATACTGAAAGAAATGGAGGTGCTGAAATGAATGCCTTTGCTCTCTTGCTTGCGACCGCTGCCGTTGCCTACGGGCTGGCGAGATACTTTCGGCTGCCATCGATTCCCATTCTGATCGGTGCGGGGATGAGCCTGAGTCTTGCGGGGCTTGCTCCGAAGGAAATTGAGATCGGCGGCGATGGCGCGGCGGACATGTTGGAGCTCGGGCTGGTGTTTCTGGTTTTCGCCTCGGGCGTGGAGCTCAACCCCCGGCGCTTCAAGCGCTTTGGAAAAGCCGTGCTTTGGGTGGCCGGGGTGCAGTTCGCTTTGGCGATGGGCGTGGGTTTCCTGTGCGCGAGATGGCTGGGCTTGGAAACGCTGGAGGCCGTTTACATGGGCGGCGGGTTGGCGGCGAGTTCTACGCTGGTGGTGCTGCGACATCTGCAGAACCGCAGGGCGATGTTCGAGCCATACGGCCGGGTGGTGACCGGGGTTCTGCTGCTTCAGGATGTCGCCTTGGTGCTGCTGATCGTGCTGCTCTCGCGGGTTGACGGTGGAGGATGGGATGTGGGGAAAGCGCTTTTCGAGGTGCTGGTGATGGGAGGGATCGCATGGATCGCGCAACGCTTCGTGATCCCGAAGCTGGTTTTCCGCGTCAAGCCGGATGAGGAGAATCTCCTGCTGTGGTTGGTGGCGGTGCTGCTGGCTTTCGTCGGTGTGGCGTCGTGGCTGGATCTTCCGCTGATCGCGGGAGCCTTCGCGGGTGGTTTTGTTTTTTCCGCTTTCCCTCTCAACGGGCTGGTGCGTGGGCAGCTGTCCTCGCTGGTGGACTTTTTCCAGGCGATGTTCTTTGTCGCGCTTGGTGCAATTCTCGGGGTTCCGGAGCCGGGGCTGTGGATGCAGGCTGCGCTTTACTCGGTGGTGGTGCTCGTGGTGACGCCGCCGCTTGTTGCTCTGGTCGCGGAAAGGCGTGGACTGAACGCGCGGGCGGGAATCGAGGCGGGGCTGTTGCTGGCGCAGACGAGTGAGTATTCGCTACTGCTGGGGCTGAGCGGGGTGGTTCTCGGGCACGTGAGTCCGGATACGTTTTCCATACTCGCGCTGACAACCGTGGTGACGATGACATTGACCCCTGTGCTCGGGCGGGAACAGGTCGCAAATTTCCTGTTGCCCTTCCATCCGCTTCGGAAAAAGGGGCGCATCGCAGATGTTCCGGAAGGACATGTGCTGATCCTTGGTTTCGGTTCCGCCGGAATGTGGACGCTCAAGCCGCTGCTCGCGCAGGGTGAGAAGGTGCTGGTTGTGGATGACGATGCGGTCGTCTGCGCGGCTCTCGCGAAAAAGGGAATCCCTTTCCTGCGCGGAGATGGCGCGGAGGTGGATGTGCTGGAGAAGGCCGGTGCGAGAAACGCGAAACTCGTCATCGCCTCGATGCGGAGGGTGGGGGATGCGTTGACCGTGCTGCGCTATGTTCAGGGCGTGCCGGTTGTCGTGAGGGTGTTCGAGGAAGAGGATGCGAATTTAATCCGTAGGGCTGGTGGAAAACCCGTGATGAACTCCATGGCCGCCGCCGATACTTTTATGGCCTGGCTGGAGAACAATGACCGGGTGACGAAATGATGTAAAATTAACATCACCTATGAGTGATTTAAGTTTGGCTCATGACGAGAACACAGATCCAGCTTCCCGATGAGCTTTATCAGCGTGCGAAGTCTTTTGCCGCGCAGAGGGAGCTTTCCCTGGCGGAAGTGACGCGCCGGGGTTTGGCGCTTTTTCTGGATAGGTTTCCAGAGAAAAGCCCTGAGCGAGAGCCATGGAAAATCCCTACTTTCGATGGCGGGGGAATGCTCGTTCCACTGGAGAAATTGCGGGATATTACCTTTGATGAGGAAGCAAATCGTAGCTTGCCGAGATCATGATCTCCATCGATACGAACATTCTGTTCCTAGCTATGGAGGAGCGAAATCCAAATCACTCAAAAGCATTTGAGTTTCTCACATCATTGGAGGACAGGGACGATGTCGTGATCTCCGAATTCATTCTCCTCGAACTGTATGTATTGCTTAGGAATCCGGCAGTATCTGCCAAACCGATGGAGCCGCGTGCCGCCGTCGGCATGTGCGAACCATTCCGAAATCATCCTCGATGGCAGGTCATTGGTTTTCCTCCAGACACGCGGAGGTTCCACGATGAAATGTGGCCGATGCTGAAGAAAAAGGATTTCGCCCGCCGCCATGCTTATGATTGGCGCACCGCACTCTCTCTCCTCCGCCAAGGCGTCACCGAATTCGCGACTGTGAATGAAAAGGATTTCCGGGGATTTGGCTTCAAGCGGGTTTGGAACCCGCTGTAGAGGCGGTCTTCGGTCGCCTCTTGTCTGGAAACGAGCGGCGACCGAAGGTCACCGCTACGTTTAGACCAGTGCGATTTCGTTGGCTTCTAGGAAATTTCCGGATTCTTTTAGGTCGGTGAGGGGTGCTATGGGTTTGGTTTTTAAGGCTGATGCGATTCGTTTGCGGTCGAGCAGGACGGTGCAGCGTTTGCCGGTGAAGCGGCTGGTGAAGTGGAAGGCGTCCACTTTTTCGGGGTGGTTTACGATGGCCAATCCCCATGCTTGGGGGATGGTTAGGTCGGTGTGTTTTAGGGCGCTGAGGTCTAGTTTCAGAGAGGTGCGCGTTTTTAGATCGGTCAGGTCGCAGAGGCGTAACTTGGCTTTGGTGTGTATCTCGCTCACTTGCCGGGACATCCAGATGGAGCGTGAGATTACGGAGTTGGGGTTGAGGATCGCATCGCCGAAGGTTTCCCAGAGACAGGTTTCGAGATCGTCCGCGAGATAGATGAGGCTGATTGGTGAATCGGGATGGGAGAAACGGTGGGAAGGCACTCGGCGGAACTCGATGGCCGGGCGGGTGGTGCCATGCAGGCGCAGTGCTTTGAAGCTGCTGACGACTTTGATAGGCAAAGGTTTTTTATGGAAATCCTCTGCGGGGAGCCGGATAGGTCGGGAGGTGGACATTCGGGGCTTATTCCACGATTCCTTGGGCTGCCCAGATCACCCTGTGGAGATCTCCTGCACGGAGAAGATCGAGGGGACGTTTGCCGTCCATGCTTGCGAGGGGCGTGAGAAAGAAGACGATTTTCGCCCAGTCGTCGATTTCCTCCGCTCTTTTGAAAACGGCAAGAACCTCCGAGAGGCCGGGGACGACATCGTCTTCGGTGAATTGCCAGACGGGGAAACGCACGGCGTTTTGTTTGGCTTCCCTCCAGCCGAGGAGTTGGCCTTTCTGAAATCGTTTGAGGATCGCCGCTTTGGTGATCCCGAGTCTTGCACCAGCTTGCTCTGCGGAAAAACTGCCGCCTTCGCTAGACTTCATTTCCTCACGGGCGACGTTTCCTCTCGCGACTGCTCTTGCTAGGTTTGTCTGGGGGGTGCGGTTCACGGGAAGTTGCTCGCCAATGACGGCCATGACCATTTTCACGAGATCAAGCGGATCGTGAGTTTGGGCTGCTTTTGCGAATGCGGGTCGGAGGCTGCGGGCGAAGGCGCGTTGCTTGTCCGGTAGTTCGGATACTTTCATTGGGAATGTTTTTCCCGAGCGGGTGATGGTAGCCATGTGGAAAGGTTAAGTTATTATTTGGATTTCGTCAACTTCGTCAACTTTTGTTCGCGGAGTGGCGACCGAAGGTCACCGCTACGTTTCGTGGCTCTCCCGTATTTTCCACTGGCCGGGTTGTAGATCTCCCAGCGTGTATGAACCGATGGATTCGCGGTGGAGGGCGGTGACGCGGATGTCGAAGCGCAGGAACATGCGTTTGATCTGGTGGTGGAGGCCTTCGTGGATGGTGAGGCGGCAGGAGTTTTCCGGTAAGAGATCGACGATGGCGGGCTGGGAGCGGGTGTTTTCCTTTTCGAAGGACATGCCCTTTCGGAATTTTTCGATAGCTTCTTCGGGGATGGCTTGGTCGGTGTGGACGAGGTAGGTTTTGGGGATTTTATTTTCCGGGCGGGTGAGGGATTCGGAAAATTTGCTATCGTTGGTGAGGATGACGAGTCCGGTGGTGGAGCGGTCCAGGCGGCCGGCGAGATGGAGTTCGTGCGCCCAGGGTTCGTCGATGAGGTCGATGACGGTGCGGTGGGTGGGATCGGTTGTGGCGGAGAGGATGCCGGCGGGTTTGTGGAGGAGGATGTATCGCGGGGTGTTGGACTGGAGGGTTTTGCCGGCGGCGGTGAGATGGTCGAATTTTCCGAGTTCGATGGTGCCGATGGTCACGGTATTTCCGTTTAGGATGACTTCACCGTTTTCGAGGAGTTTTTTTGCGTGGCGTTTCCCGAGGGCAGTGCGTTTGGCGATGAATTGGGCGAGGGTCATGGGAGAGTTTTTGAACCACGGATCGGATTCTTTTGGCTTGGGTTTTGAGGTTGTGGGCTCAGGGCCTCTGTGAGGTGGAAGTGTTACCCCGTCCGGATGGATCAGGGAGCCATGATCCTGATACCGGCCTCTTCTAGGGATGAGCGGGTGGATCGCAGCAAATCCACGGCATCGGGACTGTCGCCATGGATGCACAGTGTTCTCGCTTCCAAGGGGATGGTGGTTCCCTTGAGGGTCGTGACCGTTTGTTGGATGGCGATCTTGAGGGCCTGCGACACCGCTTCGTCGACGTCTTCGATCAGCGCCCGTTTTTCGGTGCGCGGGCAGAGGTTGCCGTCCTCCGCGTAGCGGCGGTCGATGAAACCTTCGGCACAGGTGGTCAGCTTGATCCCGGCGGCAGCCTTGGCGAGTGCGCCGCGGGGAGGGCAATAGAGGATCGTGTCTGGTTGTATCTCGGCGATGGCGGCGACCAGCGCTTCCGCCATGGCCTCATCCTGGTTGGACTGGTTGTAGAGTGCGCCGTGGGGCTTGACGTGATGAAGCCGTGGGTGGATGGCGAGGATGCGCTCCAACTGGCGATGGATCAGGCCACGGATATCATCATCGGAAACCTTCATTGGGCGTCTCCCGAAATGGATCGGGTCTTCGTAGCCGGGATGGGCGCCGATGGCGACCTGCGTCTGAATGGCGAGTCCGACCGCGCGTCGGATGCTCCGCTCATCTCCGGCATGTCCCCCGCAGGCGATGTTAACCGAACTGGCGAGGGTCATCAGCGCCTCATCCTGTTCGCCGCCTTCAGCGAGGTCCGCATTGAGATCAATCGCGTGCATGAATGGCTATTCTGTTTTTGATTCAACGAGTTCGCAACTCAGATAATCGTCATTAGCAGGGCATCTACTTTTGAATCGGGAACGAAAGAAACAAAAGATTTTAACCGCAGATGGACGGGATGAACGCAGATCCGGGACGATGGAAATAGGATGGATCACCGGGTGTAAGAGTCTTCTTAAGTTTTGAATTAGAATTTTAAATCCCTTCGTTCATCTGCGTTCATCCCGTCGATCTGCGGTTGGACATCCTTCAAATGCATATGCTCTGTCGTCATCAGCCCGACGTTGAGGATACCGAGGTCGCGTTGCAGTTCATTCCAGGCATGTCGGGCCTCGTCCAGATCGACTTGCCGGAAGCTCACTTGGGTTCCCGGCCAGGCACGGGCGAGTTTGGGGATATCCGCCGAGATGACGTGGCCAATCTGCGGATATCCGCCGATGGTCTGGCGCTCACTCATCAGGACGATGGGCTGGCCCTCCGGGGGGATCTGCACGGATCCAGCGACCACTGGTTGGGACACCATCTCCCGAGGCTCCCTGAGCTTGAGCTTGGGTCCCTTAAGCCGCGTGCCCGTGCGGTCGGAGGCCGGGCTGATTTCGTAGAAATTTTCCGAGAACAAGCGGTGGGCTTCCTCGGTGAACCAATCCGTCTGAACTCCACGGAGGTAGCGGAGTTCCATCAAGTGCCCATCGGGGTGGGGCCAGGAAACGTGCCACTTGTCGGACACCGGAGTGGTGCTGGCATGGGCTATGGGCAGAATGTCTCCGGCTTGGAGGCTGCGGCCGTGATGGCCTCCGAGAACCGCACGCAGATCCGTGGCGCTACTGCCAAGCACCTCCGGCACGGCTATGCCGCCTGCCACTGCGACATAGCCTCGCAGGTGACTCATGCGGCTGCGGAGATCGATGCTGCCGCCGGACTTGATCTGGTGCGGTCTGCCGGAGGCCTCATTAGCCCAACCAACCCAGGCCACCCGGGCATCGGCGTCGAACTGCAGCACGGGGCCGGTCATGGTGCATTCGATGACTGCGGCATCGTCCGGATTGCCAACGAGGCGGTTGGCGATGGAGGCCAGCACCGGGTCGGTGGCCCCTCCGGGCGAGACGCCGAGATGCTGAAGACCCCACCTGCCGTGATCCTGGATCGTGCTGAGGGCGCCCGGTTCGATGACTTGAATGCCATCGAGCGAGGCTACGGAGTATGGAGGGTCGGGTTTGGTTTTCTGCAGCGTTTTCGTCTCCACGAAGCGCACCTTGTCGCCGGGTTGCAGCAGGGCAGGATGCTCGCGATGGGGATCGAACAGCGTCAGATCGGTGCGGCCGATCACATGCCATCCGCCCTGTGAAGCGAAGGGGTAGATGCCGGCCTGGTCGCCGGCGATCGCCACCGAACCCGCCGGTACCTTGCGCGGGCTGGAGTGGCGTGGCTGATGGAGCTGTGGGGGCAGTCCCTGAAGGTAGGGGAAACCCGGTGAGAATCCTATCGCTGCGACGGTGTATTCCGTATTGCGGTGGGACTCGATGAGTTCGGGCACGGTGAAGTTCCTGGCATCCGCCAGCGCCTGCAGGTCGGGACCGTGATCCCCGCCATAAACCACGGGGATGGTGATGGTGTGACCCCCAAAGGGTTGCTGATTACCGGCCTGATCGAGTTGCAGCGAGGTCAGGTGGTCGAGGACGGTTTGGCCGTCGGAGGGATTGAAATGTACCGCGATGGTGTCGAAGGATGAGACGATATCGACGATCCCGGGAATGGGATTGAGCTCCAGAAGCCGGCGCAGGCGGAGGATCAGCTCGAGTTTCTTTTCCGAAGACGACCCGCCGACCTTGAACAGCCATGCCGAGTCTCCGAGTGCATGCAATCCCATGGGAGCAGGATGGCAGAAACGCGGGGCGGCGCAAGGTGGGGGAAACTCTAAATCTTAAATTTTCATCCGCCGCGGCGGACCAAGGAAGAGGGGTATCCAATTTCCATGACCCGTCTGGATTAGGATTTTTTTGTCCAACAGCTTATTGGTTCAGTCGGTGTTCTATTTGTTATAGCAGATTCCGTTGAGCATCCAAAAGCGAACTCCCGCAGGTAGCTGGTTTCCGATGAGTAGAGAATTTGCTACCGACGCCTTTGAATTTTGGGTTCTGGAACTCGGGGCAGACTGGTGTCAGCCCCTCCGTGGAGGGTTGAGTTCCCTGAAAATGGGGTTTGGAATTTGCTCTGCGTGGGATGAGGCTTTGCGGCATGAAGCTGGCGCGATTTGGGGATGGAGCGGAGATTTTCCACACCTTGCAGGGTGAAGGGGTGAGTGTGGGTGCACCGGCGGTTTTCGTGAGGTTTTCCCTGTGCAACCTGCATTGCGTCTGGTGCGACACGGATCATACGTGGAACTTCGAAGGGACGCCCTGGAAGCACGAGAAGGATGCGGAGCCCGGCTATGTGAAGCATCGCAAGGTGGATGTGATCATCGAGATGGGTGTGGATGAAGTTGCGGAAACGGTAAGAGGCCTGAATTGCCGGAGGGTGGTGCTGACCGGCGGCGAGCCGCTTCTGCAGGAGCAGGGGCTGGTGGAGTTGATGGAAGCGCTCCGAGGGGACGGCGAGGAATGGTTTTTCGAGATTGAGACAAACGGGACGCAGATGCCGGGTGAGGCGCTGATTGCGGGTATGGGGCAGTTCAATGTTTCGCCCAAGCTGGCGAACAGTGGAATGTCGGAGGAACTGCGAATCAAAACGGACGTTTTGGATGGGCTGGCAGCGACCGGGAAGGCGTGGTTTAAATTTGTGGTGCAGGGCGAGCGGGATATTGAGGAGGTGCTTGGTATCATGGCGAAAACCGGGATTTCACCGACACGGGTGATTCTGATGCCCGAGGGCAGGAGCGTGGCGGAGATCGATAAGCTTGCGGCTTGGTTGGCGGGAAGGTGCCGCGAACTCGGGTTCCGCTTCTCGGATCGGCTGCATGTCCGCTTGTGGGGGGATAGGCGGGGGGTCTGAAGTAGTAAAACTTTTGCGAAACTTTTGAATCGGAACGGTGTTTTGAGGATGTAAAATGAAAGCAGTGAAGGACAACAACGAGTGGAAGGAAGGCGATACCACCTGGGATCTGCTCGGAAAGGCTGCACCCAAGGAGGCGGGGACGAGGTTTGCGGATGATACGTTGCGGGCGGTGAGGCTGTTGCCTGAGGCTGCTCCTTGGTGGTCAAACGTGTTGAGATTTTCGCCTTGGGCTGCCGTTGCCGCCTGTGGGGTTTTCGCCGCGCTGTTCCTGTTGAATGAGCCGGATGCTGGTTCCGGGGATGATCCGAAAGTGGTATCCACGGTTTTCGACGAGCAGTGGGTGCAGATCGAGGAGGTGGCCGAGGCCGAGATGCTGATGGCCGCTGCGGATCACCTCGACCGTTTCAGCGATCAGGAGTTGGTGTCGCTGATCGGCTTTTGAGTTCAGCTGACACTCCGTGGAATGCGGGTTGCATTGCTCACTTGTGACGGGCTATGATCCGTCTTCGAAGGTAATATTTATGGCGATCGAAGGAGAAGAGTTGGCAAAGGTGTGTGTGAGGGCTGCAGAGGAGATGCAGGCCGAAAACATTAGGGTTTGGGATATGCGTGGGGTGTCGAACCTAACGGATTTCATGATCGTATGCGCGGGATCCTCGATGCCGCACCTGCGTGCGATCATCCGGGAAGTGGCTGGAATCGTGGAAAAGGAGTCCAAGGTCAAGCCGGTGCACTCGGATGGAAAGGTTGATTCACGCTGGGTGGTTCTCGATTACATTGATGTGATGGTGCATGTGATGCATGAGGAGATGAGAGATTTCTACGGGCTTGAGGAGCTTTGGGCGGACGCGAAGGAGCCGGAATGGAGCCAGGCCGGATCCGATCAAGGCGATGGAGGACGTAAAAAATCCAATTTCACCCACTGAGGGTGATGGAAGCACGGGACGAATCCGGATCTCATCGACCCGGAGGGGGCTGATCCTTGCCGGTTTGGGCGTCTCGCTGTTCGTGGTGGGGATGTGGCGGGTTGACGGTGTGATGGCATCGATGGGTCTCGCGGTGGGCGTCTTGTTCCCCGTGGCCTGGATTTTCGGGCGGATGAACTTGGGTGGGCTGAGATTGTATTTCCGCGGGCCGCGCAGGGTCGAATCCGGGAAAGGTTTCTCGGCAAAGCTTGTTCTAGCGAATGAAGGTCGTGCGTTCGACGGATTTTGGATCGAGTTCCGCATGTTGGTGATGGGGGAGAGGGAGTTGTCCGGGAGATCGCCCTGGATCGGGAGCAAAGGAATCGCCGAGATCGGGGACAGGGTGGTGCTTCGCAAGCGGGGGCTCACCAAGGCTCACCACGGCCGGCTGCGATCCGCATTTCCGCTGGGTTTGATGACGTTTGCGCGGGATGTGCCGGTTGTTGCAGAGATTGGTGTCTTGCCGAAACTCCTTGTGCCTCGTGAGTTGTATCTCGGTGGGTATCTGCTCGACGGATCGCCGTTCGGGGCTTCGAGGCATTTCGGTGGGATCGGTGAGTGGAAGAGTCTGCGCGAAAGGCGCGGCGGAGACGGCCTGAGACGGATCGCCTGGGCCGCGAGCCTGAGATCGGAAGCTGCGGGTGGTGCGATGCTGGTGAGAGAGGACGAGCCTCCCGGATCGCAGGCGGAGGGATGCATGGTGGTTTTTCACTCCTACGGCGGAGACGGGAACCTCATCCGGCCCGACCGGTTCGAGAAGGCTCTGTCGCTCCTGTTCGGGTCGTTGGGGGCTTTGGTCGGCCGGGGCATGGCAGTGAGGTGGGTGGATGATTTCAATGGGTGGGAGGAAAACGAGGTAAGGACGCGCAGGCAGCTCGCTGATGCACGCGAGGCGATCATGGTTGCGGAGAGGGTGCCGGGGACGGAGGCGCATGACCTCATTGCCGCGCTGGGCAGGGCAAAGGAACATGAGTGCATTGTAGTCATTTCCGATATGCCGCGCGTGGGGTGGGAGGGGTTTGTGACGGAATTGTCGATTCCGCCCGTGCTGGTCGATATTTGCGCCTACGATGGTTCCCGTAAAAATGGCTCCGCTTCCGGCAAAGGGGGGCAGCCATGATCGCGAGACTCGTTGTCCTTTGTCTTTCGGGAGCCCTGGCATATGTCCTTCTGAGGGGGGTGCCGGAGGCTTTCCCTCCGCTGGTTCGATCTTGCCTCGCGGTGCTACTTTTGGTCGGCGGGCTGGGTTGGTGGGCCGTGCGCCGCAAGGGCGAAGATCTTCTTGTCGCAAAAGGATCAGGGAACCCGAGGTGGCGTGACTTCCTGGCGATCGGCATGGGTATACTGGCACTGGAATGTGGTTTCCTTTGGGTGCTCAGCGCAGCACCGGCGCCCTTGGAGGAGGTGGCGGTGATGATCGAGGCGAAACTGCAGCCGGAAGCCGCGGCGGAGAGAGCTGTGGATGCCGCCTCGGTAGCGGGCACGGGTAACTGGCTATGGAGCGATGAGGGAAGAAGGGCGTTGCCGAGGCGGACGAACCTGAAACCCGGGGTGAAACCCGAGGTGTTCATCAGGCTTTCGCGCGAGACGGATGCGCAGAAACTGCTGGAGCGGAAAACCTATGTGAGGGCGTTTGCGCTCGATGACTTCAGGAACGGTGTCTGGAGCACCCGAAATTTGCGCGACAACACCGTGGAGGCCAATGAAGGCGGGTGGATTCGGTTCGGGGATCGTCGCAAAGGCGAGATCCTGCACGAGGTGTTCCACGGGAAGGATACGGGGGGGAGAGATGTCCTGACGGCGCTTCAAGGTGTCAGGGCGGTAAGACTTCCAGAACTGCGCGTTGCGGCGGAAGGGATGGTGTTGCTTCCCGATGCCAGCGGCTCCAACGGATACGGCTACATGGCGGGTTCGCTGCCGCTTGGGCTGGAAGATCTCAAGGGACGGGATGTCAGGCAGACGGTATCCGGCGCATCGAGAAAAGGGCGATTCTCCGAATTGGCGGCGAAGGCTGCAGGAGAGGGTGATGTCCTCGAAAAACTTCTGAACATCCAAGCGTTCCTCAGGAAGACTTACGGTTATTCATTGGTGACTGAGAACCCAAGAGATCTCGATCCGTTGGAGAACTTCCTGTTCGGGGAGAAAAAGGGGCACTGCGAGTTTTTCGCCACCGCGGGTGCGCTGATGGCAAGGGAACTGGGGCTCGAAACCCGGGTCGCATACGGCTGGGCTGGCGGCGAGTATTTCAAGGAGAGCCTGATGTTCGTTTTTCGGGCGCGTGAGGCGCACGCCTGGGTGGAGGTGAATGTTCCGGGATACGGCTGGGCGGTCATGGAGCCGACTCCGCCGGTCGTGCTCGGGGGTGGAGGCGTGCCTAGGTCAGCGGCTTCCGGGGAGCTTCCGCCGTCCCCCGATGAGATACTCACGGACGAGGAAATCCCCGAGCTTGCCAACAACGATCATGTTGCAAAGGTCGCGTTGGGGCTGATGGCCGCCTTCGGGGTTGCGGCGTTGATCGTTTTCATGGTGAAAGGCTGGAGGCGGCCTTCCGATGGCGGGGGATTTGCAACGACCGCGAGCTTGGGGCGGAAAGGCGGATATTTACGTGCGTGGAGGAGGGCTTGTGAGGATAGAGGATTACGCTGGCCCGCAGGGGCGACCTTGCGGAGGCAGTTGGAGGAAATTGAGGGCAAGCCGGACTTTGCCGACGATCTGCTTGGCTACCACTACGGCTTGAAATATGAGGGGAAATCAGCCGACCCAAAGAGTGAAGGACAGCTGGTAGAGAGAATCAAGGGGTGGCAATGAGCGCGGCCTTGCGTGATTGCTGCGAGGGCTGGGCTGAACTGGGTGTTTCTTAGGAATTTTCCGTTACGGAAAGCGATGCGAACGTTTTTCGCGAATCGAAGAATATTCGGAATAGCGGTTGGGGGAAAGCGCTCCTATGCTGCAGGTATGAGTGAATTTGCAGAATTGGTTGATGCCCATTACCAGGCGCTTTACCGGTTTGGCTACTCGCTGACGAGGAGCCCGGATCGGGCGGCGGATCTTGTGCAGGAGACATTCTGTATCTGGGCGGAGAAAAACTCGCAGCTCAGGGACAGGAGTAAGGCGAAAACGTGGCTGTTTACGACACTCCATCGCGAGTTCCTCGGGCAACGCAGGAAGATGGCTCGCTTTTCCGATGAGCCGATCGATGAGAACTCCCTCGGGGCGGAGGCGGGTGGCGAGGATGACGCGGAGCGGCAGATGGACGGGCAGAGGGCGGTGGAATTACTCCGTGAGATGGATGAAATCTACCAAGCTCCGCTGGCGTTGTTCTATCTCCAACAGCACAGCTACAAGGAAATCGCGGAGATTCTCGACGTTCCAATCGGGACGGTGATGTCACGGCTTTCGCGGGGCAAGGAGTTGCTAAGAAAGAGGATGGTTGCGGAGCCTTCGAGCGGCCCAAAGAATCTGGTGGATGTGAACCCCGAACTTTTTCAGAACAACAATGGATAAAGAGCGAGCAAAGTTCGTATTGCGAAGCTTCCGGCCGGATGGGGCGGATGCCTTGGACAATGATTTTACCGAGGCCTTGCAAATGGCCACCAGCGACCGCGAACTCGGGGAATGGCTGATGCGCGAGCGCGCATTCGATGCTGAGTTCGCCGAGGCGCTTGCGCGGGTCGATCTGCCTGAGGGGCTGCGCGAGAGTGTACTCCTCGCGATGGTGAGGGACGGTCAGGGGTTTCCGAAGGTAGACTCGCAAGGGCAGGAGGAAATGATCAGCGCGATGGCTGGGATCGAGGTGCCGACCGGGTTGCGCGAGCACACCCTGGAGGCCATGGAGCGCACCGCCAAGGTGGAACGAGTCAACTTCGGATGGAAGCGTTTCGGTATCCCACTTGCGGCGGCGGCCGGGATTGCGTTGGCGTTCGTTTTCGTCGACGGCAGGCAGAAGAATGGCATCGCCGGAAGTGAACAGAGGATAACGATCGAGGCGGTGCAGGCTGGATTTGTCAGGACGTTTGAGTCACCGATCTTCAGCCTGGATCAGGAAAGTAAACATGCTCCTAATCTGATTTCCTATCTCAGGGGCAAGGGTTTACCATGTGGACAGGGGTATCTCCCGCCTGGTCTGATCGGTGTGAAAGGCTTGGGTTGCCGGGAGCTTGTGATCGACGGGAAGCGCGGATCTCTGCTGTGCTTCGATGATGCGGGCGGCACCGTTCATCTGGTCATTTTCAGGCGCAAGGACGTCGGGGGCGAACTGCCGGGGATCTCAAGCCCCCTGATCGAGCAGTCCGGACACTGGGCCGAGGCAAGCTGGACCAATGGAGACTATGTGTTCGTTCTCCTGGGGGTGCGGGATATGGAAAGCATCTCCACGTTTTTCTGAGCGGGCGGAAGCCGCCTGTGGTCAGGACTGGGCGAGCACGTCGTCCATCGCATCGATCAATTCCTGCATCGTGGCTTCGGTTTCGTTGCCCATGTTCGAGATGCGGAAGGTCGTTCCCTTGATCTTGCCGTAGCCACCGTTGATGAGGAAATTATGCTTCGTCTTCAGTGCCTTGATGAAAGCGGAAAGGTCGAAGCCCTCGGGGGTGGTAAAACAGGTTAGGGCAAAGGAACGGTTGCCATCGGGTGCGAAAAGTTCGAATCCGTGTTTCGCGCCCCATGCGTGGATCATGGTATTTGTTTTGGCGTGGCGAGCCTTGCGAGTTGCGAAGCCTTCCTTGGAGATTTCCTCGAGGATGTATTGCAGACCGAAGAGGGTGGCGATGCAGGGGGTGGTCGGGGTGTTGTTCTTTTCATCGTTCTTGGCGAACTCGATAAAATCGAAGTAGTAGCCGCGGTTCGGGGTGTCTTTGGCGCGTTCCATGGCCGCCTCGGAAACTGCGAAGAGCGCGAGACCGGGAGGGAGGGCGAGAGCCTTCTGGACACCGGCAAGGCAGACATCGATCCCGTTCGCATCCGCATCAATATCGACGGT
>Ga0206130_10003463_pt1 | contig 20576 bp, 18 predicted proteins | sample Helgoland_Spring_9_FD_148637 | JGI IMG/M metagenome (GOLD analysis project Ga0206130, IMG submission 148637) | Pelagic subsurface seawater microbial communities from Kabeltonne, Helgoland, North Sea - Helgoland_Spring_Bloom_20160512_1 | ecosystem: Environmental > Aquatic > Marine > Epipelagic ... | reverse complement strand
AATCAAGTTGTGAGAGAATCGCATGTCGAGTATAGTAAAGCCATATGGGAACTAATTCAGTCCATCCAACCCAATTACAATCCGATTGATTGGCAAAAAGATATTAAAACTGGTTTTAGATGGGATGCCAAAATTTGGCACAAAGACCAAGGAAAACTGATGAAAGGATACCCAGGTGTTGACATTAAAAACCCTTGGGAAGTTTCCCGGTTACAACATCTACCAATTAAATGCCTTTCGGCTAAAACACAACAGGGCAAGGACAAATTAGCTACATATGAAGATGTAGTTTGTCAATTGCTAGATTTCGTAATGGCCAACCCAATAGGCATGGGCGTGAATTTCAACTGTCCAATGGATATTGGCATTCGTCATGCGAATATGCTTATCTGCTTAGATTATATAAAGCAAGACACAGACTCAAGTAATCTTCTGTCTAAAATCGAACCTATTCTTGGGGGTTATATTTCTGAAAGCACAAAACACATACTAAACAATTTAGAATACAGGACTGGGCTTACTTCTAATCACTACTTGGCTAACGTTTTGGGTACACTGTTCGCCGGCGCTTATTTGAACAACGAGTCAGCCGACTCATGGTTATTGTTCAGCATCCAAGAGATTGAAAAATGCATGGACCGTCAGTTTTTTAACGACGGATCAAATTTTGAAGGTAGTACTAGCTATCATCGTTTGAGTGGGGAAATGATGCTTTGGACAGCACTAGTTGTCCTTTCTCTTCCAGAAGAAAGAATCAAAAAACTGCAAGATGTCGACATCAAAAGATGGAAGGCCATACCAAAGATTAGAAAAGAGATAAAAAAACAAATAGCATCCAATGCGTATGTGTTTTCTAGCGAATTCTGGAAGAAACTCATAAAAGCCATCCGGTTTACTGATTCAATTACGAAGCAAGATGGTACTGTTTTTCAATTCGGGGACAATGACAGCGGACGTTTCATCAAACTATCACAAACAGGGCAATTGATGACCAGCGACGAAGCAGAAGCGAAATACCTCAACGTAAAGGGTAAATTAGCCAGCGACGAAGCGTATTGGGATGAGAAAAGCCTTGATCATAGCGCGTTTGTTAGTGCCGGCGTTGGATTGTTTGACATCAAAACACAGACCCAAAATTATTCTCAACCTGAACTTGACGTTTTTAAAGCTGGACCAACGAATCAGCAAAAATTCCTGGACTACATCAAAAGCATTGATGAGCCAAGTATACACAAAAGAGTTGATGGTGCGATTAAAGAGAAAGGTGAATTTCATAAGGAAAAACACTTAAGTTTCGAGGCTGAACAAGTTGACTTCACAAAAAATAACTCGATCTATTACCATGAAGATTTCCAGTTAGCGGTCATTAAGAATAACTCATTCAGCATAGCCCTGGCGGGCATTTCTAATCCAAATCAACATCACTCATTAGGGCATACACACAACGATAAACTTGCCATTGAATTACAAGTTAATGGTAAAGACATTTTGTTTAACCCGGGAACATACGTTTACACTCCCAAACCTGAAGCACGGTATACGTTTCGTTCAGTTAAATCTCACAACACCGTTTCTGTGAATGACATGGAACAGAATAGACCGCTATCAGGAGGATTTGGACTATTTAACCTCAAAATTGAAACCAAATTTCAACTCATCAAGCTAACTGAAACTGAGATCATTGCTGAAGTAAGATACCGTAAGATCATTCACCAAAGAAGAATTGAAATTAAACCAAAAGCTATCATTGTTCATGACTGGTGCAATCATAAATTTGAACAACATTGGAACACCGGTGCACCATATTCAAATGGGTACGGAAAGCGTTTAGCATAAAATGAAAAAGGTATTAATCATATCCTATTATTGGCCCCCTTCAGGAGGAGGAGGAGTTCAACGTTGGTTAAAAATGACCAAATACCTCCCAGAATATGGCTGGACTCCTGTCATATACACCCCTTCAAATGGGGAAGCACCTGTTGTTGACCAATCCCTCGTAAACCAAGTTCACCCCGAAGTAGAAAAAATCTCTTCACCAATATGGGAGCCGTACACATTCTACAAACGCTTTACCGGCAAAAAAGCGTCAGAGAAAGTGTATTCTGGTTTTATAAACGACAAGAAGGAAAGCTGGACACAAAAATTATCCGTATTTATTCGAGGTAATTTTTTTATACCTGATGCACGTAAATTTTGGATTAAGCCAGGCGCAAAGTTCTTGACTAAATATTTGTCCGAAAACAAAGTGGATTGCATTGTATCAACTGGACCTCCCCATTCGACGCACCTGATTGCGTATAAGGTTGCTAAAAAAACAAATACACCTTGGGTTGCAGATTTCCGAGATCCTTGGACAAACATTGATTTTTACAACCAGCTACGTTTAACGAGTTGGGCGGATAAGAAGCACAAAAAACTGGAACAACTCATACTACAAAACGCATCAAAAATTGTAACTGTCAGTAACAGTTGGGCAGACGATTTTAAGAATCTTTCAAACCGAGATGTAACCGTGATCCGGAATGGGTTTGACCATGCTGACTTTGAAACGGAGATAGCCCAATTAGACGAAAAATTCACGATTTGCCATATAGGGTCAATGAATAGTGATCGTAATCCTGAGGCATTGTGGATTGCACTGAAAAATCTTGTTTCCAATCCTCAGTTCGACCAATCGCTTTCCATTAAACTTATTGGACAAGTCGACCATAGCATTTTTCAAAGTATTGAACAGTACGGTCTTACTGCATACTTGAATCACATTCCCTTTCTGTCACACAAAGAGGCATTACTGGCGTTACAGGCTTCTCAAGTTTTGATGCTGCCTATTAATGACACACCAAATAGTCTTGGAGTGGTCCCTGGTAAAATATATGAGTATCTAGGTGCTAGAAGACCAGTCGTTGGAATAGGCCCTTTACATGGCGATTCTGCTCAAATTCTACATGATTCTGGTGCGGGTAACATGTTTGCTTATGATTCTCATGCCGAAATCGGTGTTCGAATACAAAGCTATTTTGACGAATACTCAAAAAAGGAGTTAAAACCAAAAACAGGTCAAATCATGCAATACAGCCGGAAGGCTATGGCCAAAAGTTATTCTGAATTATTACAGAATCTCACTTAAGATTTTCACAATTCTTTCCGTTGCTTTCCCATCCCACAGAGGTGGAATGACACCAGTTTTATAAGTGCCTTCGGTTATTTGGTCGATGTAATTGTTAACGATATCCGTGTCAAACGGAACTAGTGTATTCGTACCCAAATCAATTGAGCTGGGTCGCTCGGTATTTGGGCGTAAGGTAAGACATGGCACTTGTCTAAACGTTGTTTCTTCTTGTATCCCACCACTATCGGTTAACACAAATTTACAGGTTGCCGTAAGTTTTTGAAACGCAAAGTAATCCAGCGGTTCTGTCAAAATAATATTCGCATTGTCTACAACTTCGTCAAGTAAGTTATGCTGCTCCAAACTCTTTTTTGTTCGTGGATGAATAGGGAATACCACTTTGTATGTTTTCGTAGCATGATTCAACATCCCTAGCAATTTTAGCAGATTAGATTTTGTATCGACATTGCCTGGTCGATGCATCGTCATCAAAACAAAACCGGCTTCCGTTAAACTATACTTTCCCAAAACGGGGCTTTCCTGAATCTCTTTCTCAAAAGCGACCAGCGTGTCTATCATGGTATTTCCAACGAAGTGCACTCTCCCATTGGCCCCTTCACGTGCTAAATGATCTAAGCCGCTCTGCTCAGTCACAAAGTATTCATCGGTAATCTCATCGGTCAGTAGTCGATTAATTTCCTCAGGCATGGTCCGATCAAAACTCCTCAAACCACTTTCTAAATGGGCCAAACGGGTTCCTGTTTTATTGGCCACAATGGCTGATGCAAGGGTAGAATTTACGTCTCCAGGCGTGATTAACAGGTCTGGCTTCCATTCTTCAATAAATGCCCCCAATTGACTAATTATCTCACCAATTTGGATAACTGGTGACAATCCTTTTGTTTCAAGAAAGACATCAGGTTTACGCAGTTTAAATTGATCAAAGAATACGTCCGACATGTTCTTATCGTAATGTTGCCCCGTATGAACGAGCTTGAAGTCAAACAAGTCACCATATTGTTCAAACACCCGTTCGAATTGTGTAATCTTAATAAAATTTGGTCGCGTTCCTACGACTATTCCAACCTTCTTTGTCACTATTTACGATTTTAATTTTTTAAACTCCGAGAAAAGCCAGCCCCCTATTAATAACAAAATAATAAGCGATGAAGCCAATGACACTTTTTCGCCATCAACAAACTTTTTGGGGTTAAACTCAAATACAATTTCATGTTCACCTGCTGGTACCTTCATCCCTCTCAATAGGTAATTTACACGTACGTGATTGAATCCGTCTACATCAACTTTTTCGTTGTCTATGTAAGCTGTCCATCCCTTATTGGGTCCATACCAAATTTCAGAGAACACGGCAAACTCTTCCTGCTCACAATTCGTTTTATAGACCAAACGATTTGGGGCGTATTGAGTCATTGCAATAGATCTTGTCGAATTAATGTCTGGTGCATGGTTAACAAGGCTAGATGCATAATCTCCAAAGTCCTCATCATGAATGATTGCTTTCGTTCTAGAATTAAAAGATTTCAGTTGACTCAATTCTTCAGTAGCAGAATTAACATGCATAAAGCTATCCACGTACCAAGCATTCCCAAGGGCACTTGGATTTTTAGATAGTTTTGATTGTTGGTCAATCAAGTACTTGGCATTAAGCATGTCTAATACCTCAAACGGTATACCTCGTTCTGACCTAAATACACTATCGATGACATCTTGGATTCGTGCCATTTTAACGGCACTATACCCACCTACGGTATTGTGGAAATAACTGGTACTACTTGAACTAAAAGTATTTACCGAAACGTCGAACACTCGGTAATATCCACGTCCATTTGATTCAAGCTGATAAATCTGTTGATCTACCGGACGCATCGCAAAAGGTCGTTCCTGTTTTTTCTTCGATATAAACTTTTTCTCATTAAGGTATTGTTGATCCACATTAACCAGATCAACTACAATTAATAACCCGATGAGTGCCGCCACATATTCTTTCTTAAGTTTATCAGACACATAAGCCCACAAAATCAAGACTGCCACAGCAACGAAACCAAAAGATCTAAAAGCACTCGATTTCATGAATTGCTCGCGACCTTCCTTTAATGCTTCAATGAATTGGTCGTACTGTGCTTGATTGCCCTTGAAGTACTGCGTTAAGAAATTTTCATCCTGAAAATGATCAAACGACAATACACTGCCACCAACCAGTGCAAGCAATAATGACAATCCACCAACTACCCCTCCAGCGATATACACCGCCTTTAATTTTTCCTCCTTGCTCTTTGTCGATGTTAAAAGAGCCGACAGACCAGCGATACCCAAAATAGGGAAAAATATAGATGCAACACCCATAGCAGAGTTATGCGCCCTAAAAATGTTATACTTCGGAAAGTTATAAAAGAAGATTTCGTTAAACCATGCTAGGTACTTACCCATTGATAAAAATGCGATCACTACTACTGCAGAGAAGATGCCCCACTTCCAACCGTTGTTAGGTAGTAAAACAAGACCGAGTATCATCAGAAAGGCAACGATTGCGCCATAATAAACCGGCCCACTTGTTGACTCACCTCCACCCCAATATAAAGGGACACGAACTGCCTTCCTCCCATTACCAAAGAATTTGGCAATCTCATAATCTTTATCAACTTCCTGGCCACTACTCCCTCCAGCGGCACCTGGAATAAATGTCGCCAATATATCTGTACTGTTGTTACTCCACAACATGGCATAATCCCAATCAAGACCTTCCCCTGCCTCTTCTGTATCTTCATCAAGTGCATCTGCGTTTAATGCAGCAGCTTCCTGCTTGAGATCTGAATTACCACGCATGGTATCTTTCGAATACTCCAGTGTGGTATATATTTTAGAGAATGACGGCCCGATTGCCAGCACCCCGCAAACCAGCAATATCCCAGCAGCTTTGAAGTAGTTCATTAACGTACCTTCTTTAGCTGCAAACACTAGGTAAACAAGCATAAAAAACAACATTCCAATACCAAAATAATACGTCATTTGATAGTGGTTCGCTGCAATGTTAAGACTCATCGCCAGCAAGAATAAGGCAGCACCTTTTAAATATTTTTGCTTGCTTAATATGAGGTAAACTCCGGCCAAAGCCAGAGGCAAGTACGACAATGCTCTAAATTTGGACGTATGCCCTTCTGCGAACAGAATCATGTTATTCGTTGATAAGGCAAATGCCAAACCACCAACTATGGCCACCCAACGATTGACGTCCATCACCAACATCAAAATATAAAAACAAAACGCTGCTACAAAAAACCAACTAATAGGGGCCTTTAAGAAAAGCTGCATGATAGGCTCTACGTACTTTCGAATAAGGTTCGAATTCTGCGGTGAACTTATTTGATACGTTGGCATTCCGCCAAACATAGCGTTGGTCCAAAGTGTAAAGTCTCCCGTTTTGTCATGATAGTCGGTTACCTCTTTAATCATCCCTTTTCCCTGAAGGATATCACTTTGCTCTACAACCTTTCCATTGAGTTGTGGATGAAAATATGCCGCAAAAACTGCTAAGAAAATTCCCATAGCAATTAAATGAGGTTTTGCTAGCGTCCAAATATGTTTAAAGTCCATTGTTTCTATTTAAGAATTGGTAAAACGTGTGCAAAATACAAGAGTTTAACGCAACAACAATTACAGAATTGCCAAATTTCTAAAATCTTCATTTTTTCTACACATTGGTTCTATCGGTTGGTGTCGATTTCTATCTTTGACTACATTTTATAACAAATGAAGTTCGGTGAAATCATAGGTAAGGAAAAAGTCAAAGACCAACTCATTCAGAAAGTGCGCAACAACGCTGTGCCTCATGCACAATTGTTCGTTGGTAAACCTGGATGCGGCAAATTGGCCCTGGCTCTTGCAATGATTCAATATCAGTTGTGTGAGCAACCTACCGACAATGACGCTTGCGGCGCATGTAAAGCATGCACCAAAATAACCAAACTTATTCACCCTGACGTTCACTTTTCATTTCCCGTGGTTCCTAAAAAACCTGGTAGCAAACCGGTTAGCAATGACTACATGGAAGTTTGGCGTAGCAGCCTTCTTGACAATCAACATCTTAGCTACATCGAATGGATGCAGGCTATTGGGGCTGAAAACAAACAAGGAAACATCACAAAAGAGGAGTGCAGGTCTATCGTTCAAAAGCTCTCGTTAAAAGCGTTCGAAAGCGACAAAAAAGTGCTACTTATTTGGCTACCAGAATATTTGGGTAAGGAAGGCAATGCGTTACTTAAATTAATTGAAGAACCTCCTGCTAATACCTACTTTTATCTGATTAGTGAAAATACCGACGCAATATTGCCAACAATATTGTCTAGAACCCAACTAACCAACATCCCTGCTTATTTACCGAATGAAATAGAGCAGTATGTATCGCTTCACAATCCTGAAGCAGAGACCAGCGCTGTCGCATTCTTAGCAAATGGGAGTATAAATGCTGCACAAAAATTTGTTACGCACACAGATGCGGACCTTAGTGATTCATTTAGGACATGGATGCGACTAAGCTTTAGGCGTGACGTCCCCAAGTTAATGTCGTGGAGTGATGATATGGGAAGCAAAGGCAGAGAAAACATAAAAAACTTTTTACAATACAGTTTGGGTATTGTCAGAGAAATATTAGCGTATAAATCAATACCCAATTATCAGATTAGATTGGATAAGGACGAACAACAATTTGTCATGAACTTTTCTGATGTCGTAGAATTTGCTAATATTGAAGTGCTTTACACGGGGTTGAATTCGTGTTTCGGTCAGATAGAACGAAATGCAAACCCTAAACTCACGTTGTTTCAATTGTCTTTAACATTAAGAGACAGTTTTTATGCAACACAAAAAGCTTAAATTTTAAAGTGATTACAGAAGATATATATGGGATGCGGAAATTGTGGATCAACTCACGATGAAGGGGGTTGCACATCTCCTGGTTGCGGCAGTAATGGTGACTGTTCGACAGGTGCATGTAATAAATTAAATACTTTCGATTGGCTAAATCACATGACGTTGCCGTCTGATTATAAGCCATTTGATATTGTTGAAGTTCGGTTTAAAGGAAGTCGAAAAGAGTTCTATAGAAACACGGACAATATTGATTTGTACACGGGCGAAACAATTGTTGTTGAGTCTGATTTTGGACATGATGTTGGTCAAGTGAGCTTAAGCGGTGAATTGGTAAGACTTCAGCTTCGTAAAAATCATGTTAAAGAAGACAGCGAGACCATTCGTAAAATATATCGAAAGGCATCAGATTCTGATAAAGAAAAGTACACGTCGTTTAAAGCCAAAGAACCTTCTACGCTAGAACGAGCTCGAACTATTGCCATGGACATGAAGTTGGCCATGAAGCTGAGTGATATTGAATTTCAAGGCGATGGTAGAAAAGTCATCTTTTACTATACCGCCGAAAAACGTGTGGATTTTAGAACCCTAATTAAGCAATACGCAGCCGAGTTTAAAACGCGGATTGAAATGCGCCAGGTTAGCTACAGAGAAGAAGCTTCAAGACTTGGTGGAATAGGCAGTTGCGGTAGAGAGCTTTGCTGTAGCACATGGTTAACAGACTACAAAGTAGTTACTATGGGGTCTGCCAAAAGTCAAAACCTATCCATCAACATGTTGAAGTTATCTGGTCAATGTGGTCGATTAAAGTGCTGCTTGAATTATGAACTAGAAACATATTTAGAAGCGCTAAACGAATACCCGAAAGGTGACGACTTGTATCTTGAGACGGCTGCTGGGTCAGCAAAGCTGCAAAAGACAGATATACTTAAGCGTATGCTTTGGTTTTCTTATCCTAAAAATTCTGAGTGGATTCCGATTGATTTAGAGCGGGTCAACGAGATTATCAAACTCAACAAAAAAGGAGAAAAGCCAGACACGTTAGTAGACAAACCTATTGGCGCAGAAATCATCAATAAGTATGAGCCCGCTCCAGATTTGATTAGTGATCAAGACATCAATAGATACGATGAAATTGATCAACAACGTAAGAAACAGAGCAAAAATCGCCGTAATAAAAAAGGCCAAGGCAATCGGAACAACCCAAGAAATAAAAACAGAAATTTCAAAGGTGACAAGAAAAAACCTGATGGTCAGCAATCGTCAAATCGTGGTGATAAACCAAAAACGAATCCGCCTAAATCGCAGAACGCAAACACCGGGAAGCCAAATAATCCGAACAAGAAAAGACGCAGACCTAATAATCCGAACAAGCCCAAAGGGCCTAAAAAAGAGGATTAATTATGACTTAAGTGCATAGGGTACACGATTCAAGATTGAACGACCCAGTGTGATTTCGTCGGCGTATTCAAGTTCACCACCCACGGCTATTCCTCGTGCAATGGCAGACATTTTCAGGTTAAGCCCTTCTACTTTTCGCGCAATGTAGAATGTTGTTGTATCACCTTCCATATTAGCACTTAAAGCAAAAACTAGCTCTTCCACACCTTCATTTTTGATTCTGTTTAGCAACTCAGATATTGCAAGGTCGTCTGGCCCAATCCCTTCCATGGGTGCGATAACACCACCCAATACATGGTATACTCCGTTAAACTGACCCGTATTTTCAATAGAGATGATGTCTTGAAAATCCTTTACAACACAAATCAATTTTTTATTTCGATTTACTGATGTACAGATGTTGCACAATTCTGATTCGGTAATGTTGCCACAAGTTGAACAAAACTTCACCTTAGTTTTTAAATCAACCATGGCACCCGCAAGCATTTCAACTTGCTCAGGCTTATCTTTTAAAAGGAATAGTGTCATTCGAAGTGCTGTCTTTTTTCCTATTCCAGGAAATCGACTTAGTTGCTCAACCGCTTTTTCTATGGTACTAGACGAAAAGTTCACACTGCAAAGCAACAATTTATTGATTGAAAACTGGCGAAAAACAATCATCAAAAATTAATTGTTGTATTAGTTAAAAAAAATATAGAATTTGGACTCGAATTTGAATTACACCGCTACCACATATAATGTTAAGATCTCTGTTGAGTCGAACTATCAGGAGGACATGTCTGAACCTGAAGAGCAAGTACATGTATTCAGTTACGACATATTAATCGAGAACAATACCGACGAAGCGTTGCATTTGCTATCGCGTCATTGGGACATTATAGACGCACTAGGTTTAAACCATGAAGTGGATGGTGAAGGTGTAGTTGGTGAGAAACCAGTCATTTTACCTGGTGACTCTTATGCGTACTCTTCTTGGTGTCGTTTAACCACTGATGCTGGAAAAATGGGTGGCACGTACACCATGCGTGGTTTGTCTACTGACCGTGTGCTTCAGGTGCGTATTCCCGAGTTCTTGCTTGTTCCGAAACATCGGATGAATTAGTTCTGATTTTACTCTCCTCTTCTTCCCTTAGGCTTATCAGCCTTCTTTTCTTCCATTAGGCTTATCAGCCTTCAAATATTCTTCGATTAGGCTTATCAGCCTATAACCGATTTTCATTTTTGAGACCAAAAACGAAACAAAAAGTCTTCCCAAAAATATGCTCCCTTACGCTGCCCTTCGCCTCCCCCGCATTTTTGATGGGCGATGGCTCATTAATCCATGCATGATTTAAGATGACCTTTGAAGTTTTCTGTAGAAATCGAGAAAGGCTTATGTGTGAGGGCCTTGCGCCAAGCAGGCAGGAAAGCGCAGCGACTTTGGCTGCGGGGAAGAAAAGACTTTCGTAGAGTTCAAAGAAAAATTCAGAAGTCTTGATTTTTTTGTTTCGTTTTTTCATCAAGGAAAAAATGAAAGCCGGGTTATAGGGGTGGCAACCCCTAATGAACAAAATACCTACAATATCTTATTTGAAAATCCTTAAGTTTGCTATCACTGAAAAAAAACAAAAAATCTTACCACAATGAACTTCCACATCGAACAACAAGAAACCTATTCGAGGGGCGAACTTTTACTCAGAAACTTTTTAGGCTTTCTCTATATCATGATCCCACATTTGCTCGTATCGTTTTGTTACGGTCTAGTATTGATGGTTATCGGTTTTATTCGGTTTTTCTCGATTTTAATTACCGGCAAATTCCCGAGAAATGCCCATAATGCGATGGTACAAATTGGGAGGTATAACTTACGATTAACGGCACGAATTTTTAACCTACGCGATGGATATCCTCCTTTTACACTTGAAACTGAAGATGAAGGGATCATCTTTGACATGCCTTATGTAGAAAACGTTAACAGAGGTCGATTATTGATAAGAACCTTATTTGGAGGCCTACTATTAATTCCACATATTTTTATTGTGGGGTTAAGAATTTATGGTGTCATGTTCGCGAATATTTACGCATTTTTTATGGTGTTATTCACCAAAAAATTCCCAGACGGCGTTTTTAAGTTTTCAGTTGAGACGTTTAGATGGAATTACAGAATGAATAACTATATGGTGTATTACACCGACGATTATCCTCCATTTCACGGACGTGTATTGCCGCACGAAAACCAAAACATAGATGGTGACTCAACAGCAGACCATTTGGTTGAAGTGTAAGAAATTGAACGAATTAAAAAGGCCATCAGTTTTACTGATGGCCTTTTTTTATGTGCATCCACACCCTTTAAACTTTTTGACCTTCCCCTTTTTATTTATGCTTTTGATTAACTCCTCATCCCTGTAAAAGAATGTCCATTTACGCTCACCTTTTTTATAATACTTCTTCTCTACGAGTTGTCCGTTGTAATTAAACCGTTCCCAACTCCCCCACTTCATTCCGTCTTTATACCGATGTATTTCAACAACATATCCGCTGCTGTCTTTGATAGCACAGGTCACTTTCCTGCCTAGTGTATCACATTCAGTCGATTGACCAAAAGATGGCGACACAGTCGTCAACCATAACACTACACCAAAGAATAGATAACAGAAGCTGAACCGACTAGAAAGCAATAGTATGCGAACCATTTGAGTTGACTTTTTTCTACTAACTTTATCATCCATTTAATAGCGAATAACCCGCTAATAAAGGCCACCACGAACCCTATGGACATTTCAAATATCGGCGATGAAGCTTGATCTACCGCTGGCATATCCATAAAATCTTTGAGACTTTTTGCTGCCGCACCCAGTATAAGAGGCAACACCATAATAAACGAGAAACGTGCTGCTTTAGTTCTTGGTAAGCCCAACAATACGCCCGTGACTATTGTGGAACCTGACCGACTAATGCCCGGTAATATGGAAATGGCTTGAACAATACCCATAATAATCGATTTTCCCGTCGATAACGATTCCGCTTTGTCCCGCTTTACGGTATCTGAAATGTAAAGCAAAACACCCGTGACCAACAACATCGACCCAACCAATAAAACGTTCTTATCAAATAAGGTTTCAATTTGGTCTTTCAGAAACAATCCAACCACTGCAGCTGGTATCATGGAAATTAAAACAAACCAAGCAAATTTGGTTTCCTCATTCCATTTAAAAGATAATATCCCTTTAAAAATGTCTACTAAGTCTTTTCGAAATACAACAACAGTACTTAACGCTGTAGCAAGGTGAAGAAAAACGGTGAACAGTAAATCTTCTTCTAATTCTGTCCCCTGGATGGCTTTAACCAATTCAATATGGCCAGAACTACTAACGGGCAAAAACTCTGTCAACCCTTGAACGATGCCAAGGATTATCGCCTCAACTAGGCTCATCTTCTGACGTAGCGCTTCCTTTAAAAATAGCGTAAACTTCTACGGCAAACCCTATCAAGACAACCAAAGGCGCTATAGTTACCTTCATTGTTGTGCTGAAACTTTTCTTGCCTGTGGTGAATATTTCTGCGTTGTTGAAGATATCATCAGTCTTCCCCATCATCAGAATAAAGCCTATTACTATGATGGCAAATCCTATGATCATCCACTTGTAATTGTCCTTGGTGAAGGCCATCTCATAAGTCGGTTTTGACTTTTGAGGCTCAGTGCTTTTTTTATTTTTTGCTGCCATAATCTGTGCGCTAATATAAATCGTTTACACGCAGTCTAAGATACTTTTTGGTTGCGAAATATGTACTTGGCAACACAATACAAAACCCTAGAATCGCTATGCATGCAAATAAAATAGAATATATCGTAATATCCGATTTAAAAATATGATCGACTTCAAAAAAATTAGACTCTACCCAATTTGTAACGGCCTTATTACATAAAACAACACAAACAAAAGCCAGCACTGAAGATAAGAATGTTAACCAGGCGGCCTTTAACACAAATGGTTGTATGATAAACCATTCGCTTGCTCCTACCAATTGCATGCTTTTTACCACAAATCGTTTGGCGTAAACGTTTAGTCTAATCGTATTGTTAATAAGAACCAACGAAACAATGAGTAGAATCATCGCAGCGCCAATCATGACAAAGCCAGCAATTCTTTTATTCTTTCGTATTTGGTCAACTAGATCCTCTTGAAACTCGACGCCCGTAACGCCGTCTATGTTACCAAAGTATGCTAATGCTGAATCCAAATCATCATTGAGTGCCACGGCATTTAAGTTAACTTCGATAGACGCTGGTAGCGGATTATTGCCTAAAACTTCAACAAAATCTTTACCCAACACTTCTTTGTAATCCATTGCTGCCTGCTCTCCAGTAACGTAGGAGACGCTTTTGACATACGACAAATCATTGATTTCATTTGTGTGCATCTTCAATACCTCTTCCCCACTCTGGTTGTCAAAATACAAAATGACCAATACATTTTCTTGAAGATACGCTGTTAATTTCTGTGTGTTGATTAAAAGCATCCCGAATAAACCGAGCACAAATAAGACCATGCAAACACTTATCATGACTGACCAGCCCGTAAATCTCCTCTTTGTTTGCATAGCACAAATGTAGCCAATCACTACACCAAAAATGGCTTAAGTTTTACCACACAATTGTTTATTTAGAATAGTTCTATTATGACTAAAGCCAACCTGTAAAAACATCCTTAGATTACCTTTGTTAGCTATATAGAAAAGCTAAAATAATATGTCAAATCGCAAAGGAACGACTTCCGTTGGGAGGAAAATTTTAATGGCGCTATCAGGATTGTTCTTGATCGTATTTCTACTCCAGCATTGCACCATAAATTTTCTGTCGGTAGTTGCACCCGATACCTTTAATGAGGTCTCTCAATTTATGGGAACAAACCCACTAATACAGTATGCATTGCAACCCGTACTTGCCTTTGGTGTATTCTTCCATTTAATCATGGGCATCTACCTAGAAAGAAAAAATCGTAATGCTCGACCGATCAAATACGCCATGGACAAACCTGCGACAAACTCGAGTTGGATGTCGCGAAACATGATCATCACTGGAATTATGGTTATGCTCTTTCTAGCGGTTCACTTTTACGATTTCTGGCTTCCAGAGTTAAATACAAAATTTCTAAAAGGCGATATGTCTGGACTTAACGCCGCAGGCGAGTATAGGTATATGGAAGAAATGGCTCATAAATTTAGCAATGCAGGACGTGTAATCCTATACGTGTTGTCATTCATTTTTTTAAGTCTGCATTTGTTGCATGGGTTCCAATCTGCATTTCAAAGTGTCGGTTTCAATCATAACAAATACACCCCAACCATAAAACGTTTAGGTAATCTATACGCTATAGTTGTTCCTGCAGTATTCATATTTATTGCACTTTTTCATTATTTCAATCAACACGCTTAAGCCTACAATTCAGATATGAGTAAGTTAGATTCTAAAATACCTGAAGGTCCTATTAAAGACAAATGGACCACGTATAAAGACAAAATTGACTTGGTAAACCCTGCTAACAAAAGGCACATCGACGTAATTGTTGTGGGTACCGGTCTTGCAGGCGGTTCTGCTGCTGCTACATTGGCTGAATTAGGCTACAATGTAAAAGCATTTTGTTACCAAGATTCTCCACGTCGAGCCCACTCAATTGCCGCTCAAGGTGGAATTAACGCAGCAAAAAACTATCAAGGTGATGGTGATTCCGTATATCGATTATTCTACGATACGGTAAAGGGTGGGGATTATCGTTCGCGAGAAGCCAACGTGCATCGCCTATCTGAAGTTTCTGCTAATATCATCGACCAATGCGTTGCTCAAGGTGTGCCATTTGCTAGAGAATATGGCGGATTACTAGATAATCGATCATTCGGCGGGGTTTTGGTATCACGAACCTTTTATGCCAAAGGACAAACCGGACAGCAATTGTTACTCGGCGCATACTCGGCGATGAACCGTCAAATTGCCCGTGGTAAAATAGAAATGTTTAACCGCCATGAAATGTTGGACGTGGTTATTGTTGACGGTAAAGCTAGAGGCATTATTGCACGAAACCTTGTTACAGGAGAAATAGAACGTCATTCTGCCCATGCGGTTGTTATTGCTTCAGGTGGATACGGAAACGTTTACTTTCTATCAACCAATGCAATGGGTTCAAATGTGACAGCATCTTGGAAAATCCATAAGAAAGGCGCATACTTCGCGAACCCATGTTACACACAAATTCACCCTACCTGTATTCCACGTTCGGGTGACTACCAATCCAAATTGACCTTGATGTCTGAATCATTAAGAAATGATGGACGTATTTGGGTACCCAAAAACATGGACGACGTGCATGCAATTAGAGCAGGTAAATTAAAACCGACTGAAATTGCAGAAGAGAATCGAGACTATTACTTGGAGAGAAGGTATCCCGCATTCGGGAACCTAGTACCTAGAGATGTTGCCTCACGTGCGGCAAAAGAAAGATGTGATGCAGGTTACGGAGTAAACGAAACAGGAGAAGCGGTTTATCTCGACTTCAGATCGGCCATTGAAAGATACGGAAGCGAACAAGCTAAATTAAAAGGTTTAGTGAACGCTTCAAAAGAAGAAATTACTTCACTAGGCGAAAACGTTGTTGAAGCCAAATATGGCAACTTGTTCCAGATGTATGAGAAAATCGTGGATGAGAACCCATACAAAACGCCTATGATGATTTACCCGGCTACCCACTACACCATGGGTGGTGTTTGGGTTGACTATAACTTAATGACCACAATCCCTGGCTGTTATGCCATTGGTGAGGCCAACTTCTCAGACCACGGTGCCAACCGTTTAGGTGCTTCGGCGTTGATGCAAGGATTGGCTGATGGTTATTTTGTATTGCCATATACGATAGGAAATTACTTGTCAGACGATATTAGAACTGGAAAAATCTCAACGGATACAGCTGAATTTGAAGAAGCTGAAAAGAATGTTACCGATCGCATCAATCAATTTGTGAATAACAAAGGAACTAAGTCGGTAGATTACTTCCACAAGCGCTTGGGTAAAGTGATGTGGGACAAAGTTGGAATGTCGCGAAACACCAAAGGGTTGAAAGAAGCGATAGAGGAGATTCAAAGTATTCGTGAAGAATTTTGGAAGGATGTGTTAGTTCCAGGTTCAGCCGACGGTATGAATACTGAGTTGGAAAAAGCAGGCAGAGTTGCCGACTTTTTAGAACTCGGCGAGCTATTTGCTAAAGACGCCTTAGACAGAAATGAATCTTGCGGAGGTCATTTCCGTGAAGAATCTGTTGAGCTTGATGGTGAGCAAAAAGGAGAAGCAAAACGTGATGATGAAAACTACGCATACGTTTCGGCTTGGGAATATACGGGAGAACCAAAAGACGCGATTCTACATAAAGAAGAACTCGAGTTTAACGATATTGAATTAAAGCAGAGAAGTTATAAGTAGCTATTGGCTAACTGATAAAAACGAAACAAGATGAACTTAAAACTCAAAATTTGGAGACAGAAAGACGCAGAAGACAAAGGTAAGATGGTAGCTTATAATGTTACGGATATCTCTGAACATATGTCGTTTTTAGAAATGCTAGACGTTTTAAATGAGCAATTAGTAAACTCGGGTGAAGAACCCGTAGCCTTCGATCACGATTGTCGTGAAGGGATATGTGGCATGTGCTCGTTATATATCAATGGTGAGGCTCATGGCCCAGATAGAGGCGTAACAACCTGCCAATTGCATATGCGTATGTTTAACGATGGTGACACAATCTTTATTGAACCATTCAGAGCAAAAGCCTTCCCAGTGATTAAAGATTTAGTGGTTGATCGAAGCGCGTTTGACCGCATCCAACAATCTGGTGGATACATTTCGGTCAACACCTCTGGAAATACGCAAGATGCCAATGCCATTCCAATTCCAAAAGCGGATGCCGACGAAGCGATGGACGCTGCAACTTGTATCGGATGTGGTGCATGCGTTGCAACATGTAAAAACTCATCAGCGATGTTGTTCGTTGGAGCAAAGGTTTCACAATATGCATTACTTCCTCAAGGTAAAGTTGAAGCCAAAGACCGTGTGATGAATATGGTAAATCAAATGGACAAAGAAGGCTTTGGTAACTGTACCAACACAGGCGCATGCGAAGTTGAATGTCCGAAAGGCATATCATTAACAAACATTGCGCGCATGAACCGCGAGTATTTTTCCGCTTCTGTAACTGAAGACTAAAATGTTTACTGGAATCATTGAAGCAGTTGGTCAGGTGACCAAAATAGAACGTGAAGGATCAAACCTGCACTTCACTATTGCTTCTGCAATTTCGGACGAACTAAAAATAGACCAAAGCATCGCACATAATGGCGTGTGCCTAACTGTTACTGCCAAAGACGCTACAAGTCATGTCGTTACCGCCATTAACGAGACACTCCAAAAATCTAACCTTGGCAAATGGACTGAAGGAACTGATGTTAACCTCGAGCGTTGTTTAAAAGTTGGCGATAGACTTGATGGGCACATGGTTCAAGGGCATGTAGATACGATGGCCACTTGCATCGACAAAAAAGATGAAGAGGGTAGTTGGGTATTTACCTTTAAACACAACATCCACCCAAACTTCACAACAGTCGAGAAAGGTTCTATTTGCGTGAATGGTGCCAGCCTAACTGTTTTCAACTCGCAAAGAGACCAATTCTCGGTCGCGATAATTCCTTACACACATGAACACACCAATTTCAACTCCATTGAAGTTGATTCGGTTGTAAATCTTGAGTTCGACATTCTTGGGAAGTATATTGCTAAGATAGTTAAGTCATAAGTTTTCATTATTGCTTCTTCCATTAGGGGCTATCACCTCTATAATCCCGTCTTCATTTTTTCTTTGATAGAAAAACGAAGCAAAAAAATCAAGACTTCTGAACTTTTCCTTGAACTTCACGAAAGGCTTTGTTTCCCCGCATCCAAAGCCGTTGCATTTTCCTATCTGCTTTTCGCAACTCCAAGCACCAAAACCTTTCTAAGTTCTACGCAAAAATTCAAATGTCGGCTTTGATCGTGCATAATTTTAATTCCAGCACTCAAATCTGAAAGCATAAATCTGCACTTTAAAATGGCTATTGGCAAGTAATGAATAAAGCAATGACTTGTTCCACTTAAACTTACTTAGTCTATTCTCTTTAGTCTACTCTCTATCGTCTTTAGCATCAATCATAATACCTGCATCATTTCAAATAAAAAAGCCCCACACAAAGTGAAGGGTTAATGAAGTACCTAAATCTTGCTCTAAAAATTCTAGTATACGTTTACGGTGTCGTTGGTCTAAATTCTTACTGACACATTAATTGTCATATCGTTGCAATTACTTTAAGCTCAATCCCAATAGGCGTTGGTAAACAGTTAATCTCGAGAGTAGTTCTGCAGGGCTGATTGTCTTTAAAGTATTCTGCATACAGTTTGTTGTATGTTTTGAAGTCGTCTTTCATGTTGGTTAAAAATACGGTCACATCCACGATGTTGTCCCAACTGCTGCCGGCATCTTCCAAAATGTACCTAATATTTTTAAAAACCGAATGGCATTGCGCTGCAATGTCATAACTCTTAATTGACCCGTCTTCCGCTAATTCTACCCCTGGTATTTTCTTGGTTCCTCGTTCACGAGGACCAACCCCGCTTAGAAACAATAGATCGCCTACTTTTCTTGCATGTGGATAAGCACCAACTGGTTCGGGTGCTTTACTTGAATCAAATTTTTGGTTAATCATCTTCTATTGTAATTTGAATTTCGTCTGTATCGGTGATTATCTCGCCTTTAAGCTCTGGTTTAACTGGCTCGGGTTTACTTTGGTTGGCTGTTCCGAATCCGCCTGATCGTGACACTCCAGCATTATGACTCCCGGAAAGCTTGCGCTGTTTTTCCATTCGTTTTAATTGCTTGGCAATATCGGTATTACTAAACTCGAATTTCATACCCGTTTTCCAAACAGACAAGCCATAGGTCGGTTGGTTTTCGATTGAATCAACTTGGAATGCGGAAAAAACATAACGCATATCCTTCGACATTGTTACTTGCCGCACCTTACCATTTTGTTCGGCATAGCTATCAACAAGTTCTCCGGTTTCCAGATTCCAAATTTTAGTCATACCGTCGCTACTGCCGGTAATTACATATTTGCCATCTGTGCTAATGGTTACCGAATTGATCTTCCATTTATGCCCAACGAGTACACTTTTCTGTTTTCCGCTAAAAGCGTCCCAAACTATGGCTGTTTTATCGCTACTGCCAGTAACTACATACCGTCCGTTACACGCCACTGAGTTGACAACGTCTTTATGCCCCTTATACTCTTTAAGTTTATTCCCGTTTATGTCATACAGCTTAACTACTGCCGACTCATCAGCGCACAACACATAGCTCCGTCCTTTAAGTGCAATACAATTTGTTGGAATTTTATTATTGATTACCCATTTCGAATTGCTGCGTTGGTTATGAATAACGATTCTCCCATCGTCACCAGCTGAATATACCATGTTCCCCGAAGGGCCTACAACGATACTATTGATTCCGGCAGAGTGTACGTTATTAAATTCTTTTTTAAGTGTGTATTTATCAGCATCTGTTTTGCTCCACACCATAAGTTTAAAGTCATTACCTCCTGTAACAAGGATATCCCCGTTGCCACTAAACCCAAGCGCCGACACAGCAGCACGATGCCCAGTTAAGGTCTGGAAATAAGGAAATGTTGAATCTCCTTTAAACACCTGCACCGTATTATCCCAAGAACCAGTAGCTACAAAATCTCCATTACCCGAAACGGCAACAGATTCCACGTCGTCGGTATGACTTCCGAGGGTAACATACGACACGTCATTTTGGGCATAACCCAAGTTCGTATTACACACCAAAAAGCAGAGTAAGCTTACTATAAATGCAATAGTTTTTTGCATGACTTCAAATATACCCATGTACAATTCAATACCTGAATTTGCACATCTGTTAAGAGAACGTATTATGAACACAAAGCGTATATAAGGATTGAATAATAGCCAGTGATTCTATTCACCCATGGGTTTTACCAGTCACTTTATAGACATTCCATTATAGAGACATACAACATCGTTTATTGCGAATAACCCTCTCACATGGAGTATTATCGGAATGTTATATTCGTATAAACACTAGTTAAC
>Ga0206130_10003460_pt1 | contig 20599 bp, 15 predicted proteins | sample Helgoland_Spring_9_FD_148637 | JGI IMG/M metagenome (GOLD analysis project Ga0206130, IMG submission 148637) | Pelagic subsurface seawater microbial communities from Kabeltonne, Helgoland, North Sea - Helgoland_Spring_Bloom_20160512_1 | ecosystem: Environmental > Aquatic > Marine > Epipelagic ... | reverse complement strand
CGCAAAAGGGAGTCCGTTGGAGATATTTGTTCCCGTGGGTACTCGAGTTTTTCATGTGGAAACCAATGCCGTGTTGGCAGACTTGACAGAAGATGAACAGAGTGCCGTTATCGCAGAGGGTGGAAGAGGTGGATTGGGCAATATACATTTTAAGACCAGTACCAATCGAGCACCTCGTAAGTTTACGTTTGGAAAACCAGGAGAGCGGTTGCCATTGCGACTTGAATTGATGGTCATGGCAGACGTGGGGTTGTTGGGGTATCCGAATGCCGGAAAGTCCTCGCTTATTTCTCAAGTATCAGCAGCAAAACCAAAAGTGGCTGGCTATCCGTTTACCACACTGGCTCCGAAGTTGGGTGTTGTGGATATGGGGATGGAAGGGTCGTTTACCATTGCGGATATTCCAGGGTTGATTGAGGGTGCTGCAGATGGTCATGGCTTAGGGCATCAGTTCTTGCGACACGTTCAGCGAACAAAGACCTTATTGCACTTGTTGAGTTTGGGGCCAGATGAATCATTGGATATTGTTGAACGATATCAAAATATTCGTGCAGAATTGGAAAAGTATGATCCAGAACTCGCTCAAAAACCAGAAGTCATCGTATTGACAAAGTTGGATCTGGTAGACGAAGAAGAATTGGAGATTGTTTTAGACTTGTTGCGAGATGTGGTCGGAAAGCGTAAGATTCTTCGTTGTTCATCTCTCACGGGAGATGGTGTGAATAAAGTGACCAAATATGTCTGGCGCAAGTTGTTGGGCAATCAGTAATGCTTTGGATGTGGTTGGCATGCAGTGGTGACGTAGAACAAGTGAGTGTGCCAGAAACAACGTTGTTGGAAGCATCTCAAGAAGTAATCTTTGCTTCTACAGAAGCCTTGGGGCCACATCGATTACGCTCTGTTTATGTGCGTACGGAGTACCACGGAGATGACGTTCGCAGTCAATACAAAGAGATATTGAGTATTGATTGGATGGATTGGGATCACTGGCAAGTCACTCAAATGATTGATGATGAAGTTGTGACGCAAGTAATGGTGATGGACGGAAAGTGCTTAGAACAAGTGGGAGGACAATATACGGAGCGTCCTGATGGAGAACCGTATCGTGTTCAATTGCGAAGCATGTGGAATCAGTGGGATGGCTTGATGCGACATTTTGAACCTCATACAACTTGGGTGGAAAAGGGGATCTCAGAGGTTGAGGGTCGCAAAACACAACACTATAGTGCCAATTTTACATCACCTATTGATCATAGAGTTGGACTCTACCCAAAGTATCTTACGGCAGATGTTTGGGTGGATGAAGAAAGTGCTGTGCGTTTAGTCGGTCAGGTTGAAGCGGTCTTGCTAAAGGATGCATACAAAAAAGAAGTCAATTTCACAGTGGAACGTTCAGATATTGGGACGGATGCAGTTGAGAAACGTTTGGCCAAACAGTGGTCAACGATTCAAGTACTGCAAGAATAAATACGAAGATAAGTAGGGTGACAATACACCTGTAAAAAGATACAGTGCAGTATCAAAATGAACAATACGATGGAGTCTGTTATCGAACTCGAACAATTGACCAGTGTGGTCTGCCAAGCGATTGCTGCGAACAAAGGAACCAATCTTGTAGTGTTGGATGTTGAAGACGTGTCTCCAGTCGGAGAAAGATTGGTACTGTGTACAGCCAGCGTTACCAGACAAGTCCGTGCAATAGCCGATAGTATACTGTTGACGTTAAAAAGAGAGCACAATCAATTACCATATGGCGTCGAAGGTCGTGGCGTTGATGTCTGGGTCTTGTTGGATTATGGTTCGTTGATTGTCCATATTTTTCAACCCGAAACCCGTGACTATTATGATTTGGATGGTTTGTGGATGGAAGCACCCCGCCTTTCATTGACGGACTTCGGCGTAGATCCAAACGCCCAGATTGAAGAAGACTCCTCAGAGGAAGAATCTTCTGATTGGGAATGAATGTAGAGATCGTACGTGTTGCCAAAGGTCGAGTCAAATGGTCTGATGCAGGTTCGGAAGAGTATCTAAAGCGAATCCATCTTTGGAAGATTTCTGAAACAACAATAAAACCGATACATCGTGGCGATGTCTCTGAACGTCGGTCCGTTGAAAGTCAGGATGTTCGAAAGCGTTTGAAACCAACAGATCGCGTGATTGTTCTGGATGAAAGAGGTGAGCAGGTCTCTTCAGAAGTGTTTGCTTCATGGATGCAGACTTCAATGGACGAAGGTGTCAAGAGAGTGGTCTTTGTTATTGGTGGCCCGTTTGGCCATGACGCATCGTTGCGTAAGGACGCTTGGAAAACACTTGGATTTTCTCCTTTGGTACTCAACCACGAGTTGGTTCGAGTCGTATTGTCAGAACAATTGTATCGAGCCAGTACAATTCTTCAAGGTGGGTCCTATCACCATTGAGAGAGTTGGTTGAGTGTTCAGTTTCTATTCAGTGTTTTGTCAAAGACGGTGTTAACGTTCTTTGAGTTGAGATTTGAGCGTTTTGGCAGCCATTGCATATCCACCATTTCCACCGTCAATAAAATGCATGTGTTTACCGTCGTCAAAAGAATCAAATTGACAAGTGATGAGGGCAGAATCCGAAAGGTGAATCCCATAGACAATCCAACCCTTGGATTTCCATTCATGACACAATTGTTCGATGGCTTTTTGTTGGGCGGTTGTACAGTCTAAAATCATACGCAACATGTCATCAAACTTCCAATAATCAGAATGCTCTGTCATTGAGTGTCCATATGTCACCAGTTTGTTCATGTTTCGGATCCACGGAATGAGGTACCACAATGAAACAAACCACGAGATTAGCAACATCTTCCAATTCTTTGGATTGATTCGAGCAGTCGATTGGTGTGCTTCTTTGAGCGTTTTTTGTTGCATCTGCGTATAGTTGACAGGATTGTGTTTTTGGACTGAACCTAGGATTTTTGTCAATTCCGTACTGAATTGTTGGTATCGAGTTTGGGGAGGGGTATGCGTATCTGGAAGGGCTTGGATTAAAATGGATAAGACAACATCGTTGCTCGCTGGGATAGGGTGCCATCGACATGACAATCGTTCCAAATTGACATGTGTTTGTTCCATTTTTGGAACCCCATATTGTTCAATGTTTCCTTTGATGAGATCTTCTGCCAAACTCAATCCACCTCCTGTGAACATGGCCAAACATTGTCCATTTCCCATCTTGTACTTTGCGATCGAGATCGTTCCACCATGGCGTTCAATTGTTGTCATCGGAACAATACCGACTCGTAAATCAAATTTGAATTGGGTTTCAGAGAGCAATCGAAGTGCCGACAGTTCTTTTTGTACCGAATCCATAACGGTTGAAGGCAACAATGCAGACATGCCATCTCCACCAAAAACAAATGGAAAATCAGATGCCGGTAAAATATTTTGTAGGGCTGTGATTGCGGCTACTCCAATGGTGTTGACATCTTGATAGCGTCCATTTTCAATTGCCTTTGTACTGCCTTTGACATCGGTAATGACAACAAACCAATCAGAGGGTGCTACTGCATAAAGATCAGCATTGCTAAACTCTTCAAAGCTGGTGAATTCAGGTAGGTTTTTGTAAAAGTCAACGCTCATCTTAACTCCGTAAAGTACTCAATCATACACTATTGAGAGCTCTGATGAGGGGTATTTAATTAAGAAGGGTTGATTTTACCTTTTGTTGTGTGGCATACATCGACTGACCCTGAGAAGATATGTCCTTTCCACTTTGAAGCCAATACAGACTCTATTTGTCATGTGCGTACCGCCATGCAAACGGTTAAACAGTGACGTCAACTGAGGGGAGGAAGTTATGGTACGCGATAAGAAGTTTATTTTTGTAACGGGTGGTGTATTGTCTTCATTGGGGAAAGGCTTGTCCGCTGCTGCTCTTGGAACATTGCTTGAAGCTCGTAATCTTAGGGTTATCAACGTCAAGATGGATCCGTATATCAACGTAGATCCTGGTACAATGAGCCCATACCAACACGGAGAGGTCTTTGTGACCGATGATGGTGCAGAAACAGACTTGGATCTAGGGCATTATGAACGATTTACCAGTGTCCGAGCTTCGAAAAGATGTAATTTTACGACGGGACGGATTTATCAAAATGTCTTGACACGTGAACGAGAAGGTGAATATTTGGGAGAAACGGTTCAGGTGATTCCTCATATTACCAATGAGATTAAGCGACACATTTGGGCTTCCGTAGAAGATTATGACATTGGAATTATTGAAGTGGGTGGTACTGTTGGGGACATTGAGTCGTTGCCATTCCTAGAAGCGATTCGTCAAATGCGGATTGATGCCGGTGAAGAAAATGTATTGTTTTTACATCTGACATTGGTTCCCCTGTTGTCGACGTCTGGTGAGTTGAAAACAAAGCCGACGCAACATTCTGTGCAAAAACTACGAGAGATTGGGATTCAGCCGAACATGTTGATTTGTCGTTCGAAGGTGACTTTGCCCGATGACATTCGTTCTAAGATTGCTCTTTTTTGCAATGTGCGAATGGAGCATGTGATTTCAGCACCAGATGTCTCTAATATTTATGAATTGCCTCTTGTATTTTTCAATCAGGGGATGGATTCTCGCTTATTGGATATTCTTAAAATCTGGACGGGTAAAGCAGATTTAAAACCATGGCGTCAAATGCTGGAACGATGGTCCAATGCAGAACACGAAATCGTTGTGGGTATTGTTGGTAAATATGTTCACTTAACCGATACGTACAAATCCTTGAACGAGGCCTTGCATCATGGTGCGATTCCTTTGGATTGCAAGGTGAAGTTGCATTACGTTGATTCTGAAACGTTGACTGTAGATACCGTAGCAACACAATTGGGTTCTGTAGATGCCTTGTTGGTACCAGGTGGTTTTGGTGAACGTGGTATCGAAGGAAAGATTTTGGCGATTCGTCATGCTCGTGAAACCGGTATGCCGTTCTTTGGTATCTGCTTGGGAATGCAACTTGCTGTAATTGAATATGCACAGTCTAAAATGGGATGGTTGGATGCAAATTCTCGTGAGTTTGATGCTTCATCGAAGCATTTGGTTATTGACTTAATGGATGAACAGCGCAATGTCATCGACAAAGGTGGTACGATGAGACTGGGTGCCTATCCTTGTACCCTTACGAAAGGCTCTTTGGCACACACGATATATGGTGGTTCGACTATTTCAGAGCGTCATCGTCATCGTTATGAGGTTAATTCCAACTTGGTCGCAGATATCACCAAGGCGGGTTTGAGTATTTCTGGGACATCTCCCGATGGTAAACTGGTTGAGATGGTAGAACTTCCACAAGAGATCCATCCTTATTTTATCGCTTGTCAGTTTCATCCCGAATTTAAGAGCCGACCACTTGATCCCCACCCCTTGTTTGAAGCCTTTTTGAAGGCGGCAAAAGATCGCAAGAACCAATCTATATAGATTTGGCATAAAATTTGCTAAGACTAAGTAAAAGACGGGAAACTTCGTTACACTAAATGTACACCCGCTGAATAACTTCGTTTTGTAGTTTAATATGTCACTCAATCTGTCGCTCAATCTTCAACAACAACAGAAAATGGTCATGACGATGCAAATGCATCAGGCTTTTCAACTGTTGCAATTGACTGGGCAAGAGTTGGAAAACGCTTTGCTTGAGGAGATTCGGGAAAATCCCGCACTGGAATTAGAAGAAAGCGATCGGTTGAGCGATACAGAGTTGCACCGATTGGAGTTGGAACGCTCACGAGAGCAGGAATCTCTCGAAGAACGAAACGGGGTCGGTGAAGAACACGATATAGATTGGGATACGTTGATTGAGGCCGGTAAAATAGTGATCAAAAGTGGTGTTGCTGGTGGATATGTCCAGCACGAGATGCCTCCGATAGAGGAAAACTATGCGAGCCAAGGGACCTTATATGAGCATTTGATGGAACAATTTCGTTTGGAATTGTCTACAGATGGAGAGCGACTTGCTGGCGAGTTTATTTTGGCCTCTCTCGATGGAAATGGTTTTTTGGATACTCCGTTGGAAGAAATCGCAATGGAAACGAATGTTGATATGGATGATGTTGAGGGTGCCATTTTGATCATTCGTGAACTTGAACCGGTGGGGTGTGGTGCTCAAAATATGGTGGAGTCCTTGATTTTTCAAGCAGAGAGTGCTTATCCTGAGGATCCATTCTTTTCCGATTTGATTCGAAACCATCTTGCAGATTTTGAACTCAAAAAATACGATGAGATCGGTGCTGCAGCAGACATGCATCCAGAAGATGTCGAAGAGTATCACAGTATGATGCTTGGCCTTAATCCGAGACCTGGTAGTATACTTGGGGGAGTACCTCAACCCATTATCAAACCAGATGTTAAGGTCTTTCGAGTTGGCGAAGAATGGAAAGTGGTGTCTACGGATGATGGTGTACCCAAGGTGCGTATCAGTCCAACATTTCTCAAACAAATGCGAGAAGCCTCTTTGGAAAGAACAGACAAGAATCTAATGGAAGATTTTCGTAAGAAAGCCGAGTTCTTTATGCATGCTTTGTTGCGTCGTGAGCAGACAATTGTACGTGTCATGAGGTCTGTATTGTCTAGACAGTTGGAGTATTTTGAATTTGGAGAAGAGTATTTGCGGCCGTTGGCGCTCCGTCAGGTTTCAGAAGATACTGAACTGCATGAATCTACAATTTCTCGTTCAACGGTGAATAAATACGTAGAGATTCCAAATGGTATTTTTGAACTGAAGTGGTTTTTCTGTTCTGGTGTGAAGGGGTTGTATGGGGATGAATACGCCTCTCAATCGATACAGTTCAAGATTAGAAGATTTGTGGAACATGAAAACCGACAAAAACCTTTTTCTGATCAAAGTATTCAAAAGAAATTGTCAGATGAGGGTATTCAAATTGCACGTCGGACCATTAGCAAATATCGTGAATCGATAGGCATACCATCTTCCAGAGCCCGCAAACAACGGTATGCGGTACAGGCAAAAAATTAAATAGACGGGGTAACGAACACTAGAACGGTTTTGTACAATTGTTACGACGTGATATTTGTTGGATTGTCATCTACAGGTTTAGAATAGTTACAAAGCAACGCAGGCCAGCACAGTAACCCCAATAGAAACCATGCGATCGGAGGAAGCAGCCCATGTGTTGCAAGTTCTCTTAGAATATTGGGTTGCAACCAATAGCCAACGCCGAGAAGTCCAAGAAGTGGATGGAACCAACTCAAGAAAGTACTGACGGCCCATGGCAATGCCAAAACAGGGTCGATAAATAGAAGCCCCAATGTATACATTCCCCACCAACCCGTTGCAGTTCCAGGGAACAAGCGTTTATGATGTTCGAAGAAGAAGAAGAGGACGAGTAGCGGTAAGAAAAACAGGGATCCCATCCACCATCCAGTGTTGGACAATCCGTAGAGATGTTGTGTAGCGATTTCTTGTGTGGTGTATGGTAAAAGACCAATGATAGAAATGACACTGGCGAAAGCAGCCAATACGAGGCTTGAAATAAATGCCAACGCACTTGAACGCATAGACCAGTTCTTTTGGTACAGTTGTTGAACTCCTAAGAGAATCGCACCGAGCAAGAGACACCATACCATCCAGCCAGGAAAGATGAAAGTGCCCAAGGTCGTCGACGTATTCAAAATAGAGGCGGTTTGTGGTGAAGACCACTCTGTATCCAATATAATATTGAGTTGTTCTTCCAAGAAAATTACAGCCTCTTGGTCATAGCTGTTGTCAGTAGTCATATGGTAGTTGGGTGTAATACCGTATTCATTTCTACCCAACAAGTGTGCTGTTCGATAGCCGGCGTTTGCAAATGGAGCATGATCGCTACGCTCCATTGTTGGCAAGAGTCGACTGACGACTTGATATCCGTACTCACTGTAAATATTGGTATTGTCTAAAAGAGTATGAAGTGAAGAGTCATCCCACTGAGTATTGAGTCCTGTCACACTCAGCGTACCATGTCCAACCAAGTCCAATGACAATACGAGACGTATTTGAGTGGGGTCGGGGTGCCATGTATCTATTTGTTCTACCAAATGTCGTGCACCGATTAAGCCCAACTCTTCTTGAGCAGGAAACCCCAAGCACAAATCTTCACCAAGATGTTGACGTCCCATTTCAATCAGCGTGGCTACTCCTACTGCATTGTCTAATGCTCCAGGAGATCCGGCTACTGTGTCAGAATGTGCAAGCAATACAATAGATCCTGTTCCCGAGCAAGTGATGAGATTGTTTGAGAGGTGTACAAATTGTGGAGTCCAGCCAACATCTGTTAAGCGGTCTCGAATACCAAGGGTGGCCAATCGTACTTCCGAGGAGAAAGCAGGTCGTGGTCCAATTTCTTTGGTCAACCACAGAATGTCGGTTTCGATTCTGGTTAAAGCGTTGGGATTCATTCAGTCTATTTATCCGAATTGATTCAAAGAGCCAAGATAGACTTGGTCTTCGTTTGGGTTATATAAAGAGGTCTGTTCTATTGAATGTGTAGACACAGTGTTCTGCACAAAATTCTCATTACGATGCACATAGGCGACTGGTATGGGTGCTCTCCAAACTTTATTCAAGCGGTATTTACGCAAAAATCTACCGTCGTACCTGGCTGGGACCGCCTGTTTGCTGGCCACCAATTACTTATCTGTGACGATTCCTGGGCAGATTGGTGCGGCAGTTGATGTGTTGACGACACCTGAGAAGTTAAGTGCCATTCAACCTTTTGTATTCAATATTGCTTGGATGGGCGTTGCGGTAGTCGTCGTCAGGTCTCTTTCTAGAGTGTTGTTTTTCAATCCTGGCAGAGATGTTGAGTATCGTATCCGGCGAGATCTGTTTGCCAATTTATTGCATTTACCACCCGCATTTTACGCAACTCAAAATCGTGGCGATATTATTTCTCGAGCGTCTTCAGATATCACGTGGGTTCGAGCGCTGATTGGTTTTGGAGGCCTTCAAAGCATTAATTTGGTTTTTGCGTTGTCGTTGACCCTTTGGAAAATGGGAAGTATTTCATGGGTGTTGACCGGAATTACACTTGCGCCCATCATTGTTGGTACGGTCATTGTACAGGGCTCTATTCGTTCTTGGTATCCAATGATGAAGAAGAATCAGGAGTATTTGGCAGACATCTCCGAGCATGTATTGGAATCGCTCAATGGGGTGACGACCATCCAAGGTTTCCAAGCGGGATCGGCCTTCATTCGGGAGTTGAAACTTCGAAACAAAACGTGGTTTGACAACAACATTCAACTTAAACTGGTCCAGTCCAGTATTCTCCCATTGGTGGCATTGGCTGGGGCAACATCTGTATTTCTATTGTTGTATTTTGGTGGTCCACTCTTGGAAAATGGAACGTTAACAGTTGGGAATATTGCTACGTTTATCGCTTTGTTGGCGGCACTGGTTCCATATATGAGGTCATTGGGATGGATGTTGTCTACTTGGCAAAGTGGTCGTGCTGCAGCAGATCGGGTACTTGAGTTGTTGGACGCAGAGCCAGATCATCCGGAAGGAACCAATGGTCAACACCTTTCTGAAGGTGTTGTTCCAAATATTAAGGTGAGTGGGTTGTCATTTGCCTATCCAGATGATCCGGACAATAACATTCTGGAAGATATTTCATTGGACTTACCCGCCGGAGAAACACTTGGGGTCTTTGGCAAAACGGGTTCTGGTAAATCCACTTTGCTCCGAGTCCTTTCACGTATGTATGCTCCAAAACGAGGGATGATCACGGTAGATGGTATCGATATTTGTGATTTGGATATATATGGTTGGCGTAGAAAATTGAGTACGGTACCTCAACGGCCATTCTTGTTCAGTGATTCTGTTAAATCAAACATTGCTCTCGGAGATTCGGATGATCAAGAACGACTTGATAAGGCTGTCTCTTTAGCCTCTTTGACTCAAGACTTACCTGCCTTACCTGACGGACTGGACACCATTGTTGGAGAGCGAGGGATTATGCTCAGTGGTGGACAACGTCAACGAGTGGCTCTCGCAAGAGGCTTGTATCAAGGTGGGGAATTGATTTTATTGGACGATGTATTGAGTGCTGTGGATCATGAAAATGAACAACGATTGGTGAAGGCTTTGAACAATTTTCATGAACGGTCCCAACCTTCATGTCTTATCGTTTCCAACCGGATCTCGGCTTTCCGTCATGCGGATCAGATAGTTGTATTGGACAATGGTCGTGTGGTTCAACGTGGAACCCATGGACAACTGATTGAAGAAGTCGGATTGTATCAAGATGCTTACTTGGCTCAAAAAGAAGCGGGAAACACTGATGGCACAGCGCCGGCTTCGAGTACCTCTTCACAGGAGGCCAAAAATGGATAAGTCCAATCGTCATGAATCATTCTTTCGAGAAGTCCTACAACTGAAACGCCTCTGGCCATTTATTCGTACAGATCAATGGGTATTGTGGGTTGCATTGTTGGTGACCCCTTTGATTTCGATGCTGGCTTTGACCCAACCTTATTTGATTAAGGTTGCGATTGACGATCACTTCTCCAAAGGAGACTTTACAGGACTGTCGGAAGTTGCTTGGATGTACTTGGGTGTTGCTTTGGGATCGTACGTATTGTCGGTGGGCTATGCTCTTGGATTGTCTTGGGCTGGAATGCGGATGTTGGTTCGATTGCGCGAGTGGCTCTATGAAAGAGTATTGTCTTTGCCACTGTCCTTTTTTGACAAACGTCCAGCGGGTGTTTTACTGACAAGATTGACCAACGATATTGATGCATTGGGTGAAGTCATTGGTGCAGGAATCGTCACCATTGTGTTGGATATTCTGATGGTGGCGGGCTGTTTGGGTGCGATGTTGTATTTGGATGTTGAACTGACCATTTTAATGTTGATGTGTTCTCCGATTTTGATTGGACTGATTGAATTGGTGCGTCGTCAGTTGAAAAATTTATATTTAACCATTCGAGATTCAATTGCTGCGGTAAACGCCTATTTGTCTGAGCAGATTGATGGTGTTGAAATTATTCAACTATTTGGTGGAGAAGACAGGGCCGAAGCTCAATTTGACGTTCGAAATCTGAAATTCCGCAATGCGTCTATGGAATCGAATATATATGACTCGTTGATGTTTGCATTGGTCGATGGTTTATCCTCCGTATTCATAGCGATGTTGTTGTGGTATGGAAGTGGTCAAATGGGCGAATGGCTTGGCTTTGAAGGTATTCAAGTCCAGAGCGCTGGTTTGATGGTTGCATTCATTGATTATCTCAATCGATTGTTGACCCCAGTACGGGATATCTCTCAAAAAATGTCGGTCATTCAACGAGCATTGGCAGCTGTGAGTAAGATATTTGGATTGGTTGATGAACAAGAACCAATGAATTTGGATGGTGTGGACGTTCCACCTTCAAAGGGTCACATTCGACTGTCGAATGTAAGATTTGCGTATTCAGAACAAGCAGACGATGTGATCAAAGGAATTGATTTGGAAATTAAACCGGGACAAGTCGTGGCAATCGTTGGATCTTCTGGATCTGGAAAAACAACATTGACTCGTATTTTGGATAGATCGTATACAGGATATCGTGGAAGCATTACCCTAGATGGCGTTGAACTGTCTACCTGTTCCATACCATCTTTGCGAAAACAAGTGGTCGCCGTACGGCAGGATCTTCAGATTTTTAGTCGTTCTCTGCGCTTTAATGTATTGCTGGAAAATCCAGATGTGTCTATTGAACAAGCTCAGAAAGCGGCAGAACTGACTTGTGCAGATGGTTTTATTGGTCGATTGGGATGGGACAAAGTGCTTAGAGAACGTGGTGGAGATCTCAGTGTTGGAGAAGGGCAGTTGCTGACGTTCGCGCGTACGATGGCCATTGATGCCAATATTGTGATTTTGGATGAGGCGACGGCGTCAGTAGATTCGGTAACGGAAGCCAAAATCCAACAAGCGATAGAAAATATTTTCATTCACAAAACCGTCATTGTCATCGCACACCGTTTGAGTACGATCCAGCAAGCAGATATCATCGTTGTTCTAGAGAAGGGAAGGGTGGTCGAACAAGGTTCTCATGGTGAATTGTTGACCCTGAACGGTCGGTATGCAGAATTGGTCGAAGCAGGAAAAGCCGCGGTCGGATAATTGCCATAAGGTGTGCTACAGTGTTAGTACAGTAGAACATTGGAGATGGGTATGAAAACACAAATTGTATGGCTGACAAGTATTGGTTTTTTGACCGCCTGTGAGGCTTTTAAAGGTCAGGAATCTATTATTGATACGGCTTCAGTTGGTCCTACTCCAATAGAACCATCTGGTGAACCTTCGGACGAGCCTTCGGACGAGCCTTCGGATGAGCCTTCGGATGAACCGTCTGATGAGACAGATACAGAAGATACGGTTGATCCAGATGAACTGGATTGTAAATGGGATCCTGTTTCCACCAATGACCTTCCAGAATTTCAATGTGCATCTGCACGGATGTTTGATGGGGACGTTATCGATGCCACAACTACTGGTGCGACCAACTATTTCACCAAGGATCACTATTCTTCCGATGAATGGGGTTGTGACGTAAGTTTCGACGGGAATTACGACAGTCCAGAGCACTCGTTCATCTTTGTACATCCAGCCAACGGAATGTATTGTGATATTGAAGTAGAAACACGGTGTGGAGATTTTGATTTGATTGCGTTTCCTTACAATGTAGAGGCTGATGGTTGTCCAGTACCAGATTATCCTTTGTACCCACAGTATTCCTGTGAGATGAGTTCAAAGAGAGGTGTTGGCCGAACAGACAAACTGAAATTGTATGAATCATCGTCTGAAGAGCGATTGTACTTGGTTATTGTGGATGCTCCAGATCCTACAGAGGAATGGTTTCGTCTTTCTGTAAATTGTTGTTACACATCTGCTGGTTGCAATTGAGGAGTTTTGGTGTCTGCATCTAAAGTGTCATTTTCAGTATTGCCAAAAGATTCTCATCGTTTGATTATCGAGATTCAAGATGCCGCAGGAACTTGGCAAATGCCGATTGCCCGTGATCAAGCCAAATTGTTGGCAAAGCAGTTGACCGAAATGAGTGAACTGACAGAGGACACAGACAATGGTCGTGGGGACCTTTTGACGTTCACAGAACATTCTATGGTAAAGATGCCAGCGGGTGTATTGTGGATGGGGGCAATGCCAGAAACAGAACCAACCAGTGACGCGATGCCTAGACATCGAGTTGATGTTGATGCCTTTGAGTTGTCTGCTATCGTAGTGACTCAAGGTTTGTGGCATCATGTGATGGGTTCGAATCCATCAACCCATACGGGAAGTAGAAAGCCTGTACATCAGGTGAGTTGGTGGGCTGCCATTCAGTTTTGTAATCGATTGTCTGAACGACTGGGTTTTGAGTCTGTATACACTTTGCAAGCAGGTGTCGTGGAGTGGAATCGAGAAGCGAACGGGTTCCGATTGCCGACAGAAGCTGAGTGGGAATTTGCAGCGAGAACCCGTGAAGATTTACAGTATTCAGGTTCAGAATCAGTCGATGATGTGGCTTGGGTTGCTGAACATGACGTCAAAGAACTTCCTGACGTCGGAGGAAAAACACCAAATCTATGGGGATTTCATGATTTGAGTGGTTTGGTATTCGAATGGTGTTGGGACGATTATGCTCCATATACAGAAGGATCGACGACCAGTGAAGATACCGACATGTCAAAGCAGAAGGTTTGTAGAGGTGGCTCGTGGCAAAAAGAAGCCAAATGGTCTGTTGTCACTGCTCGATTTTCATACCCTTCTGACTTCAAAGGTATGGTTGGATTTCGAATAGCAAGAAACGGAAACCATTCCGGATAAGTGGCTTCCGTGAACTCGAATATATTCCCATGAGAGTTTGTTGAAATATCGATATCTGGTCATTCGGACCATCAAGAGTGATTTTAGTACTATAGATTGACCTTCATGGTGATTTTTTGGTTTTTGTAGGTGGTGATAATGGTGTCGTCATTTGGAGAAACAAGAACATGAATGTCCCGAAAACTAGACCATCGTCCAGCACTTTGATTGGACTGAAGATATCGGTTGAATTCTTTTTTACCAAAGAAATAGACAATGGCATTTCGAATGTGGACTCGACGTCCATACTTTAGTACGACAGCCATGGCATTCTTTGAGATTCCACGCTGTGACATTCGTGTTCTGGCATGTGTGGTAATACCATATGTACGTTCTTCTTCCGGATCGATGTTGCTGAAATGCAATTGATCACACCAAGCACGATCGATATAATCAGGAATCTTCAACCCTTCCAGAGTGTCCTTACAAGATTGAGCAGTGTATCGTCTATTTTGTTTTCTATTTCGGTTGTATTTTTTCATTGTATGGTAACGCATGGGAGCTCCTGATGGTGATGGGTGAACCTTGTACTATACGATCTGTAGATGATTTTTCGGACAAGAAGTCGATATGTTTTTACCGAGTATGAGTGGTTGATACAGTGTAGATATTGTGTTGGTATATTGAGACGTCATTGCCATAAAAAGACCGTAATGGATAAATGACTACGTATATAGTGGTAAAGGCATGAGTACATTTGAATTGGGTTATAGTAAAAATACGGATTGCACACTGGATGTTTTAGATGATTTCATTCCGACGTTTTGCAGATATTATTGGACCTAGACTTCATGCAGTAGTACGATGGTTGCCATTTACATTTGGAGGTGCTGTCTTTTGTGCGTCTGCTGGAATGGCAACGTGGTTTTTTGGTGTGCAGCGTAGTGACTTTGTATTGGTTGTGCTTGGCTCTATGGGGCTATTGATGTGCATCATTGGTCTGTTGTTTACATTGGGATTTGGGTTGTTGTTGTGGAGTCGTTTTAAAAATCTAGAAACAACCCGTTTTCAATTTCGCGAAGGTGTTGAACATCAAATAGACAGTCCAATATTTCTACGTTGGTGGATGCCCCTGATACAAGTGACCTCTCGTTGGACAACACCCCGTGTGCAGGTCAAAATGGAAAATGACCAGACGTACATCACACCAAACCGTCGTGGGTATTGGGAGTCCATTCATCGTGTTGTTCGCGTTGGAGATGCTTTTGGGATTTGTGCCATAGAATTTCCGTCTATTCAACCTTGTGAACTGACTGTATTGCCAAAACTGGTGTCGCATTATTTACCACCCATATTACAGGGCTTACAAAGCGGTGGTGAGCAGGGAAATCCTTTTGGTAAACCATATGGAGATCGAATTGACATTCGAAATTATGCAGTGGGAGATCCCGTTCGATTTATCTTGTGGAAAGTCTATGCAAGAACAGGTCAATTGGTTGTGCGGACACCAGAGCGGTCTTTGGAACCGGTACAAAGAATGTTGTCCTATTTGATTGTTGATCCAGCGGATTCTGCCTGTGCAGCGTTGAGTCTTGCTGTATTGGAGTCTGGACTTTTAGGGGAAAGTTGGGGATTTGGGGTAGATGGTCACAACGGTGTTTGTACAGATGTATCGAGTGCAACAGATGCCGTTGTTGTGAGTGGTAACAGTCTTGTTCAAGGAGCGGAAGGTCTGGAGGATTTTTTACGTATAGAGTCAGAAGCATCTTCGTTGTTGATTTTTGCTCCACCAGTAGTCGGAGAATGGGTTGAGCGTGTTGTACAGGCTGCAAATAAGCTTCCTGTGACGGTGTGTTTGGTTGGGTTGACCCCCCGAAAAAATAGTACATTGGAAACGTTATTGTTTACCCCTCTGGAAGATGAACCTTCTCGAATGGATACGAGGCATGTCATGACAGTTGTCCGTCATCTTCAAGAAAAGGGTATTTCCGTGTCGATTGTTCTTTCAGATAGCGGCCGATTGTTTACCGCATCTGAGTTTGCGATTCAGTTTGTCCAAAAGGATGTAGCATGACGTTTGCGACCATCTTCATTCGAATGTTGACTATGGTTCCAGTGGTGCTGTCTGTATTTTGGACGGTCCTTTCTTCGACGGGATTGTTGGTTGCTGTTCTTGCTTCGTGGAGCGCTATTGTTGTTGCTGAAGCCAGTATTTGGGAGCGCTTGCGTACTCGTGTCATCGGAGTTGGAAGTGTATTACTGTGGTGTGTGTTGTATGTAGTACAGCATGTAGTGCTGGATTGGTCCTTGGTTGCCAGTTTGGTTGGGCCAGTAATGACACTGTGGTTGGATACAATCTTGTGGGCGGGCTTGGGCCTTGGTTCACTCCTTTTGATGCTCCGTGTGTTGGCGAAGCGAAATTCTTTTTGGTTCTTTGTCGAGATGTCTTTGATTGCTTTGGGAACGGCTGTCATATTTTTTCCTCATCAATACAAAATTATCATGCGTCCTTTGTGGCTCAGTGATTTGGCTTGGTCTATTGGATTAGAGCCTTCTATGGCACTTGGTTTGATTGGTGCTGTGTTGGCGACATGTTTGAGTGTTTTGACCGTGTTCGAGCAGTCCAATCGTCGGCATTTTTCGGTTGTTGTGTTTCCATTGTTGGCATTGTTATCGTTGATATTTGTTGATCCATTGGAAATGGACACTCCTCCCCCACCAGAACAATTAGAGGATATTTTAAATGGTGGCCAGAGCGATGCAACAGGAGATGACAGCAAGTCTAGAGGGGCTGGTGAAGGTGATGAAAACGAGCAAAATGTAAACAGTGGTCAACAAGAAAAACAATCTGGTTCTGGTGGCCAGCCACCACCGGTTGCGGTTGTGTTACTTGGGGATGACTACAGTCCGATCAATGAAGTATTCTATTTTCGTCAAGAGATTCAGAGCTTGTACAACGGATTAAGACTTGTTGCTCCAACAGATCGCTCCATTCCATACAATGCCCCACGTGGTTTTCCAGATACCGAGCGTCAATTTCTTGTTCCGCCCTCGCATGATGTGTATCGAAAAACGGTTTTGGCGGACGTTGCACTGTTAACCGAACACACCTCTCCATTTATGTTGGAAACTGGAACGTCGTATACTCCGACCATCAATCCAAGACCAGGAAGATTCAATCGAACATATCGGACGGTATCTTCATCGTTAAATATCGGATATGAAGAATTTTTGGGTTTTCATATTGGAAATCCAGAATGGGACGCGACCTATTGGTCTCATTTGACAGATCGACCTCGAGATTCCAGATATACGAAATTAGCAGAAGATATAGTGGCTTCTTTACCATTGGAGTACCAAGACAATTTGATAGCACAGGCTTTTGCAGTCAAGCTGTATTTGGATGAACAAACAAAATATACGATGTCAGAAAGGCATGAACAAGCCTCCGATCCAACTGGAGAGTTTTTGTTTGGTCCACATGCTCAATTTACAGGGTATTGTGTACACACATCCCATGCAGCCGTGTTTCTCTGGAGAGCACTTGGAATCCCAGCACGCGTAGGTGTGGGGTATGCAACCCCAATGGAACAACAAAAAGGTTCTGCGATACTTGTATTGGCAAATGATGCGCATTCTTGGCCGGAATTGTACATTGAAGAACTGGGTTGGGTGATTTTGGATGTGGCTCCACAAACAGTTCTTGATGAAATGGGAGAAGGTCCGGACCTTCAGATGTTGGACGCTCTGGAAGAATTGGCAAGGGCGGAGCCCGACTCTCAGTTTCGACGTGCAATCAATTGGAAGGCATTGTGGGTTGAGTATCGAGGGTATATACTCAATGGTCTCTCTTTTGTGGTGGCCGTATTCTTTGTTGGTTTATGGACTCGTAAGGTTCGTCGACGGTGGATGTATCGTAGCAACCCCAGTACCTATTGGGTGTATGTATCTGCTTTGGATGCGTTGTCGGAGCAGGGCTTGATTCGGCATAAAGGGGAAAGCCCGGAGCAGTTTGCTCGTCGAATTCAAACCGAATATCCCAGTTTTACTCCAATTGTATGGGCCCATATTGGAATGGTTTTTGGAGAAAAGGTTGGTGATGGTGGTGCGTTAATCGTTCATAGACAAAGGTTGTCGACAGAGATTGTGTCCCAAACGACTGCTTGGCGTTGGTTGGGTTGGGTAAATCCATTCAGTCCATGGGCTTCAAGATGATTCTAGAAATGGTGATAAAGATAGAAATGAAAAGGGGTACAGTATGATGAATTTTTCCACAGCACAAAGTGTTGTACAACGTTTACAAGATCGACTTCGAGCGTCTATTGTGGGGCGTGACGAGGTGATTGACTTGTTGATCGTTGCATTGTTGGCCGATGGGCATGTCTTGTTGGAAGATTATCCTGGTTCTGGAAAAACAACGCTTGCAAAAGCGTTGGGTGAGTCAATTGTGTCCACCAATACACAATTAGAATCGATGCGTCGAGTACAATTTACGCCTGACTTGTTGCCGTCTGATGTTACGGGTACAACGATTTTTGATCCAGATGCTCGGCAGTTTGAATTTCGACAGGGTCCGGTGTTTACCCATGTTTTGTTGGCTGATGAAATCAATCGAACGTCTCCGAAGGTGCAATCGTCTTTACTAGAAGCCATGGCGGAAAAGCAGTGTACGATAGACAATAAAACCCATTCATTGAGTGAGTTGTTCTTTGTGATTGCGACTCAGAATCCACTGGATTTGGCTGGGACATTTCCATTGCCAACAGCTCAATTGGATCGATTTCTCTTTAAGATTCGTATGACCCACATATCTCCCAAAGATGAATTGGAACTGTTGATGAATTTTGAAACGGTGAAACGAGGTATTTCAGTAGACATTCCAAAGGTGTCTGTTGAAGAGTTGTTGGCTGTTCGCTCCTGGATTCAGTCAGCCATAACCTTGGCACCCAGTATCAAAGCCTGTCTTGTGGCTTTTGCGGACCAAACGAGAAAGCATCCGTTGACGTTACAAGGTGTATCCACTCGGTCGTTGGTGTTGGCCATGCCGGCGTTACAAACATGGGCGCTTGTACAAGGACGTGAATTCGTCGCACCTTCGGATGTGGAGTCTTTGTCTACACACATATTTGGACATCGATTGATGATGGGAACATCTGCTGATTCGATGATGGATGTGGTCAAGGAATGTCTTCGTGGCCCAATGGAGACTTGCGCTAGGAGTGTCTACAAGTGATACCGATCTTTCTGTACAGTGCATGGGCTGTTGGCTCTGCATGGAACCCCAATGAGGGGGTGTTGGCAGATCAGGTTTTGGAGGCTGATGGTCAGGGAGAGTGGATTACTGCCCGTCGATTGGCACAGGAATTGTTGAGTGAACAACCAACATCTTATATTGGTCACCACGTGTTGGGGCGCGCTTTTTGGTTGGGTGAAGGTGATTATGCTCGAGCCTCGTTTCACTTGAAGAAGTCGTTGGATTTGTATGCTGAGAGGTACGAGCAAAGTGAAGATCCTCCTTGGCGGTTGGAATCAGAAGGTTGGTGGTCTTTACGGATCGTGACTGGAGATATGGGAGAGTTCGAAGAAGAACTTCGATTGATTGACGTATACAACAACAAGCAGGCATCTTATCAACACCGCTTTGAGTCGTCCTATAATATATTGATGGCGGAACGCGGATGGCCCCTTATGAAGCTGGGTCGTTTTTCCGAAGCAAAATATTGGGGACAACAAGGCATCGCTTCTGAGAGCAATTGGCAAAATTCTTTGGGTTGGAATGTCTTGTGTGCGACCGCAGGAGAGGAGGGATTGCGTCAAGAAGCCATGAACGCGTGTTCTTCTGCCTTGGATCATGCGAAAGAAACAGGGTCTGGATTGGCTGTAGATTCAAGCAATGCTTCCAATGCTGCGATGGCGGTGTTGGATTTTGATAAGGTTGAAGAGTATGCACGGTTGTCTACTCGTTCTGGAGATGGAACAACGGTTTCTGCTTGGATCAACTTGATTCACCTGTATTTGAGTCAGGGACGTGCAGATGCAGCGATTGATGCGGTAAATGGCTCACTGACCTCTTTGGCATCAGAAGAGCCTGCCATGAGGTTGCAGAAAAGGGCCGATGTCGATGGCGCTTTTGCCTTGGTTTTGTTGGTTGGTGGTCAAGAACAAACGGCTTTTGACAAGATTGATAAAGCCCTGAGATTTCCAGATAGAAGGGGGGTTATTTCCACATCAGAAGCTCAGTCTCAAGGATCTCACACGTTGCTGCGTTGGGTTGCTAGACGGATGTTGAAAGAGCGAAGAGCGGAAAAAGCAGCCTCGAAAGGATGGTGGTTTCGTTTACAACATTGGTGGTCTTCTTGGTTTGTTGATCCAGAAACGGAAGTGGATGCGGTGACCGTTCGAACCATTATGCAAGAAGAGTCCTATTTGTTGTCTACGATTCGTCCCTATTTGGACAAGGGGTTGACGGGAGTACCAGCATGGTTGGTGCCGGAACTGGTGACAGTTTTGGGAGCAGGAGTCGTAGAAACGAGCATTGCAGAAGTGCGTGAGATTGACTCCTTTGAGGGTGTAGAGGCATACTATCAAGCATTGGAGACGGAGATTGCTTATGTTCGCGGTCAATGGGATACCGTTTTGGAAAGAGGTCCGTTGGCCAAAGAAGGATTGCCCCAAGTTGAACAAATGATGCGGGCTCGAATATTGGTCCAAGAAGGCGTTGCGTTTGAAGAAACGGGTGATGTGGCTCAACAATTGACACGGTTTGAACAAGCTATGCAGATAGACCCGAGTGT
>Ga0206130_10003457_pt1 | contig 20603 bp, 20 predicted proteins | sample Helgoland_Spring_9_FD_148637 | JGI IMG/M metagenome (GOLD analysis project Ga0206130, IMG submission 148637) | Pelagic subsurface seawater microbial communities from Kabeltonne, Helgoland, North Sea - Helgoland_Spring_Bloom_20160512_1 | ecosystem: Environmental > Aquatic > Marine > Epipelagic ... | reverse complement strand
CTCCTTCTCCAGCTGATGTAGCTGCAATTGCTGTTAAATTTGAAGCACCTGCTCCTCCATCAAAAGTTAAAGACCAAGCTTGACCAGTTGCAGTTGTACTTGTTGTTGATGAAGGGTTAATTGTAGTTGTTCCTGCATCATAAGTATCTGTTGCTGCAAATCCAGTTGATCCTAATAAACTAGTTGTTACAATTGGTGAACCACCATTATCGTTTGTTGAAAAAGTTAATGTATCTCCTAAATTGTACCCTGTACCCGCTGTTGAAGCTGTTATTGCTACTGGTGCGCCAGCAGATGTATCTAATTTAAATGTTGCTCCTGTTCCACTTCCATTTGTTGTAAATGTAGCACTTGTATAAGTTACTGCACCCGAACCTGTAAAATCTGAACCAGCATCAACACCTGCAGCAAATAAAGCTGCGGCATTAGTAGCTATATCAGCACCTGTACCTGTTTTTAATTCTGAACCATCTACGGTGTTAATAAATGAACTTGTAGCAGAAGTAAAGGTTTCTGGAGTTACTCTAGTAACTAGTAAACTTGTTCCACCACTTTGAAAATAGTTATTCGCTGCTAATGAAGTCAAATATGAATAAGCAATGGATGCACTTTGTACTGTAGTACCAAAAATTGCTGTATATTCACTAAAAGAGGTAACCAATGTAGGTACTTCAACAGGTCCTAAAGCAGCTGGTCCTATAATAGCAGCACCAATTTCTGCGGGTTGTTGAGTAATAAATGATTGGTCGTTTTCTCTAGCTAATACACCTGGAGATAATAATGTTTCTGCCATCTTTATATGTTATTTTTAATATTGTTTTATTATACATATTAAAGACTTTCTCAAAGAACTATTTTAGTTTAATAAATTCTCCTTTTTCTAGGTCAATATTACCTTCTCCATACTTTTCTTGTAATTCTTTACCTGTTTTTTCTTGGTCTTGGAGGAGTGATTGATATTGGTTTTGGAGATTTTTTTTATCCTTTTCTAAAAATACTTTCCTTAATTCAATTTGGCCTAGGGAAAAAGTAATTTCGTTTTCTGATCTTTGGAAATCTTTTAATTTTTGTAACTCTTCTTGTAATAACTTTGTTGTACTCATTTTTTATTTTGTTTATAAATATTATTATTCTATTCTATTATAAATATCACTTTCTAATTTAGAAGTAAGGTTTATTAGTTCATTATTATGATAATATCCCAGGTCTTCTATTTTAGAAAAATATACAGTAAATTGTTTATCATTTAAGGTAATATCCTCTCCATTTACTCTTATCTTTATTTGTTTTTCTTCAAAATTATCATATATAAAAACTTTATTTTCAGAAAAAAACAATTTGTATTGATCATTACTTTTATTATAATTTAATACATCAGGGTTTCCTGTATTTAACATTCCTACAATTTCAGTTTCAACTTTAACATAATTAAAATTAGAAATTAAATGACCCCAATATGCTTCTGCATCTGTAAAAGATTGTCCCGTTGTTGGGTTTGAGCTAGTATATTCTTGTTTGGATATTAAGTTATTAATTCTGTTAGCATTTTCTTTACTTAAAATATTAAATAATAGGCTTGGGAATAAAGAGGCATTAGTAGTAGGATCTTTAAAATCACTACATATAAAATCTTTTGGATTATTAATCATATTTAACACCCCCTGAGTTATTTCTATATCGTAATTTATAAAAGAATAGTGAGAATAATCTAAATTTTGACAAAAAGCAATAGCATTCTTCTTTAAATTGAAAACTGTCCACCCATAATCATTCATCATATGTGATATTTTTATTGGAGGTTTTTCACCACATGGTGTACATTCAATATTAACGCTTTTCCAAAATACCATTCCTCTTTCAGGATATTTTAGAATAGGATTACTCTTATCATACACTAAATAATCTATATTATTTTGAATTTCTATTGGAAGAGGGGAATGGGTAGATACCAATATATCATATTTATCTTTTAATGATAAAATCATATTGGATAATAAGTCAAGTTTACGTTGGGTATCGCAATAACATAAAATAATAACTAAATTTTTATTTTTCATAATATTATAATCATTAAATGCTTTTTCTAAAGTTTTAGCACTTTTGGGTTTTACTGAAGGGTCTGGTCCGTGTATAAAATAGGGTTCTAATGAAGATTTATCGTACATAACATCAAATCCTTGTTTTAAAAAATATGGGTTAACTAAAGTTTCTTCTTTTGAACTATAATAGTTATTCCAGGTAATTGGTAAATCTAATATTTTGTTTTCTTCCCATAATACATTATTTGCTACTCTTTCTTCGGAAAAAGCATTGTCATCTGCATATAGTTTAAGGCTATAATTATTTAATTCTTTATTCCATTCTAAACATTTTTCAAAGAATGGTTTACTATCCCTATTATAAAAATAAAAATTAGCGGCTAATAATTTTTGGTTTGGGTTTCTTTTAATGTTCTTTATAGCAGCTATCTCACCCCCATAATTACCTTCTAATCTTATACCTTTATAATGTCTCCATTGATTAATGTCTTTATGAAAATATTGAGCAAATAAAGGGTAATCCTTTAAAGATGATAAGTATTGTAAAGAGTTATCGATATTTTCAGTTACAAAAGCATCACCATCTATCCATGCAAAGTTATTATAATTTTCTTCTAATGAATCTAGATTTGCTAAATACTTAGCAAAATATATAGAATAATCTTTATGAAATAAATCGGGTTCATGTGTAGAATTTATAGTAGGTTTAGGATTATAATTAATTCTTTTATTAGTTACATTAGGTAAATCAATTGTAGAATCACAATTAAAACCATATACTATAAGTTTGTATTCTGAATATTTTAGTAAACTTTTAGCAAGTACCTCAATCATTGATAAATAATTTTGGTTCCCTCCTGTTGTCCAAACAAATTTATTATTCATTAAGTAAAGGTTTTATTTTATGTAATACTTGTTCTACGGAAATAGATTTTTGGCAAATATGTTGTTTATGTGTTCCCTTATTTTCTGGGCACCAATCCCAGTCCCCTGCATCGAATACATGAGTATTATGAGTCCAACAATTATTACATACGTTATGGTTTTCAATTTTAGTTAAGTTATTAGGTATGTCATACCCATAAGGAACAAAATTATTTATCATTATTGTATGTTTATTTAAAGCCCAGTTTATCCAAGATAATCCTGATCCTAGTCCTATAAATAAATCGGAATGGTGTATATAATTAAATAGTTCATCCCAAGGTAATTTTGATTTATCTATTATATTAGTTCCCTTAAAACCATTTAAAGTTAAACTAACTACTTTATAACCCTTAGAATGTAATATCTTAGCTAAATTTCTCCAATTTTCATGAGGCCATTCTTTTAACCCAGATGTTGATTGAGGTCCTATACAAACATATTTTCCTTTTATAGGTCTTTTATGTGGGGTAAAATTAATACCATGGTTTATAGGAGTATAAGGAATATTTAAAATATCACTTGATGTTTTTATTAAAGGGATAGTATTTACTTGGTTAGGATGGTCGGAGAAATTTTTCCATCCTCCTTTTTCATCTCTAAACCACCCAATTTGGAAATGGGCATAACTTGGGGGGTTATCTCCAGGGTTTACGAATGTTATATCTTTATATGGTTTTAAATTTTTAAACCACTCATTATGGAATGTGCTAACTATGACATTACATTTATATTTATTTTTAAATTCTACTATTTGAGGTGCCCAAGCTAAGGTATCTCCTATTGATTTTGATTCAAATGATATTTTTACAGTTTTATCTTTTAAACTAAAGGTGTGTACTATTTTACCATTTATTTTTATTATCCAAGGTATATGATAGCTTTTATTACATTTAGTCCACATATTGTTACTGATGGTACTACTATGAAGGGTTTTATTAGTAGACCCATCTATAAATTCAACAAAATATTTGTTGTTATGATGACCTAGTACTTCTACTTTAGGACCTAAATTAAAACTTATTTCCACTTTATTCTTAGGTAAACTTTCTAACAAATCTTCAATTTCTTTACCTGCGATTTTAGCAGCATTTTCCCATGTAAATTTTTCTCGTATTTCAATAGATTCTTTTAATGCCCGTTTTTTATGTTTTTTATAGTTAATATAAGCATCTCTCATTACTTTTTTTAAGTCATTAAAATCGGGATCATAAAATTCCCCCTCTAACATTTCTTGAGAAAAACTACTATATTCACCTTTTTTAGCTTTTGATGTAGATAATATGTTTACAGGTAATCCTAATCCCTCTGCAAATTCTAATTGTGCACTACAGTTAGAATAAATGGAGGGAGTACCACAAGCCATAGCTTCAATTAGAGGTAAATTCCATCCTTCTGATCTTGCGCAAGATAAAAAAACATGCCCCTTTTGTAAATACTTAATGTATTCTTTCCTAGTTGGGAAATGTTTTATTTTAATTCTGGGGTCATTTAAATTATAGTTTTTAAGTCTATTTTCTGTAGATTTAAATTCATCTTTAGCATAGGGGTTATCAATAGATACTATTAAATCCACGGGTTCATCCTCATTAAATTCTTGTAAAAAAGATTCTATAATTTCCTTAGTAGATTTTCTATAATCCCACCTACCAAATAAAATAAATTTAAACCTATTATCTTTATATTCTGGGAGGGTTGATTTATTATTAGGTTTAAAAATTGACCCATCTACAGCTTCAGGTACTACTTTTACTTTATGAGGTTCTATTCCTTGTTCTATAGTACAATCTCTTTGCCATTTAGAAGCAACCCAAACTTGATCAAAAGTTTTTAATTGATTGAAAAAATAATCAGGTTGTCTTGTAGTTTCCCAAACATTATAAGCAATCTTAGGACCATCATAGTTTTGATAGAAAAAATGATGGTTAGTTTCATTAAGGATAATATTTACATTATGTTTAAAAGTGTTTGGGTGTTCTTTATAAAAGGGGTAATGTTGAAGGGAATTATCATTATCCCATAAAGATTGTTCTACTAATAACTTTTTATCTTTACTATCAAAATCTTCTTCCCCATTATGAGGTTCATCATTAAAACCATCCCAAGATTTACCTATTGTAAAGTTTCTAACCTTTAAATCATAGAGGTTAGAAAGTTCTCTATAAAATGCTCTAGTATGATTTGCATACCCCGTAGTCCCTATATAACTACCATGTGAAAATATTTTAGGCTTTATCTTTGTCATTTAAACCAAATTTACTATATTTGTACCATAATCGTTCGTGAAAAAAATACAAAATCATTTTTGTAAATACCTCTACACCACCAATAGCTAAACCAGTTGTCCAACTACCTGTTATAACACCTGATAGGATAATAGTATCTATTGTTCCTATTATTCTCCATGAAAATGTTTTAGCAATATGTCGTTTATAGCTTACCATCTTTTTTCATTTGTTTTCTGATATTAGTAGCAGATACATCTCTTATTTCTTCAGGGGGTACGTGTTCTATTATATCATATCCTACACCTCTACCTATATTTATAGATTCAATATCAGGTATAGTAATTATTTTTACTCTACCCTGTTCTACCAAATCCTTTAATTCGATTTGAAGGTTTGCTTCTACTTCTTTTGAAGTCCATGGGTTTTTTTCATCAGGTTCAATGTCCCTAATACAGATTAATACATTTTTTCCGTTATCTAAACGTTGATCAATTAACCAACGATGCCCTTGGTGCCAAGGTTGCCATCGTCCAATATACATCGAATACTTTATTTCACTATCTGAGGATTTGAATGCTGCTTGTGCTAAGTATTTTTTCATATTTGATTTAAGATTTTTTGTAAAGATTCTTCAGGTGTATCATCTGTCGTATCTATACTAATAAAATTTTCTTGGGGACCAATATACGCTATTGCTTTAAAATGGTCACGTTCTCTTAGTTCTGTTGTGTAAGTATAGATTTCTTTAATATTATCACCTAGTAGGGTTTTAAAATCTTCTCTTTGATCTAAATAGGGGGATACTAAAGAAACTATAACATCGTTCCCTTGGTTGTGTAAATAATGTGCAATACGTTGAGCGGTACCAACATTTTCAACTCTACCTTTAATAGAATAGTCCTTATTAGAAAATAATTCTCGCATATCATCCCCATCTATTCTATAGGCGTTGGGGAGATGTTTATCTTGAAGTAAATCAGCTAAAGTTGTTTTACCATGAGCTGGTTGGCCAGTAAACCAATATATCATATAACGTTATTTTTGTAACCATAATGTACGTAACTAATTTAATTAATCCAAACTATTCTTTTCTAGTTTGCCCACCAGGAAAAGTTCTAACTCCGGGTTTAAATGTGTCAGCATTACTAGTAGTTTCAAAATTAATTGTAACTTTAGATTTAGAATTCCATTTTTGAATTGAATGCATTTCTTTTTGGATTGTATCAGGTATAATATATCCTCTTAATTGGATTTTGAATGTTCCTTTTACTAATCTATCCATACCTTGGGTTAAAGAAGTTTCAGTTGCAAAAGAATCAATAAAAGCTCTAAATTTAAATCTTTCTGGATTACCCCAATAAGCATCTGAGGCATATTCACAAGCTTCTATAATTTTGTTTAATTGTTCCATATAATAGGACTGCACGATAACACTATATTCTAATGTTACAAAATCAGGCATAGCTACTGCATAGTGTTCTTTTACAGGTTTTTTATTATTTAGTACAGAAAAATTATTATAAAAATTGTCTGGGCTGTACTTTTTTTGGAATGATCCATATAAATTTACCCCATTAGCATCTAATTTATTAGACACTGTTCTATCTTTAGTTAATGTATCCCGTTTTAAAACAATAATAGGTAACATTATAGCACCATTTTTATCTCTGTAATAACCATCACGTTGAAATGATTTCCACCTTTCAGGTGAACCATATATTACGGGAACATTTCTTCTTTCCCCATTTTGGAATACAAAGGGTTTGATTACATTTTTAAAATAATAAAATACTGCTTCATCAAGATCTTGTATACCTATTGAAAATGGTTTTGTAGAATCTTCTTTAAAGCTTAGTTTTGTAGATCTATTAAAATCTATTCCCGTTTCTGATTCATTAGGGTTAATTCTAGCATTAGGATTACCTCTTTCAGTGTCATAAGCAGTTTGCTGTTCAACACTTAATTGTCTTTGGGTTTTTGGTATTGGTTTTCTAATTTTGCTCATTACATTCGTTCTAAATAAGGAGAAATCGCTACTTTATCTGCTGGTATATAATATGTTGATACTAAAATGGATAAGTCACTTCCAAATTTTTCTAAACCTGGGTTTAATGGGTTTAGTTTTCCGTCTGAATCATTATTAGGATAATCAGGGTTTTTTCCTCCCCAATATTGATTACCTATTGTACTTTGTACACCATAATAGCTTTCTTGGTATAAAATGATATCACCAACTTCAGGTACTACATCAGCATCAACAAGGTCATCTCTAAAAAAGTAAAAATTAATTGGTTGGGCAAACTGAATACCTTCCTCATTTTCAGCATATGCCTGATCCTGTCTATCAATTAAAACATTAAATAGAAAAGGACCGTTATAAAATTTAGATCCAGCGGCTTCACCATATATGTTTACTTTAGTTTCTTCTAATTTAAATTGATACAAAGCACATTGTTGGGTAATAATATTACCCATCAATTCTCTATTTAATTTTCTTACCAGAGAAACATCCCTCTGTCCTGTAAACATTGCCATATATTATCCTATAAAAATTGTCCAAGGGACTTGTTGTAATTCTACCATTTTAGATTCTGCTTCTTGTGCCTTTCTTTCTAATAGGGCTTTTCTAGAAGTTTCATCAAGATAAGCTCTTAATCTTTCTAATAATGCTGTTTTTTCGGCTGTTGCTGCTGCTATTAAATCTCCTTGATTTAAATTAACTTCAGCATTTGGAATTGGTATACTTGTATATTTACCTCTAATATACCCTAACATTTCTTTAGCAATAGCTAGTGTCATTTCAAATATCCATTGTCTACCAATAGAATTGATTAAACTATATTTCGGGTTTTGGAAATTAGCATTACCTACATTATTAACTTGATCTGTGGCACATTTTACCCCTCCTCTATCTTTTTCAAAAATATATTGAAACCAAATTTTTCCACTTTGTTCTGGAACTGGGAATACTTTAAGATCATTAGCATGTATTTCAAAACTATAATTTGACCATCTAACTTGTTGGTTCATTTCGATTGATTGAATTACTTGCATATCATAGCTTAGGGGCATCATTAAAAATCCCATATCACCACCAAATCCTCCTACACCCACCATTCCGGCAGCAATTGCACCTCCAAAACCAAAACCATTATATGGATCTAAATATAAATCAGATGCGGGGATTGGTTCTTGGTAAAATACACGTTTAATTTCTATTCCTTCGGAATAAGCAGACCCTGTAAACCCACTAGCTGACATAAATGTTTCAAAACTGTAATTTTGTTGGCCTTTAGTTAAATCAAAAGAACCTGAATACCAAGGGATTGTACCTCCTACTCCTGCTTCATCAGCATATTGTTGAGTTAGTTTTATAATAGGTTTAAAACTTGGTGTTATTATAGTTTCATTTAATTCTTCAAATATTGAAATACCTTCTAAATCTAAAAAATTATCTCTAACTATATAGGCCCATATTTCATTTCCATACATAGTTACCGCTTCTTCAAATGCAGTATAAAAAGAACCAGATTGAAGTTCTATATCTACTAAAGGATAACCCAATCTGTTTGCACAGAAAACAGCTACTTTATCTGCATCTCTTCTAAATTCAGCATCATTATCATAAAAACCAAAAGGTGTTTCTCCGGGTGCGAATGAACTTGAACCGTCCCAAATAGGTATATTCATAATCTATATTTTGTTATAAATATGAAAAAAAGGACTCATATTGAGTCCTTAAATTTTTTTATGTAAAGTGTTAATTTAATTTTTTACTACCAAATATTTAGAACCACTTGTAGCATTACCACTTAACCATAACCTCCCAGATTCTGCTGGTTCTGAAGTTGGTAGATTATATAAGTAAAATTCTGTCCCATCAATTGATCCTGAAAATGAACCAGATAATGAGCCTGTTATATCAGCAGATCCTGTAAAAGAACCAGATAATGAGCCTGTTATATCAGCAGATCCTGTAAAAGAACCAGATAATGAGCCTGTTATATCAGCAGATCCTGTAAAAGAACCAGATAATGAGCCTGTTATATCAGCAGACCCTGTAAAAGAACCTGTAAATTTACCATCGAACCCACCTGATATTAAACCATCAGCTTCAAGTGATAAAGAACTTGTAATTTGTCCTACTCCTGATCCACTTACAAAGACTATAGACCCATTACTAACAAACAATTCTTTCCAAGGTTTTTCTTGTGTACCTAAAGTTGCTTCAACTTCTGCAGGAATAATACTCCCGGAGAATAAAGAAGAGCCTAATACTTCAAGTGCGTTATTAGCCCCATCTGAACCTGAAATTATAAAGGGACCTGAAGATGCGGTTATTGCATGAGATCCTGTAAAGTATCTAAAATTATCATCTAGTTCGTCAATTGTTAATGCTGAACCTTTTACTGATCTATAAGTTAATGCCATTTTTATTTTAATTTAATTTTATTATAAATATTAAGAAGAAGCTATAAAATATTCTATTTGGATATCTTTAGTATCTGCTTTTGCTTTTATTGATGTTAATGAAGCAAAACCACCAATATATTGTTCATCAACATATCCTTCTACAACATAATCATAGTAGTTATTACTATCAAATTGACCATTAGAAAACACCATTGACTTACCCGGGTCTAATTTGAATAGACCATCATCACCAGAACCAAAATCAGTTGTATTTGGATTTTGAGCATCGGGACTATCCTGAATTAAGTAAAGAGAAACAAAATTAGAAGAACATAGATTTGTAAATCTCATATACTTAATTGTATCTCTTACAAATGAACCTGCTACTTGTTGTTCTTCAGAATCAACAAATCTTAAGATTTCAACTCCACTACCACTAAATTTGGTAGATATAGTATCAACTCTTCTTACTGTTTGAGTAATACCTGGGATTGTGATTTCGTTTATACAAATCTCCTCATTTTTATTAGGTAAGGTTATACTTTCTTGTATAAGGACTTTTAATGATCCACTAGTTACACATTTTGCCATTTTGTAATTTTATTATAAATATGATATTAGCTTTTATTATTATAATTATATGAACCAGAAATTGTAATACTTGCTCCTTTTTCTACGGCTTCATTGTAATAGTTTATTAAATCTTCTACAATTTCATTTCTATGGTTAGTAGTTAAAGTAATTGCTTCTAAATTTTTAATTTTTCTAGCAGCAGCATATAGAAATTTAAAACCTGAATCTGATTTTTTCTTTAAATCTGTTTGATGGGAATCACCACATACTACCATTTTACTTCTTAAACCAATACGAGATGTAATCATCTCCATTTGTTCATGAGTTACATTTTGTGCTTCATCTACTATTATTAAAGAATCTAAAAATGTTCTACCTCGCATAAATGACACGGGTACAATTTCTATTTTACCATCTTCAATCATTTTTTCAACTTTAACTTTATCATATAATGCAAAGAAATTTTGGTAAATAGGTTGAACCCAGGGATCCATTTTTTCTCTTAAATCACCAGGTAAAAAACCTATTTCTTCTTTAGATACCGTAGGTCTAGTAATAATTATTTTATCATATTGTTTTCTGAATAATCCATCTAGTGCAACATTACATGCTAATAATGTCTTTCCACTACCTGCACTTCCACCTAAAAGGGTAATAGTGTTTTCGAGGATAGATTTTTTAGCTGCTTTTTGTTCTTCATTAAGTTGGAGTTTGAACTTAATTGGGTTTTTAGGAACTCTCTTAGAACGAAATACATCGTCCGTATGGTGTTTACTTGCCATAAATTCTTGAAATTAAGGGTTAGGTTATTAGTGAATACAACCGTTGTAAATACGTTAAAAAACCGTAAATTATGGATATAGCTATATAATGAGATAAATATAGTTTGGATATAACGCATTTTATTATACATATGAAAAGTAAAAAAAAACCCGGTCAAAAGACCGGGTTAATTTTATCAAGATTTGGTTATTCTATATATTATATAGTATCTAAACCGTTAACTTGGATTTTACCATAAAATTCTGGACGAACCATTTTCTTAGCGTAACGAGTCATTAAACCTTTACGTGGTGTAAACGTTTCTGGATCGTATACTAATGGAGTCATGATTAATGGAATATATGGAGCAAATACAGCACCAGTTTCTAGGAATTGAGCACCTTTAAATCCTAACAAGATTTGATTATCTGTCATATAAGGATTTTTGTATACTTTATATCTTCCGTTAAATGCACCTACTTTTTGTACACCAAATGCATAACTTGCTTTAGATACATCTCCATCAGCATCACCAGCAAATCCAGGAATAGATTCAATGATTGTACTAATTGCAGGAGAAATTACCATAAAGTTAGCACCACCTCTAAGAGTTTTCTGGTGAATTACATTAGATAATTTCTGGATTTTAGTTCCTAATGTTTGGAACCATTGTCCTTGTGAATTATAAAATCCTAAGTCTGAAACAGTACCATTAGTACCATTATCAACAATAGATCTGTTGTTAACTGCAGACCATACTTCTGTTCCAGCAGCAGCAGATTCAACTAACATATCTAAAATCTCTAAGTCAATTTCTAATGAAATATACTCACTTAAGATAGAAGTTAATTCAGCTTCAGCATCTAATGCGTGGTAAGCGTTTAAATCTTGTGCGAACTCAGGAGTCCATACAGCTTTTAACTTACGAGTTTTAGCTACGATAGCAGATGATTGCATCTGTACGTTGATTTCTGGAATTACGATTGGAGTATTGTTACCGTTTAGGCTATTATTTCCATCTTCAAAATCACCTCTTTCATTGTCTACTGGAGCTAATGAATAAGATACAGCAGTTGCTACTGCCGGATCAAGAGAATCTTCATCAATAACAAATTCTATTCTTGTTCCATCAGTACTAAACTGAGTAAATTGTGGGTATTGTCCTGTTGCAGCAGGAGCATTTGCACCTACTAAATAGAAACTTCTGATTGCTTCTGCATCATAATTACCATCTAGAGTAGAGGCTAATATAGAAGCAGTAACTACAGTACCAGCAGCTACGGAAGCAGAAAATGCTGAATCGTAATTAACTGAAGCTAGAGTTGCTGAACCTGTAGTAGCATTACCAATACCAACTACGGAAGCAGTTGTATTAATAGAATATCCATATCTTCCTGAACCATATAGACCACCTGAATTAGTGTTCCCGAAAGGAGCAGTAGAAGGATTAGTTCCTTCGTTTCCGTATAAAGATGCATCTTTTACAAATGGTGTTTTATTAGCTCCATATTGGAAATCTAAATAAAATACAAGACCTGAAGGTAAGTTCATTGGTTGAACGCTAATGAATTCTTTCGCTGCGATTTGGCCAAATACTTTTCTTACCAATGGTAAAGCAACACCTGCCCACTGAGCACCTGTTCCTGCTGTAAAAGTACCAGAACCTGCACCACCACCGGTGTTAGATTCTTCTACTACTAATTGTTTTGCTTGATTTTCAAGAATAATTCCCATGTTGGTTTTATTAGTACCAGACATTCCTTCTAACAAACCTGTTTTTTCCCATTTTGATGCCAATTTGGCTGCGTCACTCTGCATTGAGTGGTATGGGTTCGCGCTTTCTAATAGAGTATTTAAGCTCATTTTTTTAGTTTTTAAAGTTTTAAAATTGTTTTTTAAATCAATCCAGCAAGTTTACGCATACGATTGTATACATCATTGCTTTCAATAATTGGTTTTTTAGCTTCTGTTATTGTTCCAGTTGCTTTAGATGCACTACCTTTTGGTCTTGCAATAGCTTCTGATTTTGATACTAAACCTTCGTTTAATGTTTCAAAAATAACTTTAGCTTCTTTTACTGTTGACGCTTTGTCAAATGCTTTAAGCACTTTAACTTTTTTGTCTTCAGATAAGTTTTTAGATTTGAATACTTTGTTTGTATAAAGTAACTTAGCATTAAGTAAATTAACTTCTTGTAATTCAATTTTAAGAGCTTCGATTTCTTCAATCGCTTCTTTAAATTTCATTTTTTCAGTTTCAGCTTCGATTTTATCGTCTTTTTTACGATCATCACCTTCAGCTTTTTCTTTTTTAGACATTTCGTCTAAATCTTCTACTTTTGCTTCGTCAATTTCTATATCAACATCAACATCTTCAATATCTTCAACATCGTCAACGTCTACAACGTCTTCAACATCTTCCTCTTCGAAGTCTTCACCTGCTTCAATTGTTCCGTCTGTTACTAAATCTTTAATAACATCCTCAATGAATCCTTTTAAGTCATCTTCTGACATATCTTCAAGATCAATTTCTTCATCTTCAAGACCATCTTCCGTGTCTTCTTTCTCATCTTTTTCGCCATCTAAGTAGCCTTCTTCCTCAGCATCAGTACGTTCGTCCTCTTTCAAGTCCTCTTTTTCGTCCTTTATACCGTCTTTGTAGCCTTCTTCTTCAGCGTCTGTTCGAGCGTCTTCATCCAATTCAAGTTCAGCAAGTAACTCGTCTAGGTTAATTTCATCAAGCTCTTCTTTTTCTTCTTTTACGTCATCATACGCCTCTTCTAAATCAGCTTCAACTTCTTGGATTTCAGTTTCTTCAACTTCGTCTTTGTCCATTTCTTCTAACTTTGCAGATAACATACTTTTTAGATGAGGTGTAAAAGCCTCTTCAAGAGCAAGTTTTGCGTTTGCAATAGCAGTTTCTTTAACAGCTTTAGCATCAGCGATTGCTTCTTTTAACAAATCATTGTTTGCCATAATCTCAAAATTTTTTTTGTGAAATACGATTATTAGGAATCGTAATAGGTAGTTTTTTTATATTGGTGCCATATAAGATACTCATGACACATTGCGGTCATACGTATGTAAAAATATTTTAAGACACAAGAAGCGCTCAAAAGAGCGCTTTATGCATTAAATCCGTCGGTAGCGTCCGAAGAAATATTATTATATTATAGGACATGAACCTTTTGAACAAAGGATTTCATGTATTACTTTATTTACATTGGTATAATCATATGTAACTGTATTTTTACCTTCATTTAAGGTAGTCATATAAGAACCTGGGTTTGAAGGTGTTGAGACAAAATCCCAACATAATAATTCAAAGTCATCTTGTACCTCCATTACTCCACCTTTATCTTCTAAAGAACCCATACCACGAGATGATACACCTACTGTAACACCACTTTTAATTAATTCTTTAAGTATATTTCCTGATGGGGTAGGTAGTATTTCAATTTTACCCATTACATTATTTCCATCCCACCAATATTCTGATATTAGATGTGATACATTTTTTAAGTTTACTACAGTAGATTCAGGATGATCTAATTCCCCCATTGAACGTCTTTGTTCAACTAGTTCATTATATTTTTCCATTTCTCTATCCCATAAACCCTTTGAGTAATAACGTCCGTTACCATTTTTAACTTCAGCCGTAGCTAAAATACCCTCAACAAAAAGATTTCCACTCTCCTTATTAACATTTTCAGTTAATTGGGAGGGGGATATCTTTACAGTATGAGTTTCTATTAATAGCTTTTTGCTCATTTTTATCTGTTTATAGTATAATCAGAAACTGATTGTCCTACTTGTTTAGGATCACGTTCACCTGATGCGCCACGAGTTGGGTTAGTTTTTTCATTCCAACTTACTTCGTCCATTTCATCTACTATTTCTTTTTTAGAATATGCTTTACCACATGATTTTTCATATACTTTTTCCATTTGAGATTTCTTCTTTTCTAAAAGTTTAATTTCTCTTTGCATTTCCTTCATCTTAGTTTTATCAATTAACTCACTAAGGTTTTCATCTTCTTGAATTGAACTAACTCTATCTAATTTTTCTTGGATATGATCATGTAAATAATCTAATTGTGCTTCTAATTTTACGGCTTCAGCTTCTTTACCTATTTCTGCTAATTTACTATCAATTGATTCTTTTTTCACTTTTTTCTTTTTATCTTTAGCTGCTTTTTTCATTGGTTCTTTTTTATCTCCGTCTCCGTCGATATCTGCAAAATCAGGTTTTGGTGCTTCTTCAATTTCTTCTTCCCTTAAAGATCCCATCAAGGATTCTTTAACTAAATCAAATGTATTATCACTATCTTTTAGTTTTTCACTATAACCACTAGCAGCATGTTTACCATCTACTTTTTGTGTTTTAGCTTCAGTATAACCTAAACCCTTAACTCCAAATTGTCCTTCTTTTACATAATGTAATGGATCTTTAGCTAAGTTTTTAATTACTAGCTCTTTAGCTTCATCTAAAGTTAATTCACTATTATAGCTACTTTCTAATTGTACACCTTTTAATAATTCTTCACCATTAACATTATTAATGTTTTCTACTGTAGTATCATAATCGTAATTATGAGAATCAATATTTTCTAAGGTTTTATCAACTTTGTAAGAAGCTTGAAATCCTTTACCTTCAAATTTAGCTTTTGAATCTGCTGATATACCTTCTGAATCTTTTATGGTGTTTGTTGATTCATCAGTATTAACTATAGGTTTTAATTCGGATAAATCTCCTTTTTTTTCATTCAAAAATTGAGCAAATTTAGTTTCAAAATCTTGTTTTGGAGTTGCTTCAAATGTAGACATTGGTTTTAAATCTACATAATTTTCTGTAATTAACTTTTTTGTTAATTCCTCATGTAATTGGTTTGCTGTTTTTTTCATTTTATTTTTATTGTAATAATGTTTCTATATCGTTGAAATAATCATTTAACATATCTGTGCCTATAACGACTGCAAAACTATCTGGATTATCCCTATAGTATTTTATTGTTTCTATTTTTCCTAGTTTAATGGATTTTTTAATATCCTCAAATCTAGCTTCTAATTTATCAAAAGCTTCTATACGTTCCGCGTGAAACTTAGATGCTTTATCTTCTTGTTCTTTTATATTACCCTTATACATATTAAAATAATTTATTTACGTCGAGTCCTGATCCTTTTTGTACATAAGTACCATTTTTGTTTTTAGGGACTAACTTAAATTTAAATTGTTTTACATAAGCATTATCTTTTACTCCATCCTCCGTTGCTTTAGGTCCAGGACCTAGGGTTGCACCAACTCCTTCTTTTTTAAGTTTTTTTTTCTTTTTTTTAAAAGCGTATGGGGTTGCATATTGCATTCCTGTACCTGCACTAAAACTAGCAGATCCTGCTCCCCCTCCAGTAGTAGACATTTCTTCTATTTCTTCTTCTTCTCTGACTGCTTTTCTATAATCTTCTGGGTAATTATTTCTAACATGAGTACGAATTACATTTCTTAATTGTTTTGCTTGTTCGTATATGTCTAAGAATTTTTTATCATCTTTAGCTTTTTGGTACACACCTTTAGCTGTATCCGCTAATTCCATAGAATCTTCAACTAGCTTAGATAAATTAGGAACATAATCAATAGACCAGGATATAGCACCAGTTTCGGGGTCTTTACCTGTAACTACAGATTTTACACCCCCAGTAACCTTAGTATCACCTACTTCAATTTCTTTAAGTTTATATTTGAACGCCATTTGCTATTTGAATTTCATTTACTAATTGATAATAACGTAACAAATCAACTAAATTATCATCACCAACTTTATCCGTTTTATTTAATTCAGTTAAAAATTTAGATACTTCGGTAATTTTAATTTGAGTAGTTTTATCTTTAACATTTTTAATTATTTTAGATAATGTTAATTTTAACTCTGTAATTTTAACATTATAAAAATTTCTTAAATCAGGTGTTGAATCTACAGCATTAATATATTCCTTAAGAATTTGTTTTTGCCCACTACTTAATAAGTCATATTTATCATTAAATTTTTCTAATAATATTTTATATGTTAAAGATCTTACATCTTTATCATATGTAGAAAATTCTTTAAGTACTGATTGTTTTTTATCATTACCAATTTCCTTTTTAGTTAAATGTTCTAGTAAAGTTACTTTATTTTCAACTAATTGGGTAGGATTTGAAATTAATTTTGAATTAACGTTTTCGATTAAAGTGTATAAGGCAGCTAATTCTTTATAATTAGTAACTTTAGAACCAAAGAAAGATTCTAAATTATAATGTTTCTTAATTTCATTAATTAAATTATATTTCTGCTTTTTTAATGATTTTCTATTAAACTTAGTAGAAGCTTCTAATATAGTATCAACTACCATAGTAGCTCTACCTTCGGTTATTACTTTAGACTTAAGTATAGACTCATACAATTTGTATTCTTTGCCTAAAGAAGTGTTAGTAAAATATTCTTTTAAAATATCAATAGCAGGTGAGTCACCCCCTTTTAATGTATCTGCAGTTATTTGACGTACTAATAATTCAAATAATATTCCAGTATTCTTATATTTTGAGTGTTTTATTTTCATCAAAAAAATAGTATTTTATTATAAATATATAAAGAGTCTTACTTCTTTAATTGGTTTTCATCTAATAAGGAAGTATCATCTTTATCCTCTTCAAATATTAATTGTTTTTTATTAAGACCTTCTAGAGATTTAAATATATCTTTATTCTTTAAATAACTTATTTTAGCAGCACTTTCTAAAGCTAAAGGACCACCTTTAAATTTTGGTCGAATACTATCAGAATCATTTTTATCCTTACCTTTCATACCCTTAACTCCTAACCTATCTTTACCAAAGTTAGAATCTTGTTTATTCCTATTTGTAATAGTATCTTGTGGACGTCCTAATTTAGGATCATCTTCACTATAACCATCTGGCACATTGCCTGGGTCAGACATTGTTCTTCCTTTACCATATAAAGAAGCTAAATCATGAGGAGTACCATAGGATTTACCAGTTGATACAGGGTCATTACCTTCTGCTTCGATTTGAGCGTTTCTAAATTTACGTTTAGAATCTTCACGAACTAATTCTCTATATTCATCTGTTTGGTCTTCACTAAAGTGGTAAATATGATCATAAATCCAATCAGATGGTACTAAGCCTTGTTCTAATAGTGTACCTGCTAATTCAGATTTAGATTTCATCAATTCAATTCTTTCTTGGTCATAAATGATAGAAGGAGTTGTCATATCTAAAGTAAAGTTTGTTAGTGTTTCATCTGTATACCCTTGTGTGTACAAATGTACTAATGCAATCTTATTTAACTCAGATAATATAATTCTTTGTATTCTATCAATAGTACGAGCAAATCTAATATCTTGCTGTGCTAATGTTGCTTTACCTTCTATGCCCTCTTCATATCCTAAAAATGCTTTTGGTATTTTAAGTGCTGCAAACAATTTACCTCTTAAATATTCTACATCTTGTATACCATCATATTGTAATCCTGGTGTAGTATCTATTTTAGTTGTATTATCATTACCTCTTACTGGGATGTAAAAATCTTCAAGCATATTTTGCATATTATACTTCAGGTTATAATCACCTGTTTTTTCATCCATAAGTGGAGTACGTTTCATACTTGAAATAGTTTTTTGCATAAACGTTTCTATTTCATTTGGGGGTATAGCACCAACATTTACATAAAAAATACGTTTTTCAGGAGCACGTGCAATTCTATGAATTAACATAGCGTCTTCCATTAAAGCATATTGTTTAAATAATTTTCTGGCTGGTTCAATATAGGCTCTACCATAAGGAAGATAATTAACATCACCTACTAATCTAAAGTGAGCCATTTCATAGTTATCAAACACTATACCTGTATTATTATCTGGGTTTTGGTTAACTGTATAATAACCTGAGCCCATACTACCTCCACCATTAACTCCATCAGGGTTAAAAATGTATTTTATAGCTGATGGGTTTTCTGGGTCATATCCTTCTTGTCTTTCCATATGATAAGCAGTATATGGTATAACATTATACACACCAAATTTTTCAGCAATTTCTAATTTTAAGAAAAAATCTCCATATTTACACATTTGGCGTATCCACATCCACATATTAAATTCAATGTTTAATACATCATAAAATAAATTATATAGTATATTTTGTATGTCTTCATTAGCACTTCTAATTTGAAGTACTTCTCCCATATCATTTTTTAATGTAGATTCATCAGCCAAAATATCTAATGCGGAAGCAATAATTGCATCTTGATCCATTACATCATATTCCGAATAAATCATAGTACGTAAGTACTGGTAATTTAAATTAAACTGTGCTCCATATAAGGAAGAAGGAGCTGTAGAATAAACTCTATTATATCTATCCATTAATGAGTTTGTTTCATACTCCCCACTAGATTGAATATGACCGGAGTCGATAGTTTTTATTTGGTTTCCACCAACATTTCTGATTACTACATCGGTTGAGAATAATCTTTTTAATCTTGTAAATACGCTTTTATCAGCCATAATTTATTATTATTGTTATAAATATTACTACAGTAACCAATCAATGTTTTCTTTACCACCTTTAGTATCCATATGGTAAGGATTATCTGCTCCTTTTGAAAAACCATAACTACCTTGGTAAGGTGTTCTATTAACTTTCATGTTGTTTAATGCAGATTTTGTTAAATCTAATCCTCTTTGTTTAAATTTTAATGCCGTATCTCTAATATACATAGCAGTACCAAAGGCCATTACTAAATCATCATTATATCCAGTTTGGGCTTCTGCTCTACCATTCTTCCAAATAAACACCTTCATTTCTTCTACTAACCTCTTTGAATGAATAGTTACACCTTTATCTGCAATATATTCTTGAAATTTTCCTATTACCATAGGTCGTGTTCTAGATGACATTGTAAAACCAGCTACCATTTTTGAATGGTCTTGATATTTATCAAAATACGAATTGGCATTGGCTTCTCCACTCTTTTGTGAATAGTAAAGGTTAGAATATTGCCTATCTATAGCTACTTGTATCGTTGCCCATCCTATATTAGCATTTTCTATTACGAGTAATGCTTCATTGTATTCTGTAGCTAAACCTACTAATAAATGACCAAATTCTTTTGTACCAATTTGCCCTTTATATTCTGCTACTTGTACATTAGTTTCAACATCCATTACATGGCAAGTAGAAAAATCTTTTCCATCACCACGAGCAACATCAGCTACTACCATATAGGACCGAGTATAATCTGCGTTTTCCCAAACCCATAAGTTTTGATCTGCTCCTCTACGTTCTAAAGGGTCTTTTATATGAGTTTTTTCATAATATTCTAAATATTCATTATAAAATACTATATCACCAGATGTACTAAAATCACAATCGCATTCTTGTGCTGCTAACCTAGGGTCGCCTAATAATGCATCTTGAGCATCTCTCCATTTTTGATCTCTTTCGGGATGGACATACCAAGGTAATTTAATTGGTAAGAAATCATTTTCCCCTTGTTCAGCTTTAACCCATGTTTGGTGAAACCAGTTACCAGTACCATATGGGGTTGATAATACAATAGCACCACCACCTGTTGCTAGGGTTTGTTGTGCTGATGCCCATGTTTCAGCAATATTA
>Ga0206130_10003449_pt1 | contig 20632 bp, 18 predicted proteins | sample Helgoland_Spring_9_FD_148637 | JGI IMG/M metagenome (GOLD analysis project Ga0206130, IMG submission 148637) | Pelagic subsurface seawater microbial communities from Kabeltonne, Helgoland, North Sea - Helgoland_Spring_Bloom_20160512_1 | ecosystem: Environmental > Aquatic > Marine > Epipelagic ... | reverse complement strand
AAGTAAAAGGACATCGCACAGGTATTGACGAACTATTCATAGACGAGTTCGGCATCGGAAATACGGGACAACAGAGCAACCGTTCGATGGGAAATACGCAACATGAATATTTCTCAAACATCAATGGTGATATCATGCGGTCAGAAAAGGTAATGGGTGGAATGCAGAACATAATCACAGACGTAAAGCGATTGTCCCGCGCACTCTCCATATTCTGCAGCATTGACGATAAGAACGCACGCGCGTCACTCGGAAATGAATACAGTGAGGCGACCATCTATCGCGCGTTCATCTCCATATGCCAGTTCAACCGTCAGTCCATATTGGACGACGATCTATCCGCGATATGTGGAGGTAAACCCATCAACTTCTCCAAGTCGGATCCCACCTCGGAAAAGATACGAAAACTGAAGGACGAAGGGAAGGTTTATGATGAAGAATACTTATATAAACTACTGCATGTTAGTGGGGCGAAGAACCAGGTAAATACACAATATGATACTGGTGTTGTAACTCAGGTGCAGCGCCTACGTAACGTCATGACAAATTGTATGGAAACCATGATAGATAAGGAAGACCCCATAGTCGAAATCATGCGCGCGCTGGAGATAGTATTAGACACATTCGACTATGACACCTACAGGTCGTCTCCCGATGTGCGCGCGCTGCGCAACGCATTGTCAAAGCAGTCTGAGAACATGCGAAAAGATATCGCTATGTTCATCAGCAATCATACGAAGATGCCTCCTGCACAGAAGAAAACGATGTCTACTTTCATGGCGACGTTATCCTCGTGGGACGAGGATAATGATATGGATGTCAATCATAGTAGTCCATATTATAACATGTTTGCATTTATGAATACGTATATTCAGAACCTCTCGACGGTATTCCCGAAAACTATCCTCAGTAAGGTATCTCACGATACAACTATGTCGTATGCCACAGCTAAGCGCAATGGGTTATCACGCAAGGCTGTCGCAGCGATTAACACCACTGTGGCTGGAGATTATGCTGCTTTAGAGACTTTTTACAATGAACCAAGTATTACACATGTTCTGGCTGCGATGAGAAGCAATTGCGACACTGTAATGAAGATGGCTGCACACACACCCTACTTCACGGAGATTCCGATAGTCGACGTATCCAAAAAAGATACGAAGGGAGTATCCATCGTGTCTGTGTTGGATAAAACCACTTGCAAAATGTTATTCGAGTATTACCTGCTCACCACTATGCACGCGTATGTAAAATTATCTGCAGACGACAAACTACTCAATCTGAGTTCCGACACCGGCGAGTACAATCTCGATGACCTGCGTCTCCGCGAGGAGAGCGAGATCCCAACAGTTGATCCCACCATATACATGAGCGACATGAAGAAGATGCAGACAACCACTGCGAACCTGTTACATCAGTATGTTCGCATGATGTATAACCACAAGAGCGTTATACAATCATCGTATGCAAGCATTATGAATACCAACTTTATGATACGCGAGGGAGAGAAAGAACTTATCACGAGTCGTCTAGAGAACATGAAAGAACAGGCCGATCGTGATCTTGATAACATCAAAAAGGCCAACAAACAAGGTGTATGGGGAAAAGGACTACAAAAGAGCTTACGCTTTCATGTGAAAGAAGACTACGACAACGAAAGGGAATTCCTAGATAAAATGCAAGAAATCGAGCAACGAGTCCGAAATAGCAATCGGGGGGTCACCGAGGAGAACCTGGAACAATATACGGATGACTATTTAGCAGACATGGATCGCCAGGTCGATGAGGACGAAGACGAACGCAACTTATCAATGGTTCGCGGAGATGACGCAGATGGAGATCCATATGGAGACGAGGACGAGGACGACTACGAATAATAGTAGGTCTGTAATATTGGAATATTGACAACAACAAGTCCTGTCGCGCGGTTTTTTATCGAAGTAGAGTACAGTATCTGTAGTCAATGAACCATCGCGACATTATAAAAAACCCCACCTACTTCGCACTGTTCCTTTTCACAGGATTGTTTTTGATCATCATATATGGAGCGCCTCATTTTCTTTTTGAAGAAGACGGTAGCATCCGTCAGTTCGGGTTGGGCTTTAGAAAGAAGACCATCATCCCGATATGGATGGTTTCTATCATAATGGCCATATTATGCTACCTATTCGTACAGTTCTATTGCTTAAAACCCATCATGTGATAATGTGGCGGATTATTTTCAATACCCACTATATTACGAGAGACACAATGAGTTGTCTGTTCAACAGTATGAGTCACTTCCTCCCCCTATCGAGTGACCAGATACGGTCTGACATATGCGGATACCTCGCAGCAGATCACCCTCTCATTGACGGCATCGAAACACGACAGATTCTGGAACTGGACGCGGGTGCCAACTATATCAATAAGATGCGCAATCCCAGAACTTGGGGTGGGGCAATCGAAATCCAGGCGGCATGCAATCTGTGGCGGTTGCGCATCGTGGTGCGCAACATATGCACACGTGATCGAACGCGTCCGAGTATAGAGTTTTTGCCTGTAACAGCGTCATTCGACCGAACTATTGAGTTGGAATGGAGTGGTGGTCACTATGAACCCGTTCGGGTGACATAATGTAATTCTTTCATATTCTAAACATATCACGATTATCGTGGTATGTTTTACGTACACATATTTTGTTTTAAGTTTTAAGGATGTTCCTAACTTTTATAGACAACAGATTCTTTTTTCTTGTTTTCAGCGTCAATTGTATCCTGCTTCTTGGTATATTTGTCCATGCGTTCATTAATTGCAGCAACTGACGTTGCGCATGGCAGTTCTGCAATGTTTGATTTGACTACAGTAACTAGAAGAATCATGGTGTACACGTACCAACAGGCTTCACCAATGTTGTCCTTCAATACTACATTCTCTAGGAGTTGTTCCTTTAGGTCTCGGTGCTGCCCTGGATCCTGTAGTTCCGGTTTGATAAGAGGAGTAAGTGTCTTCCAGAACTCGTTGAAGTTGGACGGAGTGATCTGATTTATCAAGAGCGATGTGTTACCAACAATCTTCACGATTGCCCCAGCTGTCTTGGATAGTTGGTCTTTAGTAGTGTTAGTGTTACTATCATCAGGAATATCATCAAGTTTAGCATTAATATCACTAGACCCGAGAAGAGATACCAGTATATCATTGGCCGAATTGGCTACGGCGTAGTACCCTACTACATTAGAAAAGGCACCCTTAAATCCTGGAAATACTATCAGCGATATCATCACACTTCCCATGATAGCAAACCATGGAATGAACGTGGCTCCAAATACCTTTCCAAAGTTCGCTACAAAGTTACCGTCGCATTTGGATTGATATCCGAGTGCGTTAAACCCTAGTTGAATTATGATAACACATACAAAAAGAATTGCTGTTGTTGCATAAGTAGTTTTTATGGCTTCCTCATATTTTGGTGGCGATTCTACAGTAGCAAGGTCGAACACTGGTTTGAGATACATAAAATATAGAATGTACATTATTAGGGTGAATGATATTGCCGAAGTGCTATTATCTGTCGTGTCTGTTTTTTTCGACATGATCAAATGTGTCTATTTTACCGAGATATAATAAAAGAAAGGTGTACTACCCAATATGAACTCGTTTTCAGATATTATCATCGATACCCCAAGATTGGTTGAACCTGGAACTAAATACTTTATAGGAGAAACGCTGCATAATTGTGCAACCTTTAAGAAAAAGTACTATAATGATATGTTGAACTGGTCTATCGCATGCATTGTCGTATTTATATTTGGGACACTACTCTATTATAAGTACAAGGGTAAACCTACGCCGTCACAGAAAATGCTAAAGGATAGACAAAAACAACATTATATTCTGTCGCGCATTCAGAACTATCAAGATGCGAAAAAAAACCAATCTCACGCGAACATCACCGGACTTCCTTCATGGGAGAACGAGTATGATGCGGTGTAAAAAAATAATGGTATACTACATATACCCAAATTATGAATAACGGAAGTTCGTCGATGTTATCTAGCGCTAGTATTAGCAACGAAACTACTCCATCTGGAATGGCAGTCGAAAAATACACGGACTCACTAAATAGGTATTATCAACTTAAATCTAGGTATGAAGGAGACATATCCAATAAAAAAAAAGGGATTAAAAATGCGACTAAGTCGAATCGAGAGAGGCGTGACATGTTTCGCAAATTCACCCCTACGTGTGTCAGCTGCGGACGAAAGGTGGGGAGCACATTTACAACTACATCCAATAAAGATGAGACAGTTCATATAGCAATATGTGGGGACACCAAGAACCCGTGCCAACTGGATATTAAACTGAAATCTGGTTCCACATTTAACATCCGTAAAGAACGTGCTAGCGAGTTAGAAACAATGCACAAATACAGTAAGAATGTTATACGATTGATGAATGATGGTATGTTTGGGTATATCACTGGTGACGAAGTAGTGGAAACACATGATGTGTATGAAAATGATCGTATGGCGGAAGAAGCTGTTCATAAAAAGCGTGAAGCCATTATGAAATTACGTGACGATGTGAGTACATCCGAAGTAATGTATTCAAGAGTATCTCTTGTCGATAATAAGGATAAACAAATACTGGTTCATACCGCAACTGACCTTCTCAATGAACATGTAGCAACTATCAAATCTAATATGAAAGAGTACGCACGCAGTGGTAATCGTCAGTTTATTCGTGACAGTATTCAACTATACGCAAATGAACTGCGTGAGAACCTTAACACTCTAAACTCTAATAAATATGCACGTATGGCGGTAGAACGTCATGACAAACCGACTACATATATATTGTGTCAAGAACCTTCCACGGTTGGTAGTTGGCTGCTAGATGATCATGATCCACAAGTGGTTCGATTTACCATCGGTAAAAAGTTGGCCACCTCTGAGAAGAGAGAGAGCGAAGCAGAATTCGTTCCGCCAGCCATTCCAACCATTGCCTCCGCGGTCGCCGCAACCGTATCAGCTATATCATCCGCTGTTTTAGCAGAACCTGAACCTGACACCGATCTTGTTCCCATTGACGATCCCTCTTCCATAGTGGAGATATCCGTACCTGATGACGATGTATCCGACGCGGAGTCCGACGACGACGAACCGTTGCCGCGCATACAGATCGGTGAGACGGTTGATACATCCTCCGACGATGGATTTGTTCCACCACCGCCCCCGATCAGCGACTTGGAGTTAAGCAGTTCCGACGAAGGATTTGTTCCACCACCTCCACCTATAGATGGAATGGAAGACAGCAGTTCTGATGGATTTGTTCCACCGCCTCCTATAGAAGACATGGATGAAAGTAGCGAATCAGCATGAATGTAGATGAAATTATACTATTGTTATAATATATACACTTATCGATGCCTATTTTTCAACGACAAAACAGTCTTACAGAGTTTGATAACAATAAAAAAAGAAAGGCCGGAGAATTATCTCCAGTATCTGTGGCTGAAACAGTGAGCACAACAACCAGTCCAAGAACTATGAAAACACCTAGTCCAGTAATGTCACTTTTAACACCAGCTGAGGCAACCAAGCAGTTAAACGAGTATAGAAGTGGCAAGAATGTAGATATACCCGCACCTATTAAGGAAATAGAAGATGAAAGAAAAAATATACATCATAGTGTTGTTGATACCTGGACAAGATACCCAGAACAACGAGAAGAAATTCGCAAGAAAAGTGATATTATAAAGAGATTGGAAAGAGAAGCAGCCGAGAGGCGCATGAAAGAATATCAAGCATTAGATCCAATTGATAGACCTCTAGGTAGAATGGAATTAGTGCTTCTGGAAGATATAGACCATGCACACACCGGCCAATACGGATCCAAAGACCTTAACGAATTTGCAGCCAGAGAAGAAGACAATGTTATATTTGGAGGTAAAAAACGTAAGACTAGAAAAAATAAAAAATCAAAGAAGCGCGTTAAGAAATCTAAGAGATATAGGAAGTCTATGAAAACCAAGAAACACAATAACTCAAGGAAATCCAAGAGGAACCACCGCTATAGACGTCGCTAATCGTATTCAATCTGTAACACATAGACGCGCAATGCGCTTCCATGTTTTACCTACTATGGGCGTAAGTTCAACTTGTTAGAGGTATCTGCCCGTTTTTCAACGGTTTAAGACATGTACGATACTCCACAGTTTCCAGATACAAAATGTAGGATGTTGTACTTTTCTTCGAACACGGTGAGGTCGTAATTGTAGTCGTATATGCGCCACGACGGCTTGTTGATCGCTACGAGAGCACCCGTGTCGGGGTCGCAGATCGCCAGTGTCTGTGCGTTAGGATCCAATGGTGGGACAATGGTCGTGATTTCGAGTTCAATTGTTTCAAAAGACGACAAGTTCGCGGCTCCACTAGGTTGCCCAATATGTGGGCTATCGTTCAATGAAAAATTATAGCAGTAAAGCCCGTCTCCAGCGTTTCCTAGGTTGCGTCCATATTTTTCAGCGTAATCAAACACCGCTGCTGCCTGACTGTTTTCTCTATAATTTCCATCAAACAATATCGCCATGGATTCCAAAATATCTCGCGTGTTCGCAATCTTGTAGTCACCAGTCAAGTACCAACCTGTCTGCATACCATTTGCGTTCACCCCGGGACCAATATGTAGTTCTTCAATAGTTCCATTGGGATGCACCCGAATAATAGGGTGCGTGATTGCACTATAGTTACTAATCGTCGTAGTTGGCGCTGCGGTAATATCATATGGAATATAGTTGTATGGCCAATTACTACGGTTTGACCACTCATTACGCATGTGGATGTCGTTGCGTTTGAACGACATCATAAGACCAGTTGTTAACCCATGTGTGTCCAGTTCGATTTTTTTCGTTCCGGCAATGTCTTTTATGACGTGTTCGCGCACCTGTTTAATGAGATATTTCTGTTCCTTTGATGCGAATATACGTTGTTCGTCCTTTGATAGAAACCCATATGTGCAAACGAGATGCACGTCTGCGTTCCACCCTGTGCGTCGGTCGTCATACGATTCCTGGGTTAACGCAACATTAGGGGGAGTTTGCAGGAAGCGATGGAACTGCATGTACTCCAGATTGAAATTAGGAGCAATATACGGGTAGTTGTTTTCACTGTCCAGAACATCACGGATTTTAAAGAGCTGTTGAACCGGTCGAAATGTTACATGAATGTGCATCTCGTTATATTGAAGGCTCACAAGTGGGACAGCACTTTGCGATTTCATACAGAACCATGCGTTAATAGGAACAAGTAATTGTCTACCTCGAATCGATGGTTCAGCGCCGTTTGGTGATTCAGTGAAGAACGCGTTTGGATACACATTGACACGTGAGCCTGAGTTGGACGGGTCATTGTTTTCAGGTACATGTCCAATCATGCGATAGAAAAGTTCGCGCTTGTCGGCAGGGAGATCGCGCTGCACCATGGAAAGAAGATACTCGCCACTGTACTCTTGTATTGTAAAATTACCACAAGTGATGGATATGTTTGCAATCATCATGGCACCTAAATGGTCAATCCATTTAAACTCGTATGGAACCCATGCACCAGTGTTCATTGTTGGATCAATATCGTTTGTTTTAGGTGGCATGATGGTCGACCAAATATGTGGGAGATTTACTGACACGAATGCATCCATAAGAAGATCTGCATACCTTGGGATCTTAAAGGACATCTTTGTCTCTTCGCTCATGCGGAGTGATCGCGCACCCTCGAAATCTACCCGGAACTTCTGTAGCGCAAAGTTAGTATGCTTACTGTATGCCACTTTGAAAAATGATTTGCTTGGGTTTCCTGTAAGTATGACATCTTTGTCGCCATGTTTTGAAATTTGCATAAGACCGCCTGGCATATCTTATTGGTATTACTGTACTCGTACATAAATATTTAAGTCGTTGTTGTCATTGGTAGATATAGACTGTAACTCGTCCATTCCAAGACAGCTTCGCTCCATGGACAAATAAAAAATGTCGCGGTACGGTAGACAGACAATACATGGAATCTACAACTCCACCAACATCAAATCCAGTCGAACTGGTAAAAAATATGAATAAGAAGACCATTAGTGTGTTCATATATACGGGAGTGGTTATTATCGCGCTGTACCTTGTTTGGACGTTTTACACCATGTCCACCAAAGAAAATACCACCTGTAAAAGGTTTGATTCTCTTTATGGAAAGATGAATGGAAAGATTAGTTCGGCATATACATCAACGAACAGTGGAGATTTCGATCATATGTTTCGCGACTACTATATTAAGACAGCCTATAACTGTTGTAGCACAGGGGACTATAAGAATGGGATAGTATCAACATGCGCGTTAAAGAGTGTTATGAAGCAGGGCGCACGCGGTCTAGATTTTGAAATATACTCGATAGGCGACGAACCTGTAGTGGCTACCTCGACGGAGAATAATAACTATGTAAAAGAAACACTTAACAGTGTCAAATTCAGCGATGTCATGAATATGTTAACCAGTTACGCATTCGCTGCAGGAACAGTTCCGAATCCACTAGATCCCATCATTGTGCATATCCGGTTCAAGAGTACTAACGTTGCTATGTACAACAATCTTGCAAAGATACTCAAGAGTCATGCATCCCGATTACTTGATGCTACTAAGTATGGAAATGAGAACAACTACGAGAACTTTGGTAAAGTACCTCTTGAAACGTTGATGGGTAAAATAGTGATTATCGTGAATAATAACAATCGTACATTTGCAGATGTGCCCTCATTTTTTAAGTATGTTAATATGTCTAGTGGATCTATATTCTGCCGTAAATTATCGGTAGATGAGGTGGTGAACAACCCCAACACACAAGAGCTGACCGAATACAACCGTCGTAATATGACCATATGTACCCCCAATGAGTTGGAGATGTCGCCACCCAATCCCAGTTCCGTTCTATGTCGAAACTTGGGCATTCAGATGGTCGCGGTGCGCTACCAAGAAAGCGATGTAAATCTTGAAGAACAGACTTTCTTCTTTAACAAAGAAAATCACGCGTTTGTGCTAAAGCCTGCCAAGTTTAGGTATATCCAGAAGTGTGTTCCCATTCCCAAAAAACAAGATCCTGCGTTGTCGTTCGCTCCCAGAAAATTAGAGGGACCATTAGGATCAAAATATTCATTGTAATCATATACAGTATTCGTATATCAGCTACATCATGTAAATATTTCTTTTCGTCGTACATTATATACTGTACGTCAAATAGTCCATGAAATTTAGACACCCAAGTTGTGATTCAAAAATGACATTCCAAGAATGCGAGATGGCTATCTTGCGTGCTGCGGTGGACAAGGCTGGAGAAGTACAGTCTAAACGTGTAGTGAACTCAGCAGATGTTCAAAAAATGATCTCCATAGTGGAACAGTTTCTTCGCAGAAAGCGTCTAGTATGCTATGGAGGTACAGCCATTAATGCGCTACTACCCAAACACGACAAGTTTTATAATAAAGATACAGATCTTGCTGATTATGACTTCTTCAGCAAAAACCCAGTAAAGGACGCGAAGGAACTAGCCGACATATTCTACAATGCGGGTTTCGAAGAAGTCGAAGCAAAATCAGGACAGCATCACGGCACCTACAAGGTGTTTGTTAACTTCATTGGTATGGCCGATATCACATACTTAAATAAAGACATTTTCGACACGTTGCAGAAGGATGCGCACACGGTTGGAGGTATCCTATACTGTCCGCCCAACTATCTGCGAATGTCTATGTACCTTGAACTCTCTCGTCCCGAAGGAGACGTGAGTCGATGGGAGAAGGTATTGAAGCGGATTTCTCTCTTGAATAAGCATCATCCCCTCAAAAAAATGGACTGCGAGAAAACACTATTTCAACGACAACTATCCCCCGCCACACAGAAATTAGTAAATGACAAAACATTGTACAATATTGTTAAAGATACCCTTGTCGGAGAAGGTGTTGTATTTTTCGGGGGGTTCGCTATATCTACTTACCTGAAATACATGCCACAGCATGTGAAGCAAAAGTTAGAAAACATACCCGACTTCGATGTTTTCTCAGAAGACGCCAAGACAACCGCAACTATTCTTAAGGAACAGCTAGACGCAGAAGGGATAAGTGGAGTGAAGGTTTGTCGCAAAGAAGGAGTCGGAGAGGTAGTTTCTCCACATTATCAAGTAATGGTGAACGATATTGATACGGTTGCATTCATTTACGAGCCAATGGCTTGCCACAACTATAATAAGATCAATATTGATGGGTCTCCGGTACATATTGCAACCATCGACACAATGCTTAGTTTATACCTTGCATTTTTGTACTCCAAGAGAGAATACTATAATTTAGACCGTCTTATGTGTATGGCCAAGTTCTTATACGAGGTGCAAGAGAAAAATCGATTAAATCAAAAAGGAGTGCTTAAGCGATTCAGTATAAACTGCTATGGACGTCAAGAGACTATTGAGGACATGCGTGCAGAAAAGACAGTTATGTTCAACAAATTAAAATCCGACAGGTCATCCAAAGAATACGAGGAATGGTTTCTGAAGTATCGTCCAGGCGGCATCGCTAATGCTGAGGGAACACACTCGAAACCCGCTACAAAAAAGAAGAAATCAAAGACTTCCTCGAAAACCACCCGTAAAAACAAGAAGAAATATAAGATCAATACTACTCGGAAGACCAGGTCAAACAAGAAAATAAGACATACTACCAAAAAAAGTCGAAAGGATCGAATAAAACATTATTTGAAGACACTAATAGGTAATAAAAAATAGGTAGGTTAAGAACAAATTTAATATATAGGGATGTTATTATACTCCTATATATGCCCTCCAAGAAAACCCCATCATCTGGAAACACCTCATCACATAAACTTAACAAACAGATACATGTTACGCCGGACAGAATGGGAGACAACGATCATCTACCGTTTGTAAGTATATGTACGCCTACCTTCAATCGACGACCCTTTTGGGATATGGCGATCAAATGCTTCAATGATTACGATTACCCCAAGGATAGAATGGAATGGATCATTATCGATGATGGGACAGACAAGGTCGAAGATCTAGTATGTCATATTCCGCAGGTCAAGTATTATAAGTACGACAGTCAAATGATACTGGGTAAGAAGAGAAATCTCATGCACGACAAGGCTCAAGGAGATATCATCATTTATCAAGATGATGACGACTACTATCCGCCCGAACGCGTATCGCACGCGGTTGACACCTTACTTGCAAATCCCAAAGCATTGTGTGCAGGGTCTAGTATTGTTTTTGTTTACTTTAAACACATCTCACAGATGTATAAGTTTGGACCATATGGCCCTAATCATGCGACTGCAGGGACGTTTGCGTTTCGTCGCAAGCTGTTACTTCAAACTAGGTACAATGATAATAAAGCGATCGCTGAAGAAGGAGAATTTTTGAAGGGATATACCATACCATTTGTTCAACTGGATCCATTAAAGACCATATTAGTGTTCCCACATATACATAATACATGTGACAAGCGGGAACTCCTTGCTTATGCTCCAAATCCCACATGTAATCCGGATTCGGATGTCAATGTGAATACTATAGTGAAAAATAAAGACATATATGAGTTTTTTATGACAAATATTGACGATATTCTTATGAAATATTCACCAGGAGATCCGAAACATAAGACTGAAGTGAATGCACAAGTTGCTGTACTTCTGGAAAACAATAAAAAGAGGATGGAAGCACATCAGAAAAAAAAACAAGAAGAATCCATATTTTCGAACATGAATAAAATAGTAGATGATGCAAATGCACGTGTGCAAGAGGAGCGTGGGAAGGCAGTACGGACGATGGTTCAAAATAAAAAATTACTTCTCAAAATACGAGAATATGAAAAGAAACTTGGCATAGAAGCATCCGATGCTTTTAGAGAAGAATGACCTTTGGGCTAATTTATTCTTGCACATAACTACAGATATTATAACATGTACACTGTACAAGAAAACCTCCTGATGATTTCTAAGTATCTTTCTATAACTACATTCATCGCCAGTTTAGCAATTGGTCTATTTATCGTATACATCTGGGGGCCAGAGGAACACGTAGTTTATGTATATCCCACACCCGATAACGCAAATCGCATACAATACAAAGACAATGCAGATAATTGTTTCACCTTTAACTCGACAGAAGTAGACTGTCCTACAGATGACGGAGAAATAAGTAAAATACCTATTCAGAAATAACCAAGCAATCTAGCAAAATACATAATATTAACGTACTATATCATGCATTTATCAAAGTTTGTACAATCTGAGACAGGACGACACATCATGTCAGCTATTTTAGGATTCGGTCTTGCAACTCTGTTTCGCATCTCATGTGAGAACCGGAACTGTGTTAAGTTTAAGGCGCCCGACATGTCTGAAGTCGATGATAAAACCTTCAAACATGGAGACAAATGCTTCAGGTTTGCACCCAACACACGACAATGTTCGAATACCGCCAACTCAGTCACTTATTAAAATTAAATTATACGTATCGCGCGTAATGTAGGAATACAAACTATGTCTTTATAAAGTAGATTATGTCGAACATCGCATCGCTACCGACTGACCCCGCCGGCGGAGGCTCCATTGGAGGCAATGTTCAACTCAGCGCAGTTGAACAGAACAATGTTATTAGCAATATGCAAGCGAGTGTCAACACACAAATGGGCGGAGGGCAACAACCCGTTGAATTATCGCAATCTACTATCGCGGAACTTGTATCAGGAATACAGAAGATGTCAAACAGTGGAAACACTTCCCTCCCTACTAGAGATATTCCTATGTCAGAGGCAGGGGTTGCAGTCGATGAAACAGTCAAACCGAATTACATACCCCCTTCCAATAATACAGATTATATCAACGATTATATATCCAACGAAAGCATTCTACGCGATCACGAAAAATCGGAAACTGCCACAAAAACAGTAGAAGACATGTACGATGAGTTTCAGACACCTGTCCTTGCGGCCATGTTGTACTTTATATCTCAAATGCCCGCTACAAAAAAGTACGAGACACGGTTCATTCCAGGACTATTCAACACAGACGGAAATATGAACCTATACGGGATCATGTTCAATAGCGTTGTCATGTGCGCTATTCTATTCATCGTTAAACGACTCATGAATGCAGTATAATCATTCATATATGTTTCTTTTTACGTAACATAATTACGTAAAAAGTTTTCCCGAATGTGTATATAATGTTAATGCTGTATACATAAACTCAACTCAATGTAAAGTATGGAGTCTATAATATTATTTACAGTTAAGACATATTCTGGTGAAGAAATCCCAATTTATGGACCAACTAGTGAAAGATTATTATCACCAAAACCAGTAAACTCAAATGTAAAATATGGGAGGTATATCATGAGAGAACGTGATGAGAAATTAAAACATCTAGATACATGTACATGGAATATTTGGAATGATAAATTGGAAAAAGAAAAAAGGAAAATATATATAGAAACAAACTGGAAATTACGTGTTTTGAATGAACAATAATATTCAATCCAAAACTATACAGACATATATGTGTTCTTTTTACGTAACATAATTACGTAAAAAGCTTTTCCCGATTACCTGATTCGAACAGGTGACATTTCGATTTCTTTTAGCACAACTACAGTCAAATGCTCTACCAACTGAGCTAAATCGGGATAATATGGGGATCATCCCCAATATACGTACAACATGTATCTCTATATTAATACACTCCAAAAATGACCAATATATATTTTCACGATAATGAATATGAAGAATGATATTGAAAATAACATAGATGAAACATTCATTCCAGAGTTTACCACGGATATGATTATCGATATTGACACACGGTATTATGCAGAAATAAGACAAACACAGGTAGAACATCAGCAATCTGGTAGCGACAGTGAAAGTGAAAGTGAAGATGCCGAACAATTATATGACACATTACACTACAACGAACTCATAAATGAACACGTACTGAATATAGAACAAATGTATGCACAAATGTATGAGTATAACTCTATTGAAATCATACCAGATAATGCCCCGACTACTATGAAACAAATTACAGAATACAACAATCTTAGAATAAACAAACGTCTATTTTATTTACGCGAAATAGAACCAATTATCATCAATGATAGCGAGAACTTACGCGATGTAATATCCATATTATCATATAGCATATAGCATACAGACTATTTCATCCTAACTGCCATTTACGATAACGTTTTTGGTTCAGATGTACTATCAGTGCTGCTGGGGGTAGGAGCATCAGAACTACTAGAAGTGGATAATAAGCCAACCGCATCATCTTTCAGATCTGGAACGGACGGTAAGCTTTCGCCCAATAGTGGTCCCACCGACGACGTTAACGACGTTAATGCACCAGCACCAGTTGCAGCGCCCGCTATTTTAGCGAGGTCTGGTGTTGGAATGTGAAACCCTGAACGTTCAACCTCTTCGTCTATGTGAGGCTCTCCTGGTTCAAGATCGCATTTACGAAAACTATTTGTATACCCGATTAACCCTTCAGTAAAATTATCGCATGCAGAGATTTTGTATTTTTTATACACATCAGTAAAGTAATACATGCATAACACTGCAAAAATACCAGACAATAGATAACTTGTTCCCATTACAGAGTAAATATCCATGAGCATATAAATTGTCATGATAATCATGATGATATGTCGATATACTTTAAACGTCAAACTTATCTGTTTGGTTATGGAAAAAATCTCCTTCTTTGGTGAGTTTGTTTTATTAAAAATCTTACAGTTCGCCTCTTTTGCAGCAGCCAACTCTTCAGGGCTTGGTTTATTGTCGGGATCCTTTTCAGAAGAGCCTCCACCACTCATAGGTTGACTTGGACTAGCCGGATCAGCAGGCTCTGCAGCTACTGGCGGGATATCATTACTCGCTTCTAACACAGAAGATAAGGCCTCATCTATTTCACCCTTTTTGGAGTATACCAATTGGGTACGTGTAAGAAGCGTACTTAGTCCTAGAAGGATTGCTAGACCAACTCCTGCACCAGCTGTTAGAGGAAGAGCACAAATGACAATAAGGAGGACTAATATCGTAAATGGAGACGAAGGCCAGGTCCATATACCACCATCAGGGCGCCAGGATTTTCTCGTTGGGTTTTCTTTTGTCACTGTTCCTAATTCCAGAAGCATTCCCCAATTCGCAAGAGAACTAAATACAAAGACCAGGAATGCCCAAAAACCAGAAATCTGAAAGATCAATGGAATGATAGTGAACGACATATACATGATAAACCATTGGGGTAGCCAGGAATTTACAAACCCATACAGATTACTATGCATTGAATAATAACTAATTGCGGCAGCCTGCATACATGAACCGAAATAATAGGTAAGATTATTCGATTGCGCACTTATGGTCCAGGTACGGATTGTCTTTAACAAAGTAGAGTCTTGAAACAATGCCAAGTTCCCTTTTATGGGAAATGTTGCCTTGATTGATTTTTCTACGCCCTTGTCAGATGTTGTCAGAAAGTCCATATGAATCTGATCCATCTCAATATCTTTATCTGTATATGGTGCAGTAGAAACACAGGTGGGTAAAAGACCAGATTGTGACAGGCGAGCCTGCTGAATACATATAATGCCAAGAATAACATGAACCGTAAGCTTTAAACCACTCTTTACTATATTTTTGACAAGAGTAACAAGTTTTTCTTTCATTGGAACTGATTTTTCATCTCGTGCTTTTTTTACTCGAGATGCTGTTATGCTTGAACTTGCCATAAATACTCGTACGTACTGTACTCGAATATTATTATTTGGCTATACAGACACGCTGAACAAATGATATGATATACGCCGTCTTCATATTAACCAATAGCACAAAATACAAGCATTACGTAAGTAGGTCTTCGCCACCGATATCAGATACTATAGTCGGATGCGGTGCTATATCAGCGATATGTTTGTCTAAATATCTATCGATGCGGTTGATATCCAGTTTCGTAATGTCATAATTATCCGAAAGGGTAACTCGATATTCGTCGTGTTCATCTCGACTGAGTGACCTGAAAAAAAGAAACATGTCCTTCTTATCCATACCAACCTGCTGACACATGTTATGAATAAACGTTGAATTGTTGTACTCAGTTGAATATTTTGTCAATACTTTCGTGAACCGCATTGTAGTCAAGGCATTATTCTCTGAAACATATCCAACACTATTGTGCAAAATATGACTATTATAGAATGTTTTCATAAGAGAACTCAACTCGTTAAACTGCCATATCTGCTTTTGGAAAGTTATTCGATCGATGTAATCTGAAAAACACATGTTATTAAGGAACTTTAGATACATAACAATCGCATCAGACCTATTATCCATACTTTGTAAAATGTCGATCACGTTCTCATGCCATAACAGACCAACGATCGTACGGTCTGTATCGTTCATTATGATATTGTGTTCATCGATTGTGTGAGAAGATGAAAATAAATTAGTAGTTATTTGCTTAGTATCGTCGTTACAACACTTGGGAAACATTACTGTTTTTAATAATCCCATAGTTACACGAGTTGGACATCTTACATAGATGGAATGTAATGTAGCAATGCGGCGCAAGTCGCCCTGAATATTGGCGGATATGTACGTCTTGCATTGTGAGCTTATGCTTGGCATCACATTTTGAAGAACTTCATACATCTGCGTTGAGTCGATTCGAGGAAGTTCAAACACAACACATACATTCATAAGTTCCTTAATTTTCTTGTCAGTGTGATAGTTGCTTATACAAATAATCGGCGAATTAGCTACCTCCTCATTCCGCTGCTTTTTCGTCTTTTTAGGGCGGATCAACTTAATGAGAGCATTAATCCCACCCTTGTCGCCACTATTCATTCCATCAATCTCGTCCATGATAATAGCGATAGGCTTCTTCTTTTTAGACAGAGTACTCATGATATTCATATCCGACATGTTAGGACGGGTCAATGATTCTATCACACCCTTATTGCGTATGTCACCAGCATCAAACAAGACGGCATCATATTCTATACTTTTCAGAAGGGTTTTGATAAAATGGGTCTTACCAGATCCGGGATCACCGCATAAATATATACCACGCTTCTGAGTCAGATCATGCTTGGTATTCTCAAAATTAAGCAAAAAACTGCGAATATTATTAGCAGTTTCATCTCGATTAAGTAATGTATCTAGATTGGGAATATCCATAATATAGATACATAAACGATTAGGTTTATGTTGTGTTGTGTTGCGATTCTATCACATTGTTATTTTGTAGGTTCTTCTTTACTAAACCCAAACTGGGTGCGAGGAAGTTGCTTGGGATAAGATGATAATATTGGATGCGACATGGGCTGAACCAATGTACTCGCATCACGCAGATACTTGTTATACGACACCGTAGCGCCATACACCTGCGGAACAGCATATTCAAGAACGCGATTGTTTAGAACTACTATTTGTTGGGTAACACTATCTTTTGAATTTTCAGCATTCTCAAGAAAAATGCTGCGCATAATGATCTTAAGCGTATCAGAGTTTTGATCACAGATGCGATACTGACTATTAGATTTCTTATATACACCAGATTTAATACCATTTTGGAGTATGCGCATATTCTCGCTAGAAAAAAATGCATCTGACAGTGCGGTAGGATTCCATATACCCTGCGTCGCATTCCTAAACGAGGCGGGATCAGAAACAGGCATCTTATCGTACATTTTAAACAACTTTGATGTATCGGTATCTGGTTCCATTACATTTACACGACCATTATAACTAGGTTCTCTCTCTGTTCGACTTGTCATTCTAATATATCCTATCGTGATACTTTATTTTTGCACACACGTACTAAAATATCACCACTATATATATACATCATTGCTATGCTTGGTTTAGACCCTTTTCAAACTAAAGTTGTTGGCGTTGCATGCGTCATTCTCATCATCATGCTATCCATTATTGGGTATCTTTTAGCAAACTCAAGATTATCGGATAAAACGTGGCCACCCACCATCGCAGTATGTCCTGACTATTGGGAAGACGCAACAGGAACTGGGAAACACTGCACAAACCCGCACAATTTAGGAAGATGTGATGTAAGCAAACAAGGAAGCGATGGGGTAAATCTCACGTATTACGCAAAACCAGCTATGAGATGCGAAGCGGGAAAATTGTTTAGAGATACATGTAACCTCTCATGGGACGGCATCACAAACGACGACAACGCGTGCGCGTCTGCAGACTCCAAGAAAAAGGACGACTCCTCCTCCATGCCACCATACATGACTATTTTCCTAGTCATATTGGTCATCGTCGCACTCATGTATCTAATGTCAAAACGCGGTGGCGGAGAGACAGCATAAACATACAACAGACTAACACACATGCTAAATGAAATAATATACGTATTACTTCATTTTTATATATTTAGGTATACTATAAAATATGGCTAGTATTAGGAGTGTTTCTGCTGCTGGAGGCGGTAACCATGTTATTATTGGCGACGAGATAGTTCCTATTAGAGATGATGCTACTCCCCAAGCAATAAACTCGTTACAAAGAAGAATGGAGGTTATCAAACAAAGGCACAACGATCCAACAAGAAAACGTGCACGCTTGATTAAGGTGGGAAGTGATGCGCTTGCTCTGACTCCACTATTACAACAAAATCCGGTTATAAGCCAGGTAATTACCCAAATGCAACATATGGCCCAATCTGATGCCGTAGCCAATGTAGTCCCATATGTCAATATGATAGCAGAAAATGGTGATATTAGTGTTGCTGCTATAAAACATCGTACTGGTGAGCTAATTGACTCCCTAAGAAATTGGGGAATTCAAAGAAAAAGCGCTCTATTTGACGCCACGTGGAAAAGTAAAGCGAGCGCTATAGATTTTATAAGCAGCAAACTCGGACACCAAACAATTGAGCAAACAATACTTGCAAATGAAGCGATCGTTAAGTCTGTCGTTCTTAAATACATACGCGATACTACCGTAGGAGGGGAACCAGACACGCCATATCCACAGGCGTTAGAAGAAATTTTAAATATGGGAATAAATGACCCTATATATGTCGAACTAGTTAGCGCTCAACAGAGAGCGGCCGAACTATTCTACTTTAGTGTATGGTCTCGAAGTGCAGTAACTGATATGAACATAGAAACTCGAAGTGTGGTCGAAACCTTTAATGGAAACGGTATCCCGATCCTTCCAAGAGCAAATACAAATGAGGTGGATGTAGATGCATTATCCACAGCACGCGATTATGCTGCAGACATGATGAGACCTGACCCTGCAGATCAAGCGGCGACCGATAAATGGTTAAAGTTCATGCTATATCTAGGACTTTCAAAAGATCCCGATGATGGGGTGAACGGGGCGAAGTATTATGGTATGCCTGCAAACATACAAGAACTAGAGAGAAATCTAAGAACTGATTTTGTAGCTACTGTGACAGACGACCTCAATAGTCTAGAACAACAATGGACATTTTATAAAGATGGTCCAATGAACACTGGCGACAGTACCGTTGGTTATCTTGCACGCATTACTGAGATAAGGACTAGGATTCAAGAGGGTGTAACGGAGATAAACGATGTAATTCACTATGTACGTGGTAACATGGCACAGGTGCGGGATATGTATCCTGGAGTTGAATGGGGATATGCGCAGGCATTTGCGGATGCAGCAAGAGATTATACTGCAGCCACGGGAGCATCGACGGAGGCTTCCGCACAACAGGGGGTGTATGCTGAATTACGCGCTAGAGCAGAAACCATATTTCAGGATATCAAAAAGGTGTTCGACCAGGTCGAAAGTGCAAAAGAAAAAGCACCTGACCATCCGTCACAAGAAAAGGCAACTGCGCGCTCACCTGTTACTCTTGAACCGGGGTCAGCGGGTCCAGGTTTTATTAGTAGTGTTGCTAATCTTATGTTACCTGTGGGTAGAAATCCAGGGGGTGATGACAAGTCGGATCAACAGGAAAAGAGACGAGTCAGAATGAAACCTCTGCCAGAAGGACAGCAACCACCAGTAAGAACAAGAGTTACAAAGAGATCAGTAGAAACCGCTCCACGGGAAGCTCCACGGGAAGATGATAATCCAGGCTTCGGTGGCGCACGCACCAAAAAGAGACGCCCTAAACGCGTCGCCAAAAAGACCCGCAAGGGAAAACGAGGCAAGGTCGGTAGAATGTCGCGCAAGACACGCAAGACTACCCGTGGCCGCAAGGCCAAAAAGGCTAAGAAAACGCGCAAGACCCGCAGACACAAGCGCAAGTAGATGTACAAATATAAAAGTAGAAAATCAAGAAAAGAATTGAATGAGTTCTTTGTGTACACCACTATGCATACACAAAGAACAGACGTATAGTCATTTATCGCTAAAGAATTATGTTTGCCGTAGCATTCATGGAACGCATCGCAGCCCTCTCGGTAAACACCACGCTAGAGCCCGTGGCGAATTTGCTCACCGATACGGTGTGTTATATTGTCAACTCGCCACGCATGTATGAAGACGACGCCTGCCGGCAATCCATTCGTTGCAAAATGACATGGGATTCTCGTC
>Ga0206130_10003443_pt1 | contig 20643 bp, 20 predicted proteins | sample Helgoland_Spring_9_FD_148637 | JGI IMG/M metagenome (GOLD analysis project Ga0206130, IMG submission 148637) | Pelagic subsurface seawater microbial communities from Kabeltonne, Helgoland, North Sea - Helgoland_Spring_Bloom_20160512_1 | ecosystem: Environmental > Aquatic > Marine > Epipelagic ... | reverse complement strand
GAACAGGATGTGATTCAGCCCCTTATTTTAGGATTTTCAACCCCAGTGCTCAACAGATGAAATTTGATAAAAAAGGATTGTACACAAGCAAGTGGAACCCTGGCTGGGAATTATCTTTAACAACACCTATTGTAGAACATGTATACGCAAGAAAAAGAGCTCTAGACACCTATAAATTAGGGCTTTCTAAGGTTCCAGAACAATAATTAATTAACACCGTCTAAAGACTAATAGTTGTATGAAAATACTTTTAACAGGGGCTACAGGATATATAGGTAAGCGCATTCTTCCTATGCTGGTAAACAAAGGTTACCATGTAGTTTGTTGTGTCAGAGATAAGTCTAGATTCAATCCTCCGAAGTTATTGAAAGAAAAAGTTTCAGTAATAGAAATTGACTTACTCAACATTTCCTCTCTTTCAAAAATTCCAAATGATATAGATGTTGCATATTATTTAGTTCATTCGATGGCCACAGCTGACAATTATAAATCATTGGAACAAAAATCAGCTGTCAATTTTCGCAATAGACTTTCCAATACAGATGTTAAACAAGTAATATACCTAAGTGGAATTATAAATGAATCTTCTTTATCTAAGCACCTACTATCTCGTAAGGTTGTAGAGGAAGAGCTTGAAACAGGGAAATACAACCTAACTTGCCTTAGGGCGGGCATAATTGTTGGCTCTGGCAGTGCTTCATTCGAAATCATGCGTGATTTAGTAGAAAAACTGCCTGTAATGATAACTCCTAAGTGGCTTTTAACAAAATGTTCACCCATAGGCATATCTGATGTACAAACTTTTTTAATGAAATGCATACTTAATCAAGAGACATTTAATAGAAATTTTGACATCGGTTGCGCTGACGTTCTGTCTTACCGTGATATGCTGCTTGATTTTGCTGAGGTTAGAAAATTAAAAAGGAAGATTTGGACGGTTCCTTTAATGACTCCAAAATTATCCTCCTATTGGCTCTACTTTGTAACCTCAACCTCTTATAAATTGGCTAGATCTTTGGTAGAAAGTATGAAAGTAGAGGTTGTTTGTAGAGATCATGAAATTAACACTATACTAGGAATTAAGCCTATATCATACAAAGAAGCTTTAATTAAGGCTTTTGATAGTATTGAAAATAACGACATTGCCTCTAGCTGGAAAGATTCTTATTCAAGCAGTGAGATAAATATGAGTATATCAGAATTCATCTCTGTTCCGGAGTTTGGATGCTTTAAAGATGCTCGTTCATCAGTTATTGAGGACCGAAAAATATCCATTGACAAAATCTGGAGTATTGGAGGTGAAAATGGATGGTACCATGGAAATTGGCTATGGAGGATTCGTGGCTTTTTGGACAAATTATTTGGTGGAGTCGGATTAAGAAGGGGGCGCACAAATCAAAAAACTATTTCTGTTGGAGATTCATTAGACTTTTGGCGCGTACTTTATGCAAACAAGGACGAAGGAAGATTACTGCTTTTCGCTGAAATGAAACTACCAGGAGAAGCTTGGCTCGAATTTAAAATAGTAAATGAAGAGCTTTTTCAAACGGCAACTTTTAGACCTCTAGGTTTGATGGGTAGATTATATTGGTTTGCCGTTTATCCTTTCCATGGAATAATTTTTAAAGGAATGATTAAAAAACTAAGCAAAACACTCTGAAATGAATATTTAGGTAATTTAATTAGCAAGGTAATGTTAAAAGTTATGGATTAATCCTTGTATTTTATTCTTATTGCAAAAATCACTCTCATCTCATAAATAGTATAAGTTGTTGATAACTATGTTTTTAGCAGGTCTTCGAAAGGCTAAATAGTATTTTGTTTAGTTTTTGTGTAGATTAGTTAAACAAAATAACCTATATTTGAATTGTAATTCAATAAGTACCTAAGCAAAAACTTGTAAACAACTTGTGTTATGCTCATTCCTTAATCGTTTTATTGTTCTTTTAGATAGAGATAATGAACTTAAAATTTACGGGAGTGGGAAAGGTATTAAATTGAAAAAAACTATAAAAACATAAATTAATATAAAAAGACATAAGCATGATGAAATTTTCAGAAAAATACTATCCAGTTATACTTGCATTTATTAGCTTTCTTTTATCAGTTTCTCTATGGTTTAGTGGTCAAAAAGATGAAGGAATGTTCGTTGGAATTTGGGTGCCTTCTATTTTATCCTTAGCAATATTCATCAGACTTGTAAAAAACGACTAATCATGGAAAATTTACCACTTTTTATAACCGGATTTTGCATATTCGCTACCTATTTATTCTTTTTGCTAAGAATGATATCTAAACAGCACAATATTCAAAAAAAAACGCTCCCTTCAGATTTAAAGACTGAAGGCAAAGATAACGTAGAGGAACAGCCTTAGAATTGTGGCGCACCTGGTTTTAAGTAATCTGTTTCTGACATGTTTGTTTAACTGATACTTAATAATTAAGCTAATTAAAAATGAGAAATTATATAATAATTGGGGGGTCTGCAGGTATAGGTCAAGAATTAGTTAGTCTACTTGAAATACAAGGAGCTAATATCATTGCCACCTATAACAATAATACAGTTGAAGATCGACCAAATGTGAGATATTTAGAATTCAACGCTACAACGGATGTTCTAAACATGGATGATTTTCCAGAGGAGATTCATGGTTTAGCTTATTGTCCAGGTAGCATTAATTTAAAACCATTTCATCGCTTTAAAGAAGAAGAATTTTTAGAAGATTTTAAATTGCAAGTATTAGGAGCTACAAATGTTATTAAGTTTCTTTTACCGAATATGAAGAAGAGTGGAGATGCTTCGATACTTTTGTTTTCTACCATCGCGGTTCAATCTGGGTATAGTTTTCATTCGCAAGTGTCAATGTCAAAAGGAGCATTAGAGGGTTTAACAAGGTCATTAGCTGCTGAATTATCACCCGCAGTTAGAGTAAATGCAATAGCTCCGTCTCTCACAAACACCAATTTAGCCGGTAGATTTTTGAATACGGAAGAAAAATTAAATCTCCAATCTGAAAAAAATCCGCTAAAGAAAATTGGCCAACCAAAAGACATTGCCGAAGCAGCGGCGTTCCTTCTGACACCAAGTTCATCCTGGATAACAGGACAAATTATTCATATCGATGGAGGAGACTCAATAATAAAACAATAAATTATTTTCTTCTAAAACTTATTTTAAATGATCGTTAAAAAGAATCAAATAGATTCTTGGGAATCTAAATATCGGCTGAAATTTATCAACTCTTTATCGGGGTATAAAGGAGTACACTTGATTGGCACGAAAAGCAAAGATGGCATATCAAATTTGGGCATCTTCAACTCAATAGTCCACATAAGTTCAAACCCTGCGCAGATAGGTTTTATCATGCGGCCACTCACAGTAAAAAGAGACACATACAATAATATAGTCGATAAGGATTACTTTACCATAAACCATGTTCATAAGTCATTTCTTGAGAAAGCCCATTTCACATCTATAAAATTTTCATCTGACCAATCAGAATTTGATTTTTGTAATTTTACGGAAGAATATCTTGAAGAATTCCATGCACCCTTCGTTCAGGAAAGTACGATTAAAATCGGCTTGAAATTAGTTGACAATATTGAAATAAAAGAGAGTAAATGTCGACTTATTGTCGGGGAAGTTCAATTTATTGAGACAAACGAAGACTATATTGAGGAAGATGGACAGTTGGATTTAGAAAAAGCAAATAATGTCTGTGTTACAGGTTTAAATCAATATTCATCAGTCAAAAAGTTAGTGAATATACCCTATGCTCGCTTAGAAAACCTCCCCAACTTTAAACAAAAAAAGCGACCCGACAATATTGTTTTCGATGAAGATAGCCAATCTTACAATGCTAAGTTATTGCCCTATGGTTCTAATGTGGGAGCTCCAAGTATAGGTACAAATAATCTTTCAAGATGGAAAATACAAGGAGTCACAAGTTTTAATCATGTTTTAAAAAGTAAGGTTGAAAGAATTAAAGATGAGTACGAATTACTGGTAGAAGCATATAAGATTAATGAATTATTGTATAATGCGAAATATGAGTTTGAGCCAATAATTGGAGAGATTTACCATTTGTATGAGAAGGATAATAGAGATGAAAACTTCTTGTCATTAGTGCCTCCAAACTCCTGGAAAAGAAAACATATAGGATCGTTTAAACTAAATAGCGAAAAAGTTTGGCGTGAATCAAAAAAATAATATGTCAGATCCAAAGAAACAGCTTCGTCCAGAAATTTTAAGCATTGTAAAAACAGCCAATTTCAGTAATCTGGAAAAATTTCAAAATGAAGTACTTCGTCCAATAATAAAACTTCAACACGAACTTATATTAAGTTGTTTTGAGCATCATGTAAAGAAGAACAAAATAAATTTCATAGCGTTAAATAAGATCGAAAAAACAGATTTAATAAATAAGTTATTCAAATCTGATACACGACTAAAAAATGACTTCAGAGGTTTAATTATAGGTTTATTTACACTTGAGGAATATAAAGAGTATTTATCCTTCTCGCCGCAACTTAACAAGAGAATAAATAATATGATTCGTCAAAAGATTTACCATTCTTAAATTAACTTCCAAAAAGAACTATACATTGCATTCTACAAATGTTGGAAAATCCATTAAAATAGGGTGGTTTAAAACCTTCTGTCATGTGAATCCATTCTGTAAATGAATCACTAAACACTTCTATTGGTTCTACTCCATTTCTCTAGATTAATTTATGCGGCATGTCGATTAAAGGAAAAATGAGTGAGCCAGACTAATTTTACAAACTTGATATTAATTTAGATTCGTAAATTCTTGCACATTACTTTTAGTTCTCTATTTTTATACCCTGAAGAATAAAGCGAAATGTCAATATATTCAATAAAAGAATTAGAAAAATTATCAGGGATTAAGGCTCATACCATTCGAATATGGGAAAAAAGATATTCGTTGTTAGCTCCATTGAGAACTGACACCAACATAAGATGCTACGGCGATGATGAGTTAGTAAAACTTCTAAATGTCACATCGCTGATGAGTCTGGGCTTTAAGATTTCGAAAATTTCTGAAATGTCTACTCATGAAATAAATAAACAATTGGATAAATTAATTGATGAGATAAAGTTTTCAGACTCAATTTCAGAGGTGTTGACCAATCAATTGATTACATCTGCGGTAAATTTTGATGAGTTTGCTTTTGAAAAAGCATTTTCAACCGCTATCTTAAAGTATGGTTTTATTGACGCTTACATTAAAGTAATCTACCCTCTGCTTGAAAAGGCGGGTATATTATGGAAGAAATCGGATTTAATGCCGGCGCAAGAACATTTTCTCAGTAACCTTATTAAACAAAAGATTCAAAGTGCCATTAATAGCATCCCTCCAGCACCTCCATCTGAAAGGCCTTGGATTTTATTTTTACCTGAAGAAGAAGTTCATGATATTGGACTAATGTTATCTTCTTATATAATCAGAGAACATGGAAATCAAGTTATCTATTTAGGGGCTAGAGTTCCTGCAGAAAGCCTTTATTCTGTTCTAGAATTGTTTCCTAAAGCTAAATTATTATTCTTTCTCGTAAAAGAATTTGAAGAGAAGGTAATTAATAGCCTCATAAAAAACGTAAATAGTAACTATCCAAATTCAAATATACATATCAGTACTAACCCATTAAGATTAGAACAAATTGAGAAGGATTCTGATTTCGAAAAAATCACCTCTGTTGAGTCACTCGTTAAAAAACTGTAAGGAAAAGACTTATGTTACGTTTTTTTGTTTAACTTTACGTCCGTTATGTTAAACAAGAAAAAAGTTTGTGTTATAGGCTCCGGAGTTTCTGGGTTGTGTTCTGCTATTGAATTAGCCGACAAAGGAATGGAAGTACATGTTTTTGAAAAAAACAAGGGACTTGGAGGTAGGGCGCGGAAATTTACAGCGGAAGGTTTTACCTTTGATATGGGGCCAAGCTGGTATTGGATGCCAGACGTTTTTGAAAACTTCTTCAAAAGGTTTGATAAGAACTTACATGACTATGTAAATTTAATAAAATTAGATCCTGGGTTTCAAATTATTTACAATAATGAAACAATACAAATACCTGAAAAATTTGAAGAGCTTGTTTTACTCTTCGAAAAAATAGAGGAAGGAGCCGGTGACCAACTGATGAAATTTATTAAAGAGGCTGAAACAAAATATATGACTAGTATGAAAGATTTGGTTTTCAACCCAAGCCTTTCAATTAAAGAATTCATTCGATTAGACGTTATAAAAGCAACCTTTAAATTAAATTTATTTTCCTCCTTTAAAACTCATGTAAACAAGTTCTTTAAGCATCCTAAATTACTGTCTATAATGGAGTTCCCCATTTTGTTCTTAGGAGCATTGCCAAAAAACACTCCTGCGCTATACAGTTTAATGAATTATTCAGGGTTGAAGCAAGGGACATTTTATCCGATTGGAGGTTTTTCCAAAATAATAGATGCCTTCTATGACTTAGCAATCGAAAAAGGCGTCACTTTTCATTTAGATACGGCAGTAACAAAGCTTCATTTAACCGGAAAACAGATAGACTATATTGAAACGAGCAAAGGAAAGTTTTTTGTGGACAAAGTTCTTTCTTCCGCGGATTATAATCACACCGAGCAAGCGCTACTTCCTATAAGTCATAGAACTTACAGCGAAAAGTATTGGGACTCTAGAGTTTTTGCTCCCTCAAGTTTAATTTTTTACTTAGGAATAAATAAAAAAATTGAAAACCTAGAGCATCATAATTTGTTTTTTGATGAAGATATTCAGAAACATGCAATGGAGATTTATGAAGATCCAAAATGGCCGACCAAGCCCTTATTTTATGTTTGTTGCCCAACCAAAACCGATAAAACAATCGCCCCTGATGGAATGGAAAATATATTCATTCTAATGCCAATAGCAACAGACTTAACCGATACAGAAGAACTAAGAGAGAAATATTTTAATACAATTCTTCAGCGATTACAAAAGTATATTGGTGAGGATATCTCGCCTAATATAATCTACAAAAGAAGTTATTGCGTTGCAGATTTCAAATCTGATTATAATGCCTATAAAGGAAATGCCTATGGACTGGCTAATACATTAAAACAAACCGCTTTCCTAAAACCAAAAATAAAGCACAAAAAGGTGGAAAATTTGTATTACACAGGGCAATTAACAGTGCCCGGTCCTGGTGTTCCTCCTTCTATTATTTCTGGGCAGTTAGTAGCTAACCAACTAATTAAAGATATTAAAGACTATGAAACAGTTATTTGATGAAATATCAATAAAATCTAGTAAGCTAGTTACAAAAACATATAGTACCAGCTTTTCCTTAGGTATCAAGTTTCTAGACAAATCGATTCGAACACCAATTTATAATATTTATGGTTTTGTTCGTTTCGCAGACGAAATTGTAGATAGCTTCCAAGGATATGATAAAGAATACCTATTAAAGAAATTTAGACAAGATACCATTGAGGCAATAGAGCAGAAAATAAGCCTAAACCCAATCTTAAATTCCTTTCAAGAAACTGTGAATAAGTATAATATAGAATGGGACCTAATTGAAACATTTTTAGAGAGCATGAAAATGGACTTGGATCCAATTACCTCAAGCCAAAAATATTATGAAAAATATATTCTAGGTTCGGCAGAGGTAGTTGGTTTGATGTGTCTGCATGTTTTCACGGAAGGAAATATTGAGGAGTATGAAAAACTTACACCCTCCGCTAAAAAGTTAGGTTCGGCATTCCAAAAGGTGAATTTTTTACGAGATGCACAAGCCGATTTTATTGACCTAGGAAGAACCTACTTTCCTGGTGTTGATTTCAATAATTTTTGTGACGCTGACAAGATTAAAATTGAAATGGACATTGAGAACGATTTTCAAGAAGCTTTAATTGGCATTAAACAACTTCCTCCTATATCTAGAGGTGGAGTTTACTTAGCTTATTATTACTATCTAAGGCTTTTCCAGAAAATTAAGAACGTCTCATCTGAAAAAATTATATCTGAAAGAATCCGTATTCCAAACACCCAAAAATTTATTTTAATGTTACAGTCTTTTGCCAAACACCAAGCCAACTTACTGTGAAAATATTTTTATTCATACTCATTTTTGTGTTACCAAGCCTTGCTTCATTTGCTAAAGGTGATGATATGCTGGAGGTTCGTAAAGCTTATTATCTTGCTGTTGATAACGAAGAAAGCCTTAAAGCTTTTGAAGCCATTTTGATTAACTTTAATAATCCTGATAATACTATTCTTGGTTACATCGGAATGTCTTTTATGCTTAAAGCAAAATATGCTTGGCTCCCCAATGATAAATTGGCGTATTTTAATAAAGGGAAAAAATTCTTGGAATCAGCCATATCAAAGGCTCCGAATAATATAGAGCTAAAGTTTATGAGGTTTTGTATTCAGAATAACACCCCTAGTTTCCTGCGTTACAACAATAATTTAGAAAAGGATAAATCGCAAATATTTAAATCCTTTTCTAGTATCGTTGACGATGACTTAAAGTTTCGAATTTCAAATTACATGATAGTAGAGAAGGTTGAATTAACAGAAGCAGAACTTAATACCCTAACTAGATAATATATGTTCTATTTAATCAGCACAGTAATTGTTTTGATAGCGTTCGTTTGCATGGAGCTCGTTGCCTATTTAACGCATAAATATATTATGCATGGGTTTTTATGGAGTTTACATAAAGATCATCATGATCATTCGAATAAGTCCAAATTTGAAAGAAACGATTATTTCTTTGTGATTTTTGCAATCCCAGGAATCTTAAATATCTTATATGGTTCTAGTGACTTATCTGCTCCCTATTTATGGATTGGATTAGGAATAACTTTATATGGAGCGACTTACTTTTTTGTTCATGACTTATTTATTCATCAACGTATTAAGGTTTTACGCAATACAAGTAACCCATATCTGCTGCTTTTAAGGCGCGCTCACAAAATTCACCATAAAAGTATAATGAAGAGAGGAGGGGAATCATTTGGGATGCTCTTATTCATAAAATACAGGAGTAATAAGACAATAAAACAGTAATCCCCTCAAGTTTTAAAGATTCGCTTAAGTATTGCAGATAGAAACAGTTTTGGAGAGACTGATAATATGATTTTCAAATCCTGCGAAAAAGTAGATTCTTCATCTAGAAATTTAAATATCGTTTTAATATTCACCTTCTTAAACATGGACTCAAATACGGTTGATCCTTTTCCATTATTATTAGCCAATACATCTAACAAAAGCAAGTCGTAAAACCAGAATTTTGTTCTTTTTGAAAAGCGCGTCAAATCCTTTTCAGTTTTTAAAAACGCCACTAAATCTTTCGTTTTCTTCGAAGTATTATTAAACGTATAGCCTGTACTTGCTTTAGTCCAGCCGCCGGCAGTACCAATATTTAAAATGCTTTTTGAGTTCAATTCTTCAAATTTAAAAGAGGTCATAGGTATCGATCCAATTTCCTTTTCTAAAATCTCAAAATCCGTAATCTTTTTTTGTTTTAAATAATCCTTAATTGCGTCTTCGTACTCGGAATGTTTTAATAAGTCTTTTGAAAATAAAGTGTATTCAAATAGCGCCGTGTTTTTATCGATTGGCAATACGTACATAAAACGGGTGTTGCCATTCTGTGGTATATTGAAATCCATAAAACTAGCAACGGAATCATCAAAGCAATCTATTTTTGTTTTTATAAACCACCCCATGAAATGTTGTTGAAGAACAGGATATGTTTTTTGCGTTTCGTACACTGTTTTATCCGGAATACTGTTTAAAAGCTTCAAGCCTAAATAGGTTGATTTATTTGCAACAACTTTTACTCCTTTATCAAATTCTGCATAGGTTTCAACACTGTCTTCTATAAAGTTAATATTAGATTTTAGGCCAATGCTTTGCCAAAGTTTATGATAGAATTTTTCGCTTCTAATCATTTTATAACTAAACGGTGTAATAGTGATTGTTTTCGAAAATGAGTCACTACCAAAAAAAACTTTAGGCCATGATTTCGTTAGCAAATCGTCCCACTCTCCTGTTCCTTCTTCCCAGTAGCACCAAGTTCTGTCATTTCCTTTATCTTTTACCTTATCGATAATTAAAATTGCTTTATCATCAAAATAACTGTCTTGCGACATCCGATATGCAAGCAGCAATCCAGAAGCGCCAGCCCCTAGTATTATATAATCATATTGTTTCATCAAAAAATTAAAAACGCTAAAAAGAAAAATGTTAGCGCAGCAAATATGTGAATGGATAATTTCATATTGGTTTTTAAGGATATTTGATTGTATAAATAATGTGCTATACTTCCTATAATAAACCAAGCAATATAATTTTTTAAGGGAATAGTATTATTTTCAAATTCCCAAAAGTCAAACCTTGGAGCGGATACCTCAATAATCACATCTAAAATCATCATAAGTAAACCTCCTAATAAAGAACGAACAATAATGTTTTTATGAATCAGTCTGCTCAAATCAGCAGTAATAAATGTAAGCAATGCCCAGTTTACGCATATCATCAAAGGAACTCCCCAAATTTTAATACCTAAATTATCTCCATATGCATAAGTGCCAAAAAGCAACCCATAATTAACGCCTAAGTATTCCGTGAAGAAGCCGATTAAAAAAGGAATAGAAAAAGCAATTAAAAATTGCTTAGATATATGTTCCAAATTCCAAATTATAAGAACTACATAAATTAATAAGTTTAAAGGTGTTAACCCTAAAAACCATGCAGAACAGGAAGATAATATACCCACAATCCCAGAAATATTAAACAGCCAAATAATAAAAATTGATATGAATATTTTGTTTTTTGCTATCATGTGTCTTTTAAAATTAATTCAGAAACAATTTTTCCAGAAAGTAAACAAAGCGGAATACCTCCACCTGGGTGAACACTTCCTCCACAAAAATATAAATTTGAAATTTGTTGACTAAAATTCGGGTGTCTTAAAAATGCCGCAAACTTATTATTACTAGAAGCTCCGTATAACGCTCCTTGATATGACATTGTTTTAGACGCTATTAATCTTGGATCTAGTACTGTTTCAAATTCTATTAAATCTTCTATATCTGCGGAAAGCGAAGCTGAAAGTTTTTTAAGAACCTCAACTCTCGTCGTTTCTATAATATGATCCCAGTCCTGACCGGTATTGCTGGGAACGTTTACCATAACAAACCAGTTTTCGCAGCCTTCAGGTGCGTCAGCTTTATTTTCTTTTGAAGTAATATTAACATAAACAGTAGGGTCTTCATACACATTATTTTTTTCAAAAATATGCTCAAATTCTTGTTTGTAATCATCAGAAAAGAAAATATTATGTAAATCTAATGTTGGGAATTCTTTTTTTATACCCCAGTAAAAAATTAATGCTGAACTAGACCTGGGCTGGTTTAAAATTTTTTCAGGTGCCTTTTGATCTTCCAATAAATTTCTATAGGTTGTAACTACATCACTATTAGAAATGATGTAATCTGCTAGATAGTCTTCGTTATTACAAAAAACTCCAACTGCTTTTTTATGCTGAATAATTATTTTTTCAACTTTTGAATTAAAATGAAATTCAACACCTAAATCAAGTGCTAATTGATAGATGCTTTTTGTAATAGAGTGCATTCCCCCTTCTGGAAAAAAAGTCCCGTAGTATTGCTCTAAGTGAGGAATCATAGACATAATACCAGGCGTTTGATATGGTGACGAACCATTATAGGTTGCAAATCTATCAAAGAGCTGAACTAGTTTTGGATCATTAAAAGCCTTAGAATTATAAGCATGTAAATTTGTATTAATACCTAAACTTCTTACTTTAAAAATAGCTTTTAAAGTGTCCTTTGTTAAATAAGTAGCTAATTTATGTAATGAATTCTCTAGAAACAGTGAAGACGTTAAATCGTACTTCTTTTTACTTTTTTTAAAGTAATTTAACACATCCTCTTCTGCTACATCAAAAGTGCTAGCTGCTTCTGATGCAAATTCCTTTTCTTTAGAGGGTGCCTGAAAAGTTGTCCCGTCTTTGTAAAAATAATGACAAACAGTATCTTTCCGCTTATAGGAAAAATAATCTTCAGCTTTTTTCTTTGAAACAGTAAATAATTCATCGACAAAGTGAGGCATTGTAAACAAAGAAGGCCCCATGTCAAAGCGGTAGCCCTGTTCTGAAAACGCTGTTAATTTTCCTCCTGGATAGTCATTCGTTTCAAAAACAGACACTTGGAACCCTGAGCTTTGAAGTCGAATGGCAGAAGATAATCCTGCAATTCCAGCACCTATAACTATTGCCTTCTTTTTGTAATTCTTCTTTTCAGTTGATTCAATTACCATATTCTTATATGAGAAAATTTGTTTGTGTAAATTTGATGAAAAGATTTCTAATATGCCTATTGAATAAAACATTTTCCGCATTATGTTAATCCTTTAATAGTAATGATAATTGTTTGCCATTTCTCGAGCACCTAATTTATACCCATCATTTTCTGCTCTTTTAGATAAAGCCTTCTTCATAATGAGGACCTACTTTTAAGGGATTCCAAAGATTAGCTATCTTAGTACCATGAATAAACTCAATAATTGCCCTATTTGTAACTCCGATTCCATTGGTTCTTTCATAAAACCAAAGGCTCAGATGCATGCAGAGAAGGAGTTGTTCAATTTTGATCAATGCACAGAATGTGAACTGGTTTTCTTAAATCCTAGAGTCTCGTTAGACGAGCTAAAAAAATACTACACTTCTCATTACTTGCCTTACAGAGGAGCTAAAGCTTGGGGTAAGTTCGAAAAATTGGTGGAGAATAGCCAGCGTAAATTAGATTTCAAGCGCGTTAAGCGCACAAAAGAGGCCCATAACATATCTCCAGATTCATTGATATTGGATATCGGTTGCGGTAAACCCAGTTTCTTGAAAGCCTGTCAACAAGAGTTAAATTGTCAAACTTTGGGTATTGACTTCAGCGATGAGGGCTGGAAAGACGAATATGACTATTATGATGGGGTCGACTTGCGCGTAGCAGAAATAAAAGACCTTCCTGCTATTCAGCCCGACGTAATTACCATGTGGCATTATTTAGAGCATGACTACTCTCCATTTGAAAATCTTAGCTATTTAAAGTCCATTGCAAAACCATCTACTAAACTGATAGTTGAAATTCCAAATTTTGATTCCTCAAGCAGGAAAAAATATGGCAGAAACTGGGCAGGTTGGCATACGCCTCGCCATCTTTCTCTATTCTCTCCAGAAAATATAACATTGCTGCTACAAAAAACTGGGTGGAAGGTTTTGGAACTCCAAACATATGGGACGATGGACCCTTATTTGCTTTACTGGATGAGCAGAATGGAAAAAAAAGGGATCAAGTGGGACAAAAACATGGAAGATGAATTTTGGAAATTTGTATTCGGAATGATACTCTTTGCGCCTAAAAAATGGACGCAGAAAAGATCTTCTCTTGGAATTATGACAGTCATTGCAACGCCTCAATAGCTTCTGTTAATTCAGATTTTCTGGTTATTAAAGGACCAACAAATCCTTACCTCCCCAAGTTCCAACTGATTTATAGGGTTGAAAGCGTGCAAAAAGTTCTTCCCTATACCAGTCGTTCTTCCGTGTCCTTCTAATTGCTTCTTGATGTTGTTTGCTATTGTAAGCAAACTGTTTTACTGCTTCAAAATTTTTCCATAAGCTAAATGTTGCCATTTGAACTATTGGAATCTCACCTACTCCTTTCGTATAAATTAACCCTTCATTACCTTCCAAAGCTTTTTGTGAAGTAGGGACATATTTCCAAAATCGGATAAGCCAATTCCACTTAATTGTGGCTCTAGTAATCACAGCAATCGGTAGGTGAGGATCTAAGTCTGCTCCCTTCTTAAAAGGGGTTTTTCCAACCCAGGTACCTCCTGCCGAAATATTTTTCATGTAAAGTGTAAATAACTCATCCGTGCGGTAAGTGTATTGCTTCATCAAATCAGAAGAGTTAAAAAAAGCATTGGCAGCTTCTTCAGATTCCCATACTTGAAGAAGGCAGTAAACGGACCAATCAGGAAAAGGATTAAAGCCTTTTCCTCTTCCACTCCCCAAAAGCCGATAAAAGGTTAACCCGTTCGTATTTGCTATACCTTTGTGGGCAAACTGCATCATTTTCAACCCCCAAAACTTATTGCGTAGTGAAGTATATTTACAAAAAGAAAGAGTAGTGATTTGCGTCATTCTTCAATTTATCAGGATTACATCCCTAAATATTTCTTCACGTTCGGATCTGCTTCTACAGCTTTCAATTCACTTAATAAGCTTGCCACCTTAGTGTCTTGAATTTTGCATATATTCATTTGTTTCTCTAGCTCAGGCAATTCCTCCGATTTACCATCCGCTTGCGCACTTTCTATTTCAGCAGAGATTTCCATTATCTTTTTTGAATAAAAATTTTGCACACTTGCCAGCAGGTTATACCCTGACAACTTAACAAACCAAATGGATTCAGTTTCAACAATGTTTTTATAAACAAGAATTGCTTTATTAATTTCCTCGTTTGGCATTCTTAGCACATACTCATTGTATTTTTGTAAGAAACCTAATTTGTTCATTCCATTCAGCTCAGAAACTGTTTTTAAGAAAAATGCATGCTCTTTCAAATCTCCTTTTTTTGCATATATTGCAGCAATTGCATTGTTAACAGAAGCGCTTTCTGCGCCTTCCATTGCCCTTGCCATCATTAACCCTTTTTCCGGATCGATGGATGTGACACCCGCTAAAGCAATTCCCATTACTCGATACGATGAGTCTTTTAATCCCGCCTCATAAGCGCCAATTAAGTCCTTGTCGTCAGAGAAATATTTCATCAACGTTTTAATCGCTTTTGCTCTTACTTTGGGATTATTGTCGTCGGTTGCAAGTGTCTTAAGTTTATTTTTCACGACTTCTGGCTTTGCTTGAGCAGCTTTTTTTATTTTGCCCATTGCCATTGTTCTGACATTCCAAAATGGCTCGCTCAATGCATTAATAACTGCCTCCACAGCTTCGGGATTACTACTCTTTCCGCATTTATCAATTGCTTCTTTTTTATCCAACCAAAGTCCAGCATGGTTCAACTGATAAACCGATTGTTCTAGTGACTTCTTATCTGTTTTTTTTGCTAATAAAACTTTTTTTGCATCAATGTTTACCAAATTTGGTTGAGAAGAAGCATTAAACTCAAAGGTATTTTCTACGTCTTCAACCCACACCAATTCTCTGCGCGGTTTCCCTCCAACATATATATCAATGTAAATAGGCAATTTATAAACAGGCCATTTTTCGGTGTCTTGTTTTTGCGTGATTGAAACTGTCAATTTTTTTGTAGAATCATTGTATTCTTGCTCATACTTTAAAACGGGGTGTCCGCTTGATAAAAACCACTGGTTAAAAAACCAGTTTAAATCTTCTCCTGTAATTTCTTCAAACGCCAACCTTAAATCATGTATTTCAGCACTTTTGTGCGCATTTTTCGTCAAGTACAATTTAAGCGATGCAAAAAACGCTTCATCTCCTACATAAGACCTTAACATATTTAATATCCTGCCCCCTTTATTATATGAGTGGCCATCAAACATGTCTTCTTTACTTTGATAGTCAAATCGTATCATATCCACATGCCCTCCCTGTTGTGCAGACAAAAAGTAACCTTCCATTTCACCATAAGCATTCATATCAGCTTCCATTCTTCCATATTCAAAGTCATCCCATAAAAATTGGCTGTAATTGGCAAAAGATTCATTTAACGGCAGATTAGCCCAACTTTCACAAGTCACTAAATCTCCAAACCAATGGTGAAATAACTCATGTGCAATTATGGATTCATTTCCTCCATCAATAATCTCTCTTTTTGTTTGGTATAAAAATTCACCATGGATTGTAGCAGAAGTGTTTTCCATTGCTCCAGAAACGTAATCTCTCACCACTACTTGGCTGTATTTTGACCATGGATATTCAACACCTAATAATTCAGAAAAGTGTTCAATCATTTTTGGGGTTTTTCCAAATATTGCTCTCGCATGTGGCTCAAACTTCTTCTCTACATAATAGTTAACTTCTATTTCAGAGCTATCTTTCTTTCTCCAGGTGTCTTTAACTATTGCAAATTCACCTACGGCCATCATAAACAGATAAGGAGAGTGAGGCTGCTCCATCTTCCAATAGTCTGTTCTTGTTCCATTTTCATTTGGAGTAGATTCCACTAACAAACCGTTTGAAAGTGTTGTGTATTTGTCTTGAACGGTCATGTAAATTTCTTCTGTAGTTTTTTCGTTTGGCGAATCGATAGTAGGGAACCAGGCAGAACTAGCTTCAGTTTCTCCTTGCGTCCATATCTCCATGTGCTTATTTTTATCTGCTCCATCATGGTTTATAAAGTAAAGCCCCTTGGCATCAGAAATAGCACTGCTTCCCTCTTGTTTTACCTCTTCTGGTTTAGCTGTATATTTAATATAGATGTTATACTGTTCTGTCCGCTTGTATTCTTTGGGTAATTTAATTCTTAAAAACTGCCCATCATAGGCGTAAGCCAGTTCCATTGCTTTTTCGTCATTTTCCCTTACGGAATGTATGTCCATTGCTTTTGCATCGAGGGTTAATGAATCCGTAGCATAAAAGTAAGGTCTAAGAGTTAAGTAGGCTTCTCCGTTTAATTGTTGGTTTTCCCAATCAAAACTGACCTTTAGTTTTGTATGAAGCAGATCATTAACGCGCTTTTCCGAAGGATTGTAATGCTTTCTCATTGCCGGCTCTTCTTCTTCCTCCTCAATTATATTTTCAATACTTGAAGTTTCTTGTATCTGTTTTTTAGGCGTGCAACTAAATGTAAGCAATCCGCTAAATATCAGAGCTATTCCGTTTTTTATATTCATTTCCTTTGAATTGTTTTATGAATTACAAATATGAACATTAATAAGCAACCTGTGAATGAAATATGTATGTCTGGTATAATTGTTTGTTTAGCGAGAGATTTTCTATACTTTTGGTACACCAAAGATTCTTTTAATGAAAGTAAGCGCCAAAATTAATAACCATACCTCCGTGGAATTTATTCCCGACGTAAAAAACCCTTTGCAAGGAAAATTAAGCAAGGGTAAGTTTGAAATTGAAATTATAAATAAAAAGGACAATGAATTTTTGATTTCAAGCGGTGGCAAAAAACACATTGCCCGTTTACTTGCTATTGATTCAAAAAGTAAAATAATCACATTAAAAATTGATGGTGATCGATTTGAGGTAGAACTTACCGATGAATATGATGCTCTTCTTCATTCTTTAGGAATGGATGCCGCATCAACGAAAAAAGTAAACGAATTAAAAGCTCCTATGCCGGGTGTAGTGATTGATATTGTTGTGCATGTTGGGGACGCCGTTGTAAAAGACGAACCTCTTGTAATTTTAGAGGCAATGAAAATGGAAAACATGCTTAAATCTCCATCTGATGGTGTTATAAGCTCAATAAATATAAAAAAGGGAGACACGGTAGAGAAAAACCGTGTTCTTGTAAATTTTGAATAAATTAAATAACTCAATAAAATGAAAAAGTACATTATTTATACAGGAATTATTTCATCAATACTACTTTTTGTAGCTTGTAGTGAAGCTGAAACAACAGAAAACTCTGGAAACGATTTATCAAAAAAAGACACTAAATCTTGTCTGCTAATCTTAGACAACGAAAACGTTGTGGTAAACTGGACTGCTTTTAAGTTGAGTGACAGGGTAGGTGTTGGAGGAACATTTGATACCGTTATTGTAAGTGGAGTGACTGAAAACGAAACAATGGTTGGAGCGGCAGCAACTGCTCAGTTTGATATTATTACGGGTTCTGTAAATTCTAACAATACAGAAAGGGATTATAAAATATCAGATAGTTTCTTTGGTACAATGGTAAATACTGCAACAATTTCTGGAAAGATTCTTTCTTTAAATGATGATGGATCTGGAGCTATTTCATTGACAATGAATGGTGTTGAAAAAGAAGTTTCCTTGGACTGGAAAGCAACATCTGAAAACCGTTTAAAACTGTCTGCCGCTATCAACGTTAATGATTGGAGTGCTAAGCCATCTCTTGACTCATTAAATGGAGTGTGCACTGCAGTTCATACAGGAAAAGACGGGGTTAGTGTTTTATGGCCAGATGTAGAAATCGAAGTATTTGCCGATTTCAAATCAGATTGCAAATAACTGTTAATTTGAAAAAATAATGCTACTCCGCTCACTCCCAAGATAGGCAGGTAGTGCCTTTAAAGAATTGCTTGAAACCGATAAAAGGTAGGGTAATCACCGTCAATCAAGTCGTTAAAGTATTGGCTTGTAAATCAGTTTATATTTAGATTGATATACAGGCGAAAACCTAAAACAGCATGAACTAATTTTCCCCTAATCCTATAAATTTTGCTCCTTTAGGATAGACTTAAACTTTGTAGTTTACTCGCTAATTCATGAAAACCATGTATTGCGCTGTTTTCTTGGTTGTTTTATCTCTAAGCTTTATACAAAGCAAACCATCATTCACATTAAAAATAAAAAACGAATGATAATTTGCTATGTTAAATCGTTGATCCGCCAAAACCCTCAATTGACTTAGTTCTATTTCAAGAATGGGATTTCATCTTTGTCATCTAATCTTTTACAAATATTTTAGTGCTTAAAGCCCTATTCGTTCAATGACATAATAGTGCTTAATAACTCCTGCTCAGAATCATCAATTTCACCATCACTTGCTGCCAAACCAGTAAGTTTCGCGATAACTTCATTTAGTTTTTCTTTAGAAGAAAATGTAACGTCTTCTTTAGTTATAGCAGGTGGATTTGGATTATTCATTAGGTTGAAAAAGTCTTCCTTTTCATCTGATGTAAATTCATCAATAGAGTTGATACTTTCAGCTAAGAACCCTTTTTCTTCTTCTTCAATTTTACCATCTGCTTTGGCCAGATAAATCATTAATTTTATTTCTTTTTTCTTATCGTCTTTAGACTTGAATTTTTTAGTTTTAAATAGCTTACCAAAAAAGCGTCCTAGCTTTTTACCTTTGTCTTTAACATCACTTTTGATTTCTTCCGCTTCTTTATGAAAAACAAGTTTCGGGTCTTCAAAGAAATCAACTATGCTGAAATGGAGTATTTCATTTGTGAGCATATGCTTATATGATGCTTGAACTACAGGAACAACCTGATAGTAAGTTTCTTCAGTTAAAACTTTTGCAAAATTATTGATTTCTAAACCGGAATTTGTCCGCAAATCTTTAACATGACTCGCTACCAATTCGTCTTTTTCTTCTGTAAAATTATCATTGATGTTTGTCAAAGACCTACTTACTGAGCCAGCTTTATCAATATAATTTAAAACCAAGTCATCGCCAATTTCAGCGATTGACTCTCCAATGTTTACAAAAAGGTCTTTTTCGTTATTTGAAATCGTTGTAGCAACGTAAACGACTTTTCCCGTTTCGCCCGTAGCTTCACAAACTGGGCAATCAATTTTGCCATATTTAGCTTTATCTCCATAACATTTGCTACAAGTAATATCGCCTTTACCAGAACATTCAGAACACGTTACTTGGCCCTTCCCCCTACAAGGGCTGCATTTAATTACACCTTTTGCCGCACATTCTTTGCATCGTACCTCTCCATTTCCTCGGCATTTTGTGCATTGTTTTCTTTTCTTAGGTCTTGGACTGCCATTAGCAAAGTTTCCGTTACTAACCATTACATATCCTTTGCCTCCGCAGCCGGCAACGGATGAGCCCGTTAAGCCACCAACTAGGCTCGAACCAATGGTGCTTCCGCATTTAACCATTCCTCCACCGTCACAATCGTCACAAGTGTTTTCACCCTCGCCATTGCATCCCGTGCACTCAACTTTTTTGTCTCCAGCACAGGTTGGGCATTCCCAATTATGAACTCCACCACAAACATGATCATCACAGATCACATATTTTTCACCTGTACACTCCCCACAAGAACTAATTTCTGTTTCATTAGGCATGTAATATAATTGCTGTTCTTGAGCAACGTTGTTCGCATCGGCAACATCTAGAGGATAATCAAAATAATCAGCAGCGGGGTTACTTTCTGCTATGGGCGATCTAGAAAAATTATCTTGTAAAAGGCGAATTACTTTATCCGAAGTCATTACTGCTTTTTCTCCGTGTTTGCTCGATCCTCCAATTAGTTCTTGCATTGGGGCTTTTAAGGGGTCGTGCATCGGGAATTCCAAACGGTTCAATACTCTGTCAGCTGAACCTGTTTTATATTTTACGTACAAGTAATTAGCTCTCTTAACGTTTTGAGCAGAATCAAATATCATTTTATCAAACTGGCCTGGATTTAACTCCCTCGTTTTCTCAATAATATCCTCTATTTTAATTTCCTGTAAATTTTTTTGTGCTGCTTCTTTCATAAAATAATTTTCAACTAAAATAAAAATTTAATCTAAAAGTGCTAAATTTAAGTAACTTTTTTCTTCTGATTTTTTTTGTTTGCCTAAAAAAAATACTAGTTATCCTTAATGTCAAAAAGGTTCAAGTCGATTATTGACATTCTAACTCTCCTGAGCTAATGTTTACTTAATTTACTGCCATCTTTTTCAAATAATGGGTCAATA
>Ga0206130_10003440_pt1:5000-20665 | contig 20665 bp, 15 predicted proteins | sample Helgoland_Spring_9_FD_148637 | JGI IMG/M metagenome (GOLD analysis project Ga0206130, IMG submission 148637) | Pelagic subsurface seawater microbial communities from Kabeltonne, Helgoland, North Sea - Helgoland_Spring_Bloom_20160512_1 | ecosystem: Environmental > Aquatic > Marine >... | reverse complement strand
TCGATATCAGACTCATTCGCTACCTGCATAAACAGGGTATCGGCTGCGAGATTGATAAGCATAACTACTACTCGATCAGCGATCTGTTTTCCGAGGTCCATATCCTTATTCGCTAGAGGCATTTCAGCTCCTTCACTATAGTCGTAATATCCCCTCCCTGCCTTTCGGCCATAGTAGCCTGAATCGGCAAGCCTCTTTTGTGTAAAAGATGGCATAAACCTACCATCGTAAAAGAAGGATGCATAAACCGTTTCTGTAACTTTGTAATTGATATCATTACCGATATAATCCATAAGTGTGAAAGGTCCCATTCTGAAACCTGCTATCTCTGTTAAAGCCCAATCAATAGTGGCAAAATCAGCTATTCCCTCATCATACATTCGAAGTGCCTCACTATAGAACGGTCGAGCGATGCGATTCACTATAAAACCAGGAGTATCCTTTGCCAGCACTGTAACCTTTGACCAACTATTGATAGTTTCTCTTGCTAAGGTCAAGTTTGAATCTGAAGTTTGAAGCGCAGGGATTATCTCCACAAGTTTCATAAGAGGTGCGGGATTAAAAAAGTGAATCCCCAAAAATCGATCTGCTTTCTCCAAGGCTGACCCAATTGCTGAAATAGAGAGAGACGAGGTATTTGAAGCGATTAAACAATCTGAAGAAACAATTTCTTCCAATCTTCTAAACACTGTCTTTTTTATATCTAAATCTTCAATGATTGCCTCTATGACAAGTCCACAGGATGCAAAGGCATCCATAGAAAGTTCATAAGAAATTCTTTCTTGTATATCTGCAGCAGTTTGGGCATCAAGTCGACCTTTTTCGATGAGTCGATTCATGATCTTTTGCAGTTTAGATTTGGCACTATTAAGCGCCTCCGGGTTATTATCGACTAAAACTACATTGTGGCCTGCTGTAGCTGCGACCTGTGCAATTCCTGAGCCCATAGATCCTGAGCCGAGTACACCTACTTTTATCATATAGCCTAATTTGGCAGTTTATTTGGAAATAAATACGCACTCAAATTTAGGAAAAAAGACAGAATTTCAATGATTTGGACAAGCTTTGAATAAGATTAAAAAAAGAAAGGAGAAAATCTTACGATTTCCTCCTTCTTAATCTTAATAATCTTAGATCTATTTCTTGATAATTCGTTCTATATTCTGATTTCCTGAACCATCAGTGATTTTCAAAATATACATACCTGCATTCAGGTTCGAAAGGTTTAATCTTGTATTATACTCAAAAGATTTAGCAATAACTACTGAACCCTGTAGATCGAATAATACGAATTCATTAGCACCTGTTCCTATTGCTGTAATGTTCAGCTCACCAAATGTTGGATTAGGATACGATAGAGTTGTTGTAACTATCGACTCTTCAATTACTTCAGAAGGATTTACCTTCAAGTCAGGAAGCATTCTTCTGTTATTTACTAACAAAATTGATCCTGCAGACGCACGACCACTAATACCTGTCGTACCTGTCACTACTACTTCATCAATATAAATTTGATCAGCGTTTGCACTTGCATCACATTGAATTCTAATTTTAGATTGGGAAGTATAAGAGATCGCATAGTCATTTAAATCCAAGGAAACGTCATAGAAAGTATTGTTTGAGAAATCTGTTCCTCTCGCAAAAGTTTCAATTGTAGTCCAAGTACTTCCATTGTCATCAGAATATTTCACAAAGAAATCCTCTCCATTTTCCATACTGTAAGCTCGGAATGCAAAATCAAGGGTAACTTCAGAATAAGCATCCAAATCCATGCTTGGAGAAGTCATAGAAGAAGCTACTCCTGAGTTATCTCGAAGTCTTATTGAATATGATCCCTCAGATGATCTTGAGCCATTATAACGATAACAATCTCCTCCTCCATCAGTCCAATTATCCCAACCAGTCTCGAAGTATGATGCAAGCACCTCAGTAGTTGTGGTTCCACCACCACCGCCTGATCCAGCTGCAGTCCATTCAATATTATCAATAGTAATTTGTCCAGCGCTTGAGCTTGCCTGAACGAAAGAAAGTGTGAAGTCACCTGTCATATTTACTGGAATATCACCAGACGAAGTAGCTACATTTTGAGTACCTCCATTTACAGTTGTTAGGTAAACATCATTGACATATACATCCATATTCACAGGAGTGCTAAATGCTTGCATGTAATCAAACTTGAGTGTTGATATACCGCCAGAGATTAGACCTGAATTCACTTCTGCATTAGGTGTTCTTCCTTTTCCTAAGGTAGGAGAAGAACCTGTTATCGATTTATCACCTCGACAACTTGAATAATCCCAGGTTGAACCATCCTGTCCGACAAAAGTACCCGACTGATAAGATCCTCCTTCAGAGAAATTATTAAAGTTTTCAACAAGTAATGGATCGGTTCCACCGCCGCCATCACCGGAGCCACCAGAACATGTTCCTCCCCAAATATCACAAGCCCAAGAAGGATTATCAATAAAAGGATTTCTATTGCCCTGATATCCGAAAACAACTTCATTTCGATTTTGCTCAAATGCGTCAACAGGATCATCGTTATGCCAGGTTAAAAGAGTTGATAGCTTAGCATGGATTGGATCATTTGTATTATTATCAGCAGGAATAAAATCAACCAATTCAAGATCGACTTCGCCAGTATCTCCTTCATATCGTACAACCATATAGAAAAGCATACGTGCAACATCACCTTTAACTTCAGGCCTTGGTTCCCAAATCCACTGAGTGCTTGACGTAAAAGAACCTGTTGGACCATCTCCATCTATATATTCAAAATCTGCCTCATCAAACCACCTTGAGTTTCTGGCAGAGTTTACAGTAATATCTGCTGGTCTTAAATGATGTGCATCCGTACCAGGACCTTGTGTTAATCCAAAGTCGCCTCTTGATTTTGCCCAGACGTGTTCTCTAGACCATCCAGATCCACTATTGTATTCTTGATCAGCATCGACAGACCATCCTGAGTAAAACAAAATTACATTATTGGGATTATTTGGATCTCTATCTGATTCTTTAAGTATGTCCCAAACATCAGTATTCGTGGAGGAATAGGGATAGGTATTGTGATCATCAATAACATTATGAAGGGCAGATTTCAGTGCTGCTCCATTAAGCCCATCAGCGGTGCTGTAATACCCCGCAGGAATTTGTGTAAATAGTTGAAATACGCAAAGGCTTAGCGCAAAAGTTAGTGTTATTCTATTTAACATCTCAAAGTGTTTAAAATTAAATGATTAGGAGTAATTCAATCGAAAATAACTCAATCACTAATAACACTCAAGATATGTATATTAACTATATATTAAATATTTTACACATATCAACTAAGCCAAATAAAAAAGACCGACTTAGGGAGTCGATCTTTTAAACTAAAGCAATTTATAGTTCTTTCTTATTTATCCTGCTTTGCGAAAACCCGTTTCAGCAGATCTGTAGTCCTTGAGGCAGTATTCTCACGAATATCAAGCTCCTTTAAACGTACCATCTCAAATAGACCTTCTAATGCTTCTGAAGTCACATGGTCATCAAGATCTGGATTTGCCTTTTCGATAAAGGGAATTTTATTGTATTTATCAACAGCAGAGGACCAATAGGTTCTAGCATTAAACTTGTCCAAAGACTCAACAATTACGGGGTTGAACTCTGCATAAAGTTTTTGGGAAGTTGCCTTCTTAAGATATTTGGTAGCGGCATCCTTATCGCCCATCAAAATATCCCAGGCATCAGCAAATGACATACTAAGAATAGCTTGCTTAAATATTGGGGCAGCTTTCTTCGCTGCATCCTCAGCACCTCTATTTACTTTCTCAAGAATATTAGCTTCTAGGCCATTAAAGCCTGGTACATTTCGAAGTTTATCGGCTACTTTTTGAGCTTCTTCTGGCAAGAGAATCTTATAAGCACTTTTATAATATCCATCGGTAACACTCAATTTTCTCGCTCCCTCTGTAACACCTACTTCAAGTGCTTGCTTTAGGCCATCAGCAACATTCTTAGTTGTTAATTCATTAGTTGTCGTTGTGGCTAGAACTGAATCCATAGCTTGCTGCAATGCAGCTGGATCACATGATGCAAAAGTTATTATGCAAAGGCAACCTAAAAAGAATCGTTTTATCATTATAGTAAAATTTAGATGATTAGGATATAGTCTCCTAAAGATGAGGTCTTATTTCCAATAAAGGTTTTAGCAAAATCATAAATTATTTTAAGTAAACCTTAAATTATCCAGCATAAAATCGGATACAATCAGAGCATAGGCAACTGTTGTTAAAATTCAACTTTAGATGCTCAAGCCGTCCCTGATCCATCACCCCTGCATCCATACACCAACAAGTGCGATCTGAATAACAGAGCATTGGCTTACTGCAACGACCACACTTCTTTTTATAATCCGCCTTAGTCTGTATCACCGCCTTAGCGACCTGACCACCCAAGGGCGGATTGTGTTTAGTGACCCGAATATCGATTTCCCGCAGATGTGAATAGTGATTTTTTATACCTAAACCAATACGTTCGACTACTGTCTCTATCAATTTAGCTGGTTTATTCATTGCTGTTTTCACAATAGCATAAACCACTTCATAATTCACAGTTGATTGAATATCATCACTTACAGCAGCTTTTAAGATATCAACCTCCATGAATATATCGACTGTATATTTACCTCCGAGGATATTTTCCTCCTCATAGACACCATGATTAGCATGAAAAACCATGCCTTCTAATGAAAGTTTTGCCATCTATTGACTTTATTTGTGTTTAAAATGTAAACATTTAACAATGCATCACACTAAGATTAGAAGATTTGATGAATATATGTATTTTTGCATTTGAAAACCAAGCCTTAACTATTTTTTGAAAATCACTTTGTGAATACAATGAATAAGACAACAACAACCAAATCAGCGGCGAAAGTAGATCGTTATCAAGCACACGATTACTACTTGATGGATGAACTATTGAGTGAGGACCATATATTGGCCAGAGACGCTGTAAGAGACTGGGTTAAGCAGGAAGTTAGCCCTATTATTGAAGAACACTATGAGAAAGGCACATGTCCAAAGCATCTTTTCAAAGGATTGGCTGAGATTGGCGCATACGGGCCTTCTTTACCAGAAAAATACGGCTGTGGTGGAATGGATGAGATCGCTTACGGTGTGATCATGCAGGAGCTAGAGCGTTGTGATTCAGGTTTGCGTTCAATGGCATCCGTACAGGGTTCCCTAGTAATGTACCCGATCTACAAGTTTGGTAGTGAAGAGCAAAGAATGAAGTATCTACCGAAACTTGCCTCTGGCGATTTTATCGGTTGCTTCGGTCTTACAGAGCCTGACCATGGATCCAATCCAAGCGGTATGATTACCAACATTAAAGATGATGGTGATGCATATATACTAAATGGAGCAAAAATGTGGATTACCAATTCACCAGTAGCTGACATTGCAGTAGTTTGGGCAAAAGATGAAGAAGGTGTTATCAGAGGTGTAATCGTAGAAAAAGATATGCCTGGTTTCTCAGCACCTGAGATACATGGAAAACTTTCTTTAAGAGCATCTATTACTGGTGAACTTGTATTCGAGGACGTACGCGTACCAAAGGAAAATGTTCTTCCAGGAGTAAAGGGTCTTAAAGGTCCTTTGAGCTGTCTTTCTAAGGCACGTTACGGTATCGCTTGGGGTGCAATCGGTGCAGCACTTGATTGTTACGATTCTGCTTTAAGATACTCTAAAGAAAGAGAGCAGTTCGGAAGACCTATTGGAGGCTTTCAGTTAACTCAAAAGAAATTGGCTGAGATGATCACTGAGATCACAAAAGCACAAATGCTTACTTGGAGACTTGGATCACTTGCTAATGAAGGTAGAGCTACACCAGCTATGATTTCAATGGCTAAGCGTAACAATGTGCACATGGCTCTTGAGATTGCTAGAGAAGCAAGACAGATACATGGTGGTATGGGTATAACAAATGAATACCCAATCATGAGACATATGATGAATCTTGAAACTGTATTGACATACGAAGGAACACACGATATCCACTTACTAATAACAGGTATGGATGTCACTGGACTGAATGCATTCAAATAACAGTTAAAACATAAAAAAGTCGCCTGAAACGAAACCTTTAGAAATTCTAGAGTTTTGATTTCAGGCGACTTATCTTTTATTGAGCGTTGAAAAATAAAAACTTAGGCACCTTTTAAGCCTATTTTTTTTTAACTTAATCAAATATACGATTAATCTTAATCGTTACATCTTAATCAATCAACCAGTCGAAAATCAAAAGATGTTTAAATATTTCTCAATAATTTCAAGCTTATTACTCCTTAGTTCTCTATGCTATGGACAAGAACAACCTATAGAACTGATTAATCCATCTTTTGAGGACCTTCCAGGAGTAGAAAAAGTACCTTACGGTTGGAATGATTGTGGTTTCGCTGAGGAAACACCTCCGGATATTCACCCAAGTTCAAATATTAATAAGTTATTTTTTGAAGTGGACAATAGACCTCAGAACGGAGCATCTTACATAGGTATGGTTGTCCGAGATAATGAGACCTATGAAGGCATCAGTCAACGCCTAAGAAATCCTATGATAGCAGGTAATTGCTATCAATTTAGTATCTATTTATCCAAATCAAAAAACTACCTAAGCTTCAACAGAGAATTCACCATTAAGGAGCAATTTACAACGCCCATTGTTCTACAAGTATATGGAGGATCTTCACTTTGCGATAAAAAGCAACTTTTGGCTCAAAGTAATATTATAACTAGTAATCGATGGATTCGATATGATTTCAATTTCACACCGGAAACAAACTTAGATTACTTTATACTTCAAGCTTTTTACAACACACCTGTCCTTTTTCCTTATAACGGTCATATACTTATGGATAATGCCTCAGCCATAATACCTGTTCCATGTGAAGAAGAGGTATTAGAGATTGATATACTTGCAGCAGCAGATACTGAAATCAAGGAAATACCAGAGACACCTAATACACCTAAAACTCCGGAAGTACAGAATGTAAAAACCACTCCAAAAGGAGGTTCAACAATAGAAAAGCCTAAAGATCGAGAAACAGACCGTATTTCGAAAAATAAGTCTATCATCAATGAAGAACTTGACATTAAAAGCATTGAGGTAGGTAAAAAAATAGAGCTCAAAGCATTATATTTTAATGATGATTCATCGGTAATAACTAATGAGTCAAACCCAGCACTTGAAGAGTTGTATAATTTCCTTAAAACAAATAATTCAATACAGATTGAAGTGGGAGGACATACAAATAATCTACCTCCAGACACCTACTGTGATAAATTATCAGCGTCAAGAGCAAGGTCAGTCTATAACTACCTAATCCGAAAAGGAATAAGCACCTATCGATTAAAGTATAAAGGTTATGGAAAAAGGCAACCTATAGCTTCCAATGATACCAATGAAGGCAGAAAGAAAAATCAACGCGTGGAGATAAAAATACTTTCCATTAACTAATTCCTTTTTGCATACTATGAAACCACTAAGGGAAATCCCAATAGCGGATATCTCAACTTTCAAAGCGAACCTTATTCGGTTCTTGGATCAACAGCATTACGCATGCATGCTTGATTCCAACGATTACACCAAAGACAATTATGGTGAATATGATTGTATTGTTGCCTGGGGCAAGAAAGACTTATTCTATGCAAATAAGGCAAAAGGTGCGTTTAATCATTTAGAACATTTCCTTAAACAACATGAAGGGTCGTGGGTCTTTGGTTTTTTAAGTTATGACCTAAAAGATGACTTAGAAGATCTAAAAAGTAGTAATACACACTGGTCAGATCTTCCTAAATCATATTTCTTTGTTCCAGAAAACATTGTTCTTTTTAAAGCCAACAAGCTGCTTGTTTCTGATAACATTGATAAGCAAGATTTCCTAAATCAAATTAATGGTCTTCAAACTGCAGAAAAGCAAAAGAAGGAGTACCCAAAACCATTACTCAAGCCTGCAACCCAACGAGATGAATACCTAAGAACCATCGATCGGATAAAGGAACATATCTTAGAAGGGGATATTTATGAGATGAATTACTGTGTTGAATTTACAGTAGAAGAACTGCATAGGCCAGCAGCTGAGCTTTTCATAGATCTCAACAATCGGGCCAAAGCTCCTTTTAGTGGCTTTTTAAAGATAGAGGACAAATTCATTTTATCGGTTAGCCCAGAGCGTTACCTTAAAAAGGTTGGTAAAAAATTGATCTCACAACCTATCAAGGGCACTGCTCCAAGATATCAGGACCAAAAACTTGATGAGATATCCAAGAATCAACTGATTCATTCAAAAAAAGATCAGGCAGAAAATGTCATGATCGTAGATTTGGTGCGCAATGACCTAGCAAAGGTTTCTAAAACTGGAAGTATACATGTTGAAGAGCTTTTTGGCATCTACCCTTTCAATACAGTGTATCAGATGATATCTACGATTAGCAGCGAGTTGAAGGATACCCACAATGGTTTTGATGCTATTAAAGCGACTTTTCCAATGGGGTCTATGACTGGTGCACCTAAGCATAGAAGTATGCAATTGATCGACAAATACGAAAACAGCAGACGTGGGGTATATTCTGGTGCTATAGGGTATTTCAAACCCAATGGAGACTTTGACTTTAATGTCGTAATCCGATCACTTTTACTGGATAGTAAACTCAAAAAAGCAAGTTTTTCTGTAGGCGGAGCTATAGTATATGATTCTTCTCCAGAAGGCGAATATGAAGAGTGCCTCTTAAAGGCAAAAGCACTTCTAGAATCGCTCGGATTACCTACTCATTTTGATAGCTAAACCCAAGTTGCTCCAAAATCTTCCAATAATCAGGAAAGGACTTACCTACAACATCAGGCTCGAGAATATCTACTTCCATCTTTAAGCCTAATAATGCAAACGACATAGCCATCCTATGATCTTCATAAGTTTCAATCACAGGCTTCTCTTTTATATCAGTACTTATTGGCTTAAGGTGAAAATGAATATCATCATCTGACTCAAGCCCCCAGTTTACCTTAGCTAACTCGACCTGCAAAGCTTTAATACGATCCGTTTCTTTGATCCGAAGACTTTCTAAGCCTGTAAAACTTGCTTCTTGACCAATTAGAGCCAATACAACTGCAAAGGTTTGAGCTGTGTCGGGAATCTCAGAAAAATCAATGGACCAAATGCCATTTGGTTGATATGCTTTAGAACGAATGCGAACGCCGGTATCTTCTTGAACACTGTCAACACCAATCTTCCTAAACAGATCAGCTATCTTAGAATCTCCTTGGATAGAATCCAGCTGTAAGCCTTTTAAAAGTAAGTCAGACTCGCTTGCAAGGGCTACTAAACCGTAGAAGTATGATGCTCCTGACCAGTCTGCCTCCACCTCTAAATCCATCCCAGCATAAGCTCCGTTTTGAATACGAATCTCATTACCTTCAAAGGAAGCATCGATTCCGAATTTACGCATTAAGGTTAGCGTCATTTCTAAATAAGGCCTTGAAGAAATCTTCCCTTCCAATGTAATGGATAGTCCTCCATTAAGACAGGGTGCCAGCATAACAAGTGCACTTATAAACTGACTACTAATAGAAGCATCGATAACAATCTTAGCCTCATTGCTTAGTTCCCTCCCCTTTATTTTTAATGGTGGATATCCTTCTTTCTCTAAATAATGAATGTCCGCATCGATTGAACGTAGTGCATCTACCAAAGGACCTATAGGCCTTTGCTTCATCCGCTCGGAGCCTGTCAAAATAAATGTTCCTTTCTGAATCGTAAGATAAGCCGTTAGGAAGCGAAAGCAAGTACCTGCAGGACCAACATCAAGTATACAATCTTCTGTGTCTCCAGATCTATCTCTAAGAGAAGTAAGAATAGCAGTCAAGGTTTGGCTATCCTCAGCATTGGAATTATTTTTAATTCCAAATGAAAAATCAGCCAAAGCTTGAATGATGAGCAATCGATTTGCAATTGATTTAGAGCGCACTAAATCTACTTCACCGGACAAAACCTTTCTATTACATACTATCTTCATACTGATTTACTATGACCAAATGATTTCCATGGTTTCTTTTAGGTCTGCATTCAGGCTACGACCAACTGGGCAATGATGGGCTATCTTCTCAATTAATACCTTTTCTTTATCTGAATAGTTCTTTGCGGGCATATAAATCTTCATATTGATTTCTGAGATCCTACGAGGATCTGATGCCATCACTTTTTCTACCTCCGCTTTTGCACCTGTTATGTCCAGTCCCTTATCTTCTACCTTTATACCGATTGTAGTAAGGATACACGCAGCTAATGAAGTAGCCACAAGATCTGTGGGTGAAAAAGTCTCTCCTTTTCCTTTGTTATCAACAGGAGCATCGGTAAGAATTGAGTTTCCGGAACGCAAATGTTTGCATTCTGTGCGCAAAGCGCCTTTATAGATCACCTCTGAAGTCATATTATTTAGTTTATTTTATATTTTTAAGCCGAAGTATCTGTTAAAGGTACATCATCCTTTTAAATCTAAATTCAAAAATACATCTAATTCTATATGTATAAGGATAAAAAAGTAGCAGTTGTCCTTCCAGCATACAATGCTGAAAAGACTTTAAGACGAACAATTTCTGAGATTCCCTCTGAGCTTGTAGATCTGCTTATCCTTGGAGATGACAACAGTTTAGACAATACCGTTGAAATAGCAAGAGAATTAGGTATTGATGAAATACTAAGACATACGATCAACAAAGGATATGGAGCTAATCAAAAGACGCTTTATTCAAAATGTATAGAATTAAAAGCAGATATAGTAATCATGGTACATCCAGATTATCAATATACGCCTAAACTTATCCCCGCAATGGTAAATATCATAGGCGAGGGGCTTTATGATGTGGTACTCGGTTCAAGAATCTTAGGGAAAGGCGCTTTAGATGGAGGGATGCCACTCTATAAATATATAGCAAACCGCTTCCTTACCTTTACGCAAAACATCTTGGTCAATCACAAACTATCCGAATACCATACAGGGTATCGAGCATTTAGTTTGGAAGTACTTAAGGGGATCAAGTTCATGGAAAACTCTGATGATTTTGTTTTTGACAACCAAATGTTGTCTCAAATTATCATGAAAGATTTTGGAATTGCTGAAATTACTTGCCCAACAAAATATTTTGAAGAAGCATCTTCAATAAATTTTAGGCGGAGTATGAAATATGGAATTGGGGTTTTAAAAACTTCATTTATCCATTTGTTACATCGGAAGAATATAGTCCGGAATAAACTGTATTAAGTTAACGGGCATTGAGCTTTGTGATCATCTTTCTGCCAAATACCAATAGGGCAAGCAGCAGTGTATACGTTAGTGTTGCGGTCATAAACTAATTTGATTTTTCTTTATAACGCAAGTATCTGAATAATATTTAACCTAGCCAATTTTTTAATATTTAATGTCTAAAAAAATAAAAGAGTACCTGAACCACCTGGTGGAAAAATATAATAACCCTGCTTTTATTGCAGAGGATCCGATCTGCCTGCCCCATAGATTCACCAAAAAACAAGACATTGAAATCATTGGATTTTGGGTATCTATCCTTGCCTGGGGACAAAGAAAAACTATCATAAAGAGTGGAGAACGCCTATTAGAATTGATGGATCATAGCCCCTATGATTTTGTGCTAAATCATGGCGACGCTGACTTGAAGCGATTTGAGCGCTTCGTACACCGGACTTTTCAACCTACCGATGCACTTTACTTCTTGCACTTTTTTAAGAAATACTATAGTGAAAATGAATCCTTAGAAAATGCTTTTTCAGAATCTATTCGGTCAGAAGATATAACTGTTGAAAATGGACTAGTCTCTTTTGCTAAAACCTTTTTCGACGACCCCTATGCCCCTAAAAGGACAAGAAAACATATTGCCAGTCCAATTAGAAAATCGACTTGTAAACGAATCAATATGTTCTTGAGGTGGATGGTAAGAAATGATGGAAAAGGCGTTGACTTTGGACTTTGGAATACAATACGGACAGACCAACTCCTTATACCTTATGATGTACATGTTGAACGCAATGCACGAAAACTAGGACTGCTTAAAAGAAAACAAAGGGATTGGAAGGCGGTGATAGAACTGACAGATAATCTCAAAGCTTTTGATGCTAATGATCCTGTTAAATATGACTATGCTTTATTTGGCTTAGGTGTATTGCAAAAAGATGATCCTGATATTTTACTACTACCTTAAATTATGCACGTTCCAATGAAAACTGCTTGATTAGCATTTTACCATTTTTCTGCTCTAAAAGTATAGTAGAACGGAAATTTCCTGCATTCGTTTTAAGAATCCCTATGTAGTACTTCATGCTTCTAGAATTTGAAGAACCGTGATGTAATTTTTTAAAACTACTCGGCCTGTATTTCGTGAAGAACGAATCTAAAACTTTTACTGCCTTTTCTTTATCATACACATCATCCACACGACCGATGTTAATCTCTACTTGACTGTCCATATAATAGGATAGTGTATTAACATCTCCTTGTCGAAGTGCGTCAGAAATATCCGCCAGATCATTCTGTACAAAGAAAAAAGAAGTAAAAAATGCAGAACACAAAATTAAAGTTTTCATAGTATTACTTTAATGCTATTTACAAAGCACCATAAACTAAGTTACAGTATTTTATTAATGTTCACAAGCTTAAGAATTGTTCACTAATCAATCTTTTTTAGTGAAAAATCCACTTAACTTTAACTAGTAAACGTAAATCTGGCAAATATATTTCCTAAAACAAGCTGGCCAAATCATTCCAAATTGTAAATATTTCTTTTTAACCAGTGAATAAAAAACACATGAATAAAGTTTTTGACAAGCTAGCTCTTATAATATTAGATGGCTGGGGAATCGGACAAAAAGATCATACAGATGCAATTTATAAAGCAAAAACACCATATTTCGACCAACTATTCAATACATATCCAACTGCTAGTCTGACTACTTTTGGGGAAGAAGTGGGTCTTCCTGAAGGCCAGATGGGAAACTCAGAAGTAGGACATCTCAATATTGGAGCGGGAAGGGTTGTATACCAAGAACTTGCACGAATCAATAAAGCTATTCGAGATCAAGAGCTTGAGCAGAATAAGGCTTTACAAGAATTGATGCAACTTGCAAAAACAGAAAATAAAAAGGTCCATCTACTTGGACTAGTATCCGATGGTGGTGTTCACTCACATATTGAACATCTTAAATCCTTGGTTGATATCTTCAGCAAAAATGGCCTAGAGCGAACTTATATACATGCTTTCATGGACGGCAGAGATACTTCACCGAAAGGAGGAAAAGGCTACCTAGAAGACGTGTTAAGCGCTATCAAAGATACACCAACAGAACTTGCTTCTGTTATTGGTAGATATTTCGCTATGGATAGAGATAACCGCTGGGAGCGAATTAAAAAGGCATATGACCTTATGGTTCTTGGAAAAGGTGAACCAATCAAGGCTAAAGAATTAATCCAGCATGTAGCTTCTTTGTATGATAAAGACCAAACGGATGAGTTCATAGAACCCCTTGTACTTACCGATGAAAACCAGGAAGCAGTTGCAAAAATAGAAGCTGGTGATATCGTACTATTCTATAACTTTAGAACAGACAGACCTAGAGAAATCAGCATTGCACTAAGTCAAAAAGATTTTCCAGAGTACGACATGCAAAAGTTAGATCTCAACTTCTATACTATGACAAAGTACAGCGATGATTTTAAGAATATGAAGGTACTTTTTGAGAAGAAGGATCTGCAAAAGACTCTTGGGGAAATTGTATCAGCGGCAGGAAAATCACAGGTTCGAATTGCGGAAACAGAGAAATATCCCCATGTTACATTCTTCTTCAATGGAGGGATAGAGAAGCCATTTGATTTGGAAGATCGCATACTTGTTCCTTCGCCTAAAGTCGCTACTTACGACTTACAACCCGAAATGAGCGCGTACAAGATTACATCCGCTTTAATTGAACGGGTAAAGACTAATGCTCCTAACTTGATCGTGTTAAACTATGCAAATACAGACATGGTCGGTCACACAGGGGATTTTGCTGCGGCTATGGAATCGGCACAAGCGGTGGATAATTGCTTAAATGACCTAATCCCAGAACTGCTGCAAAAAGATTACGGAATAATACTTATTGCGGATCATGGTAATTCTGATTTTATGGTTAATCCAGATAATTCCCCGAATACTGCCCATACTATGAACCCAGTTCCTATTGTATTTGTATCCAATGAAAAGGGCGGTACAATAAATACTGGAAAACTGGCAGATATAGCACCAACAATTCTTGATCTAATGGAAATAGAAATTCCAAAGGAAATGACAGGAGAAATAATCATAAAATAATGAAGAAGGTAATACTCATATTCTTAGGGTTCAGTGCCCTCTCAGCATGTAATAAGACATCAGGAGATCAATATATACTTGCAGAAGAATACTTTGACATCCCTACCTTTATTAGTACAGAGCTGGAGCAGATCCAAGCTGAGGACATAACAAAATCAAGTTTTGATGGAACAGATACAGAGGTGCTAACAATTGGAAAAGCAGACATGTTAACATCTCTCAAGTTTTTAGAGCGTATCGACATTAATAAATCAGCCTGGCAAGGAAAATTCAAAGTAGATACACTCCGTCCTGAAGGAGCTGCCCTTAATATCCTTTATACTTCGGATGATGAAAAGATAAACATCAAAGAAGTCCGTATTATAGATAATGAAGGAGATGGAAAGATAGATGCATGTACAATAATCAAAAAAACAGAGAGTCCACTGTCCAACTGGATGCAAACAATAAGCTTTGCACCTAAAGAAAAGAAACTGGAAATACTCAATGAGTTAGATAAAAGGCTCGGAAAGGAAAAAGAATCTTATATAAAATTGGCTTACGAATGGTAAGCCTTTTTTTATGTCTACTAAGTAACAGTCAAGCTGCAGTATATAAATGACAAAGGCCCAATCATTACTGATTGAGCCTGAGCTATGTGGAGTTGGCGGCGACCTACTCTCCCACCTTTCGGCAGTACCATCGGCGCTATAGAGCTTAACTTCTCTGTTCGGAATGGGAAGAGGTGGAACCTCTATGCAATAACCACCAACAATTCTTACAGTTCTGACTTTCCAGAACCTATTTTCTTATTGACAACTGTTAAGAGAGTGAAGAGTCCGGAGGACTTTTCAATATGTATTCAAAGTAAAATGGAAGTTTCAATCCTTTTTCTTAATTAAAAGAAAAAAAGGAAGCTATCGGGTAATTAGTACTACTCGGCTCCATACATCACTGCACTTCCACCTATAGCCTATCAACGTAGTCATCTTCTACAACCCTCAATGGAATACTCATCTTGAAGTTGGCTTCGCGCTTAGATGCTTTCAGCGCTTATCCATTCCATACATAGCTACCCTGCGATGCAACTGGCGTCACAACAGGTACACTAGCGGTACGTCCAACACGGTCCTCTCGTACTAGTGTCAGATCTTCTCAATATTCCTACGCCCACAACAGATAGAGACCGAACTGTCTTGCGACGTTCTGAACCCAGCTCGCGTGCCACTTTAATGGGCGAACAGCCCAACCCTTGGGACCTTCTTCAGCCCCAGGATGTGACGAGCCGACATCGA
>Ga0206130_10003438_pt1 | contig 20670 bp, 21 predicted proteins | sample Helgoland_Spring_9_FD_148637 | JGI IMG/M metagenome (GOLD analysis project Ga0206130, IMG submission 148637) | Pelagic subsurface seawater microbial communities from Kabeltonne, Helgoland, North Sea - Helgoland_Spring_Bloom_20160512_1 | ecosystem: Environmental > Aquatic > Marine > Epipelagic ... | reverse complement strand
CTTGTGCTGTCAGCTCAGCCAGACGCACCCCGCTAGAGCCCGGACGAACGCGCGACTCTGCGTAGCCCGCAACATCTAACCCGTCCTCGTTCGCGCTCCTGTAGCGGCAACGTGTCATGTGGGGTCTGACCCCGCATGACGAGCGACGCTGCACAACACGACCCAGCAACTGTTGGTTAGACGACGGCGTTTGCCAGTTCAGCGACGTGGGCCAGGCCCGCTCGATGATCGGCAAGGTTGCGGCTGCTGATGCCGACGATGAGTTCGTCGGCACCAGCCTGGCGCCAGGCATCGATCGAAGCGGCATCAGGCAACGAGGTGACATCGACTCGGGGTGCAATCGTCAGGCTCTCGCGCTCACGGTCGTTTGCCTCGAGCGCTTGAAGCATCGCCGGCATACGGCGTTCGAGTCCTTCGACTGAAACCATCGGATGCCAACCGGTTCCATACTTCGCGGCTCGGCGACGAGCAGGAGCACCCGCGCCGCCGATCCAGACCGGCATGGTCGACTGCGCTGGCTTCGGTGACGTAATCACATCGACGAAGTGGAAATGGTTCCCGTGGTAACTCGCGTTGTCTTCGGTCCACAACGCTTGCATGACCTCGATAAATTCATCGCCGAACGAGCCCCGCGCTTCGTAGAGAACGCCGAGCATCTCGTTCTCTTCGGGAAGGCTTCCCACACCGAGTCCTGGAACAACTCGCCCACCACTCATCAGGTCAAGCGTGGCCAGCGCCTTGGCCGCGACCATCGGATGTAGGTATGGCATGACCAGGACCGACGTACCCAGTTTGACCCGCTCGGTTCTTGCCGCGGCCCATGTGAGCACAGTGAGCGCATCGTGATACGGCGTATTGCCAAGCCGGTCAGCGATGTAACCCGCGTTGACGATGTGATGGTTGACCCATACCGAGTCGAGTCCGAGGTCCTCGGCTTCGACCGCCATGTCAGCCACGGCCACTGGATCAGCGATCCCCCAATTATTCGGAAGAATGATTCCAAACTTCATAACTCAGCTACTCCTGGAAATGAGGCACGAACGGATGTCGTGCCGAAACGAATGCGGCGAAAGAGTGGTCCACACACATGCATGTTTGGCGGCTTTCGCACTCGGCTGCAAGAGCGACGAACCGAGCGGTGACCAACGATAGACCGTGATCCGAGCACCTACCCGATGGACGTGGTTTCAGCTGGTGCCTGGTTCGGAAGGCACGTCGGTGACGACGCGCACGGTGCGTTGTGGGAACGGGATGGTGATTCCCTCGGCGTCGAAGGCTTCCTTGATCCGAAGCCGCAAGTCACGCTGTACCTGCCATTGCGACAACGGATCGGTCTTAACCACAAGCCGAAGGGTCACGGCACTCTCGCCCAGGTTCTGGATGCCTTGCACGATGGGATCGGCAATGATGGCCGCTGTCGCGCCCGACAACGACTCCTGCCACATTGCCTCGGCTACACCGTCGAGCACGCTCATGGCCCGGCGCACATCAGTTTCGTAGGCAACGTCGACGTCGATAACACAATTCGACCACAGCTGTGAGTGGTTGCCCACCTGGCTAATCTCCCCATTGGCCAGATGCCACACGGTGCCCTCGACATTGCGCACCCGAGTTGTGCGGAGCGAGATGCTCTCGACAGTGCCAACGATCTCGCCGACCTCGATCACGTCTCCCACCCCGTACTGATCCTCGATCAGGATGAACAGGCCGGCCAGGAAGTCACGAACGATCGACTGAGCACCGAAGCCCAGTGCGATACCCGCGACACCGGCGCCAGCAATCAGCGGTGCCAGGTTGATATCGAGTTCGCCGAGCACCAAGAGCAGGGCAACGATCCAGATCGAAACCGAAACCACGCTCTTCAGCACGGCCTCGATGGCCTCGGCCCGGGCCGGTGCCCGATCGGCCAACGTCGAGTCACTGTTCTTGTCTTCGATACCGAGCTGACGAAGCTGGGCGAGCCGCGGATTCTGGGGAGTGTTCCGTATGCGGTCGCTCAACGAGGCGATGCCGCGGCGAGCCAGTCGGTTCAGTACCCAGGCGATAATGATGACGATCAGGATGCGGAATGGTCGATCGATAACCCACTCGGAGAGGCCAGCCAGCGCCGCGTTGTCGGTCCACTCATAGACGCGGGTGCACACCCGGCTGGGGTCTTCGACGCCACACGCGTCTTCAAGGCTTTCGAGTTGGAATGCCATCATGTTCCTACGGCCGTTCGGGCCCGACACCGCACATCAAAGGGCAGAGGTGATGTGCGGCCCGGGGTGGGAGTGAGTTCATGGCACATGATACCTGTCTGGGGGACATCGACTGGCGCAGCCCACCGGATGCTGATTGTGGCCTTCGGCTCGACGGTCAAAGCACCGTCAACGCACCTCGGGTCTCTTCCCACCTCCGCAACCAAGCGAACGAGGATTTCACTTGGGCTCTGCCCGGCACCGCTCGCCTCGAATCTCGTTCCGGAATCTTCACCGTCGAGGGCCGCAACCTGGCCGGCGAACTCCGCGAATGGGATCCCCAGATGTGCGGCTGGGTCGGGGGGTGGGGTGGGCCAACCTTGCCAACCACCGAGTTTCGAAACGCAAGTGCGATTCCTAACAACGCTTCTAAGGAGCCCCACGTACCTATTTCGTACATCAGGCTCCTAATTTGCGTCTGGTCAGGGGGATTGGATCCATTGCGCTGCTTGGTAACCGAGCCAACTTCCGGGACCCAGCACACAAACCAGGAATGCAAGCGCCACAAGCGAACCCCCTGATTTTGACCGGCCGATGAAGAAAGCCGAGGCCAAACTTGCCACACCGATGAAACCGATCGCCGCGGCCCAACCGACGCGGGCGCCGGTGGACTGATGGTCGACGACGAACGTGTTTCCTGTCACCCGCTCGGGTGTTCCAGTCCAGTCACCTATCGCGAGCGTGACCGGTTGGGGGTATCCCTCGGACTGCAGCCTGTTGTAGGCATCCTCGTCGGCGATCTTCCACGACTCACCGGCGGAGGTCGCACCCAACAGCACATACGTCCGACGGTTGGTCGCGTTGGTGCTTGATGTGATCTCGATGTCGATGCGTTCGACCGTGCCAGCGGTTTCAGTGGTAGGTGTAATCGCTCCGACGCCATTGAACATGAACAGCCCGAGCACGAGGCCGACAAAGAGCCCTAGCGTCGCGAAACCCGCCAACTTCACCCATGGCGCATCCTGCTTTACGGCAGTGTCACCAACAACAACGTCTTGCACCGCAGGAGCGACTGGCGCCCCAGGAAGATTCTTACGATCGGCATGCACATAGTCGGTCCATACAGCGCCGTCGTGGTACCGCATCTGTTTCGGATTTTCGTAGTCGACATACCAGCCAGGTTTGATCACCTGCCCAAGACGCCGTATGGGCGCGGGCATTACAGCTGACCAACATCGAGAAGGTTTGGATCGCTGAGGGGCAACGCCACGGACGCACCAATCTCCGCAGAGAGGCCGACGATGCAGCTGGCAACCCAACCTTCCGGAACGGGTCCAAGGCTTCCCCGCTGGTTGTGCCCGGACTGGTAGATCATGGCTTTCTTACATTCTATTTGACTACGAACGTATGTTCGATTAATGTATGTTCATGGGGCAGAGTGACACTGTGAATGACCTGTTCACCGACATCGCCAAAGCGCTCGATGACATCGACCAGCGGCGGGACTTCATCGTCGACCGCACCGAGCTTGGCGATGCCATGTGCACAGTGGTTGAGCTCGGTCATCGAGTTTCTTCGTTGCAGGCCCGTCTCGGGTTGCAGTGCACCAATAACAATGTTGCGGTCGAGTCAGGTCATCGGACGATGGGTCAATACGTTGCTGCTCGCACCAATAGCCAGGCGGTTGTTATTGACCGCAAGGTCAAACGTGCGAAATGGTTGCGCGATTTTCCGGTGTTGGAGGCCGCCCATGGTCACGAGTTGACCGATGCCCACGTTGATTATCTACGTAAACATCTCGACGGCACCTACGACACCCACACCGCGTTGGTTCACGATCAACAGTTCTTTGTTGACACCGCAGCCACCTGTTCATTCCCCGGTTTCGTGCAGGCGTGTGACTATTGGCTTGCTCACATTGATCCCGATGGCAAAGAGCCCATCGACCAGATCGACAAAGCGTTCTTTCGTGTCGGTAAGAGCCGCGGCGGGCGTGGTGATCTCAAGGGCCAATGCGACGCTGTCACCGCCCAAGCCATCAACACCGTAGTGGAACACGAAGCCGAAAAACTGCGCCGGCTCGACAAGACCAACGGTGTCGAACGCACCGATGGACAACGCAAAATGGCTGCACTCGCAACATTGGTGACACGAGGTTTCGCTCGCGAAGACGGAACCTACCCGGTGTCACTCGGCAACATCGTCATGTCGCAAAAGGTGCTCGACTGGGCACTCGGCACACTCAACGGTGACATCGAACCAACCGACACCGTGCCAGTTCACCCCACCGACATCGACAGGCGATGCGAACTCATCGACGGCACACCCATCCACCCATTCCTCGCGGTCCACGCCCTCGGTTTGATCAACAGCAACGGTGTCGCTAACCCGGTCAACCTCCGCCGCTACATCCTCGATGCCGACAGCCGGGTCCTCGACGTATCCGTCAACGCCCGTATCTTCCCCGATTGGATGCGCACCGCCGCACTCATCCAATCACGCGGCCACTGCGAACAAAAAGGCTGCGACGCACCCCACCACTGGCTCCAAATCGACCACGTCGACCCCGTCGCCAACCACGGCCCAACCCAATTCAACAACGCCCAAACCGGATGCCGCCCCGACAACCAAGCCAAAGGTGCCACCACCGGCCACACACCGTGGCGAAACCAAACCCCACCACCACGCCGCAACCCCAGGCGCCAGCAACATCGTCCGTCCAGCAGTAGCGACACCAACGACGACCCTGACACGGAAATCGGCACCACAGACAACGACATCTTCTAGACGTCAGCTCCTACATCGACCGCCAGCCGCCGCCCTACACAACAACGAACCCGAACACCGCAGCACCCGAGGCTCCGCGGTGACTTCGGCGCGCCCCTGCTCGACAGTCTTGGCACCTCTACAGAAGTTCGCGTGCCGCTGCTCGGGCCGTGGCGTACACGTGGTGAGCGTCGACCATGGCGAGCTCGTCAACGTCGACCACCTCGGCTTATGCAGGACGTTCGGCAACGAGGGTAGTCATGGTCTGTGGCGGCTGGACCAGTCCGTGGTGAAGCACGTGCTGAACATCGAGGCCGGCGTCGTGCACCAGGTCAACAAGTTCGGTGGTATCGAAGAGGCGATACTGCAGGACATAGATGGCGCCGGTGTCCAGCTCAAACCGTTCGGTCATGATCGACGTACGGGTATCGAAGCGGCGAGTCACGGCGGTGGACCCAAGCCGTTCGCTGTCGACCAAAACGTCGAGTGCTCGATCTCGATCGGGAACTTCGATCACCAACTTCCTACCGGGGCGCAGGGCTTGGCGCGTCCGTCGGAGTAACGCCAGGTGGGGAGCATCATCGGTGGTGGCTTTGGCCAACTGACCAAAGGTGGTGAACAGACAGATCGCCAGGTCATACCGAGCGACATCGCGCAGGTCAGCCGCGTCGATACAGATGAAGTCCGCAAACTGTTTTGCTTCAGCCGCCCGCTCACGAGCCGCCGTGATCATTGCCGAGGACGGATCAATACCCGTCACATCAGCGCCCCGAGATGCCAGTTCAATACTGTGGCGACCGAACCCACACCCAACATCGAGCACCCGGCCCGATACCGAACCAACCAACCGCTCGACCTCATCGATCTCGGCCGCGGTGCGCTCCGCCGTCAGCAACGGATGTGACAGGTACGGCGACCCATCATCGAAGAAGCCAACAGGAGCGGCGCAGTCAGACATCTGTCAAGACTAGTGCTGTGCCTCCCAACGAGAAGTTACGTCTGGCCTAGTCGGGACGGGTGGGCCAGGTGATTTCAGCGATGAGGCCCCGGTGATCGCTGGCCTGCACACCGGTGATCGGTTCGTTTGCCACCACCCGACAGTCCAACACCCTGCCAACGTTCCCGGCACGACGGAACGGATCGCCGACGAAGATGTAGTCGATACGTTTGCGATGGATGTTGAGCATCTCCGACAGCGGATGGGTCCGCCAGTCGCTGGTGTAGCCCGGCCCATCGTCACCGGCGACCGCCCATGCGTCCTGGAAGAAGGTGGTGCGTTCGTTGAAGGTCGTGAAACCTTTGAGGAAACGGATCTCATCGCTGTCGGGTTCGGCGTTGAAGTCGCCGGTCAGGATCGGAGGCACCAGCACCCGTTGCCCGCCCCACTCATAACTGTCGAGATCAGCCCGGATCTCGCGAATCAGCTTGTCGATCTCGAGCACCTGGAGTTTGCGATGCCGACCGTGTGTAGGCGCTGGCGCCAGATGGGTGGTGAAGATGTCGAGCCCGGCGGTGCGGGCATGAAGCAACTCCCACGGCATCATCGCTGGTAGTGGATCGTGGGGATCTTCAGCAGTTGGCAGCGCCCACAGATGTTGATCTTCGATAGGCCATCGGCTCAACACTGCCGAACCGAACCGGAAGTCGGGGTTCTGTTCACCGAACGCGCCGAACCCATGGCCACCAAAGATGAAGTGATACGGCAAACCTGCCTGGCCGAGTGCTTCGACAAGCCATTCGGTGATGCCAACGTCGGCGCTCTCGCGCCACAACTCTTGCAGACACACAACGTCGGCATCGGCCTGCAGGATCTGGGCGACGACCTCGTGGCGACGAGTCTCCCAGTCCGGTTCAAACAACGACCCGACGTTCAGCGACATAATACGAAGCATCGACGGAACCTACTAGCCGCACGAGGCCTCCACCGGCGACAGAAGCTGCCCCTCCACGTTGTGGCTATCCACCCACAACACAATTAGGTTGGCGTTACGGCCCCGACCATCACCCCCCGACCATGCAAAGGACACAACATGACGGCGACGACTTCCTCTGAGACCCCAGCACCTGACGAGTGGCACAAGACGGTATGCATCTTGTGTTCGGCCAACTGTGGCGTGGAGCTTCGGGTTGACGGACGTGAGATCACGCGCGTCCGAGGCAACAAGTCACATGTCGCCTCGCTCGGTTATACGTGCGAAAAGGCACTGCGGCTGAATCACTATCAGAACGGTATGAAACGGCTGCAGTCCCCCATGCGTCGCGAACCCGACGGCTCGTATACCGCCGTCGACTGGGACACTGCCATCCGCGAAGTCGCTGCCGGTTTCACCGAAATCGGTCAGACCCATGGCAAAGACAAGGTCATGTACTACGGCGGTGGCGGACAGGGCAACCACCTGGTTGGGGTGTACGGCTCGGCGACCCGGCGGGCGCTCGGCATTACCGTGCGCTCAAACGCACTGGCACAAGAGAAGACCGGCGAGGCGTGGGTCGAAGGCCGCCTGACCGGAGCCCACACCCACGGCGACTTCCATCATGCCGAGGTCTCCATCTTCCTGGGCAAAAACCCGTGGCACAGCCACGGGTTCAATGAAGCCCGTCGTGTGTTGAAGGAGATCAACAAAGATCCCGGCCGATCGATGATCGTGATCGATCCTCGACGTAGCGAAACTGCCGACCTGGCTGACTTCCATCTTGCCGTGAAACCGGGCACCGATGCGTTCTGTGTCGCTGCGCTCCTGGGCGCACTAGTGCAAGAAGACATGGTGAACCATGCCTGGCTGGCCGAACATGCCACCGGCACTGACCGGGTTCTTCAGGAACTCGCGACCGTCGACATCGCTGACTTCTCGCACCGCTGTGGGATCGACGAGGCCCAGATTCGAGCGGCAGCCCGTCGCATCGGCAAAGCCGTGGGCGGCGTGTCGATCTATGAAGACCTGGGCATCGAGATGGCGCCGCACTCGACCTTGGTGTCCTATCTCCAACGGCTCATCTGGATCCTCGTCGGCAGCTTCAACGTGCCCGGCGGCACCACCACCCACTCGGGCCTGGCACCGATGTTCAGCTACGGCGCCACCGGCAATGAACCCAAGGCACCTGTCACTGGCGGCCGCATTATCTCTGGCCTCGTTCCGTGCAACGAGATACCCGACATGATCATGACCGACCATCCTGATCGCATGCGGGGCATGTTCATCGAAAGCGCCAACCCCGTGCACTCACTCGCCGAGAGTCCACGATGGCGCGAAGCCATGCGGGCGCTCGACTTCTCGGTCGTCATCGATGTTGCTATGACTGAGACCGCCCGAGAAGCCAGTTACGTGCTTCCGGCGTCGTCGCAGTACGAGAAGTCCGAAGCCACCTTCTTTGGCGCCTCATTTCCTGAGAACCATTTCACGGTGCGAGCCCCGGTGTTCAAACCGCTCGAGGGCACCTTGCCCGAGGCCGAGATCCATGCCCGCCTCGCTCGCGAGCTCGGACTGATCGACGACGACATCATCGACAAACTCCGAGCCGCCGCTCACGACGGGCTCAAACCGTTCGGCGCTGCGCTCATCGAGACCAGCAAGGCCAACCCAGCAATGGCAGCGATAGGTCCGATCGTGATGTATCTGACCCTGGGCGACACACTCCCTGACGGTATGGCCGACGCAGCGCCGGTGTGGTTCTCGGCCCACCAATGCGCCATGCGATTCACCGACGCAGTCAAGGCTGCGGGGTTCGAAGATGTCGCTGACGAGGATCTGGGCGATGCGCTGTTCAACGCGATCATCACAAGCCGCGATGGGGTCACGATCACCAAACACACCTATGAACAAGGCTGGACAATGGTGCGGACCGACGACGGCAAGGTCCATGCCGAGATCCCCGAGCTACTCGACGATCTGGCCGCACTCGCGTTTGCGCCTGTCGATCATCGCAGCGCAGACTTCCCGTTCATCTTGTCGGCGGGCGAACGTCGAGCGTTTACGGCCAACACGGTCATGCGCGACTCGACCTGGCGTAAGAAGGACCCCGACGGAGCATTGCGGCTCAGCCCGGCCGACGCCGATGCGCTTGGCGTGGTGAACGGCGACAAGATCCGCATCACCACCCCCGGTGGTTCAGCGGTCGCTCCGGTCGAGGTGAACGACACCATGCAAGACGGCCACATATCAATCCCCAACGGCATGGGTCTCTACGCCGAGGCCGAAGGTGATAGCGACGTTGTTGGCGTGCCACCAAACGAGCTCACCACCCTGGATTGGAAAGACGAATACGCCGGTACGCCATGGCACAAACATGTGCCAGCCCACCTCGAAGCTGTGGGGGGATGACGAAAACACCGCAGTCGCTCAGCGCTCGAGCACCCGTTGGCGTAGCCTCGGGTCATGGAAACCAGCACTGAACTCCAGACAGCCCGCGCCGATGCGACGCAGGCCGGTTTTCGTTTGCTTAACTCGATCGTCGAGCCAGCCGTCAAGGCAGGTATTGCCAACCCGTTACCGGTCGGCAGTGGTGCCATTCTGCTCGAAACAACCGGTCGCACGTCAGGCAAGAAACGTCGAGTTCCTCTGCTTGCATCCCGTGTCTGCGGCAAACTTGCTGTGAGCACCGTCCGCAGCGATTCACAATGGCTGAAGAACGTCGAAGCCGACCCCGAAGTCACGGTCTGGCTGCAAGGCAAACCCCGTGAGGCCACGGCCAAGGTCACCCGCGGCCGACTCAACATCGTGATGCTCGACCTCCACTGACGGCTACTCCACCGTGATGTCGAGTTCGAAGGCGCCACCGCCGATTCCGGTGGCAACATCGATGACGTAGATGACATCGGCAGCCACTTCGTAGGTGACTATCTGACGGCCGTCGTCCGTGCCCTCCGCATCGATAACTCGATCCTCTCCCGCATCAAAAAGCGCCAAGGTCACTTCCGTCTCGTCGATGGCGTCGACGGCGATGGTTAGTGTTCCCGAGTTGGGCGGTTGGATTATGTACTGCAGCGACGTCGCATTCCCGGTTCGACCGATGAGTTGATCGTTAGACGCCAGTTCGAGCACGGCTGTTTCCGGAGCCAGCAGGACGAAGTCGAAGCTCCCCACTGAATCGTCGAAGCTCCATACCTGGAAGTAATAGTCCCCGTCTTGCGGCACTTCAATCACCAACTCTTCGAGGCCAGTGGTTGCGTCCACCTCGTAGAGCACGTCACCGGTCTCTGCCTCGATGACCAACACGACGACGTCGTGGTCTGGGGAGTCGGGTTGCACAATCAGCCGCACCACGTCGCCAGCGAAAGCAGTGAATGGGAACTCTTGCGGCTCTTCGGGGTCGTCAATCACGTCGCTGCCACGCAGAAATGTCCCGGAGCCTGCAAGCGAACGTTCAACAACCGCCTCGGCAAAGCCGGACGCACCCTCGTACCCGCTGACGACCACCGAGTACAGCCCATCGGCGGGCATCTCGAGGACTCGTATCCGCTCGGTACCGAAGGAACGATCGACCGGTCCGTTCTCGAGAAACGACACGCCATCGCTGTTGCGGACATCGACCACAACATCGAGATCATCCACCGGTACAACCGTGATATCGATCCACTCGCCCTCGTCAGCAACAAACGTTATTTGGGCAACGCCGCTGGCTGTGACCTCGATCGGCGTGGCCTGGCCAAACCTGACTGGCTGACCTAAGGCAACTGCTACTGCAAAGTCGACCGTGACAGCAACATCGCCGATGTTGTCGTCATAACTCGAGACGATCACCGTGTAGACGCCTGACTCTTCGACAACTATCCCGTCGACAAACTCGGTGAAAAACGAGTCGTCAACGTCACCGCCAAAAATCGATTGTCGTCGGCTGTCCACCACGTCAACGACCACATCAAGATCCTGGTCGAGCGGTTCAACCGTGAGTGCGAAGGTGTCTCCGGCCTCGGCAACGAACTCGAACAACACCGGTTCGACCGCATCAGTGATCGTGCCTCGGGTCGTTTCACCCCCAACGAGCCGCTCGGGAGCTTCCGTCGCGGGCACAGGCGTGGCGGTCGGTTCGGGGACTGCCGTCGGTACCGCAGTAGCTGGTTCCGACGGTGTTGGTTCCGACGCCTGATCCGTGGCAACTGCGGTGGGCGTGGTCGCTGCGTCGGCGATGATCACCGTCTCGCCCCCGGTGGCGGAACACGACAGGTTCGCCAACCCAACGATGACCACAACTGCAGCCAGTCTTCTTGTCATCAGCCTTCATCTCTGTTCGTTCGCCGACAGTGATGTGCGACGGTCAAAAACAATCCTGTCGACCAGCGCCACAAAACATCAGGGTCAAACGTCCTGGCTTCTCGACCTCGAGTGATGATGGTTAGGGCGCCCGAAGCCTGACGAGAGGGCAGACGGCTAGTCTCGGTGGATGACAAATGCGATGAAATTTGGGTGGCTCTCGCCGGTGATCGGTAATCAATGGAGCGATCACAAGCCGATCGTGATGTTCCAAGAGCGCAACATCTTGCCCACTGCGCTTGAACACTTCGACTCGTTGTGGATCGCCGACCACTTCTACGGCTTCGATGCCAAAACCGACCCGTTCATGGAAGCATGGACGACCCTGACATGGATGGCGGCAAAGTTCCCAGACGTGATGTTGTGTCACCATGTGTTGGGTCACGGTTACCGTCCGCCAGCGCTCACCGCAAAAATGGCGGCAACACTCCAAGTGTTGTCAGGCAACCGTTTCATCCTGGGAATTGGAGCGGGCTGGCGGGAAGACGAGTACGCCGCCTACGGCTACGACTTCCCCAAACCTTCGGTGCGATTTACTGAGCTCGACGAATTGCTGCAGATCTGCAAACTCATGTGGACCGAAGACGAACCATCGTTCACCGGCACCCATTTCTCGATCGATGGCGCTTCGGCACCACCACTTCCCGAGGTCGTACCACCGATCTGTATCGGCGCTTCGGGCGAACAGATCGGTCTGCCTTTGGCTGGCCGCCATGCCGACATCTGGAACGGGTTCGCTCGCGGCACCGAAGATGATTGGCGTCGCAAGGTCGACATTGTGCACACCGCGGCATCCGATGCCGGGCGTAACCCCGCCGCTATCGAGATCTGCCAGACCGTCGAAAACGCGCTGCCCGAAACAGATGCCGAAGCTCAAGAGTTGCTCGAGAAACTCGCTCGCAAGGCCGAACTCGGGGTGACCTACTTCGTGATGGACTTCGGCAATCCCCTCACCACCGACCATGTCTTACGATTTGTCGAGCAGGTTCAAATGCCACTCCGAGCTAGCTGACTCACACCATGAAGAGCTTTCGGGGCAAGGTTGCAGCGATCACCGGCGCCGGGTCAGGGATTGGTCGAGCCCTGGCCGAAGAACTCGCCCGTCGGGGCGCACACTTGGCGCTCAGCGATATCGATGAAGTAGGTCTGGCCGAGACTGTCAGCTTGTGTGAAGGGCTGGACGTCAAGGTCACTTCGACCGTCCTCGATGTCGCCGACAAGGACGCCATGTTTGCCTGGGCCGACCAGGCAGCCGACGAGCATGGCGACGTGCATCTAATCATCAATAATGCTGGCGTCGACCTGAGCGCCACCGTTGAAGGTGCAAGCTACGACGACTTCGAATGGCTCATGAACATCAACTTCTGGGGCGTGGTGCACGGCACCAAGGCATTTCTTCCCCACCTACGTGCGACCGGGCAAGGCCATGTCGTCAACATCTCGAGCGTGTTCGGTCTGGTCAGCATCCCGACCCAATCCGCGTATAACGCAGCAAAATTTGGTGTGCGTGGTTTCACCGATGCATTGCGGATCGAACTCGATATTCAACAATGCGGGGTTTCGGCCACCACCATCCATCCTGGTGGCATCAAAACAAACATCGCGCGCAATGCACGGATCGACGACAGCGCCAGCGCCTTCGGTGATGACCCGGCCGAGTTCGGGACCGAGTTCGACAAGTTAGCTCGCACCACCCCCGAAAAGGCTGCCCACCAGATCCTGCGAGCGGTATCGCGTAACCGGCGCCGAGCCCTGATCGGGCCCGACGCGGTTGTGTTCGATCTAGCCTCTCGGCTTCCCGCAGGCCTATACCAACGACTACTCGCCGCTGGTGCCCGCCGGAATATGAGCAAGCGTTAGCGAGCCCAGCTGCAACGGCTCAGCTTGATGGAGCGTCGGCGAAACGCAGATACGGCTTTACCACTTCGACATTTTCGAAACGTTCGATCGCATCTTCGGTCGACATTCCAGGTGACACGATGACGCGGTCGCCCGGCTTCCAATCGGCAGGGGTTGCGATGGGGTCACGATCTGTGGCCTGCAGTGCGTCGAGTACCCGCACGATTTCGTCGAAGTTGCGGCCGACTGACTTTGGGTACGTCAGGCTCAGACGAAGCTTGTTTTCTGGGTCGATGACGAATACCGAACGTACCGTAGAGGTGTCGCCTTCGCCGGGATGGATCATGTCGTAGAGCTCGGCGACCGTGCGATCCGGGTCGGCCACAATCGGGAAATTCAATGCGGTGCCCGACACTTCACCAATATCGGGGGCCCAACCATGATGATCTTCGATCGGGTCGACAGATAACGCCATGGCCTTGGTATTGCGGTTGGCAAACTCCGTCTGAAGCGCTGCGGTGCGGCCGAGTTCGGTGGTACAGACAGGAGTAAAATCGGCTGGGTGGCTGAAGAAGACTGCCCAGGATCCTGCCTTCCACTGATGGAAGCTGATCTCCCCGTCGGTGGTATCAGCGGTGAAGTCGGGGACGGTGTCGCCTAGGTGCAAACTCATGTTGAGTCCTTTCGTGCGGATCTGCCAACCATACTAGTAGCCCATTCGTATAATTGTCCGTACATTTCGACAGCCGGCGAGACAACCCCTACGCCGATGACGTGGACCTACGCAACATTTGGGTTGAGGCCGGCCGAGTGGCCGACCGTATGGACACCAACCAGGTCGATGAACTCGTCTAGCTGCTCGTCATCGCCCAAAACCTCAGCTGCTGAGTTTCCGCTTCGCCAAAACGATGAACAGCGACACCCCGCTCGCCTTCGACAGCTCATCGCTAACCGATGAGCGGCGACAACATGTCGGGCCGCAGTGTGAGTTTGACCTGGCTCCCGACAACACTCGGATCGGCGCTAAATACCCGCCACTGTTGGCCGTCTACCTCGATGAGAAGTCCATACCGATCACCTTGAAATGCGCACGCCGTCACGGTGCCTGCGTAGCTCCCGTCAGCCGGTCGATCGCCTGGGGGGACCAAAGCCACCGCGTCTGGGCGCACCGCAAACCGCTGGCCGTCGCGTTCAATGATTGCCTCGTGCCCAACAAAACGAGCGACGAGTTCTGACTGTGGATCGCGCCATACCTCGGCCGGCGAACCACTCCGCAGGAGGCGGCCTCCATGCATCACGCCTACCTGATCCGCAACCGAGAAGGCTTCGTCCTGGTCATGGGTGACGTAGACCGAGGTCTGACGCAACTCATGCAGTAAACGAGCGAGCTCAGCATTCAGCTCGATGCGTCGGGCTCGGTCCAGCGACGCGAGAGGCTCGTCAAGCAGGAGGAGCTCAGGCTCCGGTGCCAACGCTCGAGCCAACGCAACCCGCTGGGCTTCGCCGCCAGACAGTCCCTCGACGCTGCGACCTCCAAAACCTGCAAGCCCAACCATCTCAAGCAGCTCGTGCGTGCGTTCGTGCTGTCGGCTCGTACTAGCCCCTGCCATCTTGAGGCCAAACGCAATATTGTCGGCCACGGATCGATGCGTAAACAGCGCATGGTCCTGAAACATCAGACCGATACCCCGCTGATGGGTCGGGACCTGGGTGATATCACGGCCTTGCCAAACAATCTGACCACTGACAGGCTGAACGAGCCCAGCAATCGTGCGCAACAAGGTCGACTTGCCACAACCGCTTGGCCCAACAAGCGCGAGCACTTCGCCGGTTGCAACAGTGAGCGTTACCTGGTCGACGGCAGTGGTCTCGCCATAACGAACCGTGACAGCCTCGATCGCGAGCGTCACAACATCCCACCAGATGTCGGATGCAGCCGATCGCTCAGGAAGACAACAAGTGCGGTGACGACCATCAGGATTACCGATAGTGCCATGGCCTGACCTCGGAGAAGATCACCCGGCGTCGCAAGAAGCCGCTGTATGGCGAGCGGCACCGTCAACAGATCCGATCGGCGACCAACGAACGAGGTCGCACCGAACTCGCCCAGACTGATCGCAAAGGCAAAACCAACCCCGGTCGCCAATGCACGAGCACCAATGCGCAGATCGATCTCACGACGAACGCGGCCAGGCGAGGCACCAAGCGTGGCCGCGACCTCGCGCATACCTGGGTCAATTGCGCGCAGTACCGGAACGACACCCCGGACCACGAAGGGGATTGCTAGCAACGACTGGGTGATCGGCACGATCCACCACGAGCCCCGGAGATCGAGCACACCACGGTCAAGCGAAATGAGAACACCGAACCCCAAGGTCACTGCGGACGTGCCAAGCGGCAGCAACATGCCGAGGTCGAGGAGCCGGCTCACCGAGCGGGTGCCATGCACGATGGCCAGCGACGCCATACCTCCGATGACCAGAGCAATACCTGCGGCCACCACCGCGAACGCGAGTGAGTTCACCAATGCATCTGCAGCGCTGATCGGCAGGAGCCGAACGCGTTCACCTAACGCCCGGTAGTTCGCAAACGAGTAACCGCCACCGCTCGCCAGCGACCGTTCGACCAGCACCGCCAAGGGCAGACCCAACACGACGGCGGTACCAGTCAGCGTCGTAGCCAGCACGCCACGCTGACGCGCCGTCTGGGCCGGCACCGCCCGGTCGGCAACCAGCCCCTGTCGACCCACGGCTCTACGTTGCAGCCATCCATTCGTGACGACCAACGACACCACCGCGACCATTTGCACGATCGACAGCGCGGCAGCAGTCGAGATGTCGGAGCGGGTGACCGCATACCGGTAGATCTCGGTTTCGATGCTGGATCTACGGGGTCCGCCGAGCAGCAAAATGACGGCAAAAGATGTGAAGCTGAAAAGGAATACGACCGACACGGCTGCGATCAACGACGGCCGAAGCCGAGGTAAGGTCACTTCCACGAACGCCCGCCACGGCGATGCCCCCAGTGTGCGGGCCGCCTCTTCTGGCCGACGATCGAGCTGACTCCAGAAACCACCCACGCTGCGGGCGAACACTGCGACATTAAAGAAGGCATGCGCGAGCAGAATGGCCCACACCGTGTGACGAAGTCGCACCGCTCCCTCGTCGAGATTGAACCGATCCATCAACGCAATAAACGCACCCGCAACCACCACGGTTGGCAACACGAATGGCACCGTCACCAGCACACGAGCGAGTCGCCGACCTGCGAACTGCCGGTTGGCTAACGCCCAGGTCAACGGCAGCGCGAACAACCCGGCAAGCAAGGTTGAGAGCGCTGCCTGCCAGGTCGTGAACCAGATGATCTTGAGGAACCGAGAACCGGTGATCACCTCGAGCAAACGACCTGCATCAAGCCCCAACCCGCGCGCCAACAAGGTGGCTACCGGGTACACAAAGAAGACCGCAACGAACATCGCTGGCACAACTGCCAACAACGCGCTGCGGAATGTCTTCATGAGCTCAACCTAAAACGATTTCGACCCAGCGTTCGGTCCAGGCCTCGCGATTTGTTTCAATCTCTTGCGGGGTGAGCGTGGCTGGATTGTCCGCCAGCTGGCCGAACTCTACGAACGCCTCGGGCAACGCCGCATCTCTGTTCGCTGGATACACGAACATGTTCAGTGGGATGTCCTCTTGGAAATCTGAGCTGAGCATGAAGTCGATGAGTTGTTGCGCCGCGCCTGGTGCTTCGGTGCCAGCAAGAATGCCAGCGAACTCGACCTGCCGGAAGCAGCTGTCATACAACACCGCGCTCGGCGCGGTGTCGATCGGCGGATCAGCAAAAATCACTTCAGCTGGCGGGCTCGATGCGTAACTGGTCACGATGGAGCGGGAACCGCCACCAGCGATGAACTCGCCGTAGTAGGCATCACTCCAGCCAGCAGTAATGGAGACACCATTGTCGACCAGGGACTGCCAGTAGTCCTCCCAGCCATCGCCATACCGAGCAATAGTGGCGAGCAGAAACGCGAAACCAGGCGACGAGGTTTCTGGGTTCATAGTCACGAACTGGTCGGCATGTGCCGGGTCGATCAGATCGTCGAGAGTGGCCGGAGCCTCACCTGAAAGTTCGCTGAGCCAGTAGTTGACGCACACATCGCCATAGTCGATGGGTGTAACTCGATACTCGGGGTCGAGTTGGAGTGCCGCGTCGACGTTTGCCAGCAGTGGCGATTCATACGGCACGAAGAGATCGGCATCGAGGCCCCGCTGCAGGAACGTGTTGTCGATCCCGAACATGACATCTGCCGTCGGGTTGTCCTTGGTCAAGATTGCGCTGCTGACCAATTGGCCGGCATCGCCAGACGAAACCTGCTCAACCTCGATACAAGAGTCAGCGGTGAACGACTCCAGCAGCCCTTCGGACACCACGAACGAGTCGTAAGTGACCAGGGTGATCGTGGGGCACCCTTCGTCGGCAACGTCGGCATCACTACCGCCGCACCCAACTGCCAAAAGACTAAGAACGAGCGCCACAAGGACTGCACGACATGTGGTGGTTGAACGATTCACAATATTCCTCCGCTGGCATTACCCAGATCAGGTGTGCGGGTCGACGAAGTGTTCGTCCTCTCAGCCCAGCGTTACCTGAGCTCCCCGTTGTTTGGTTAGCCGTCAATATACAGAGCCGACGGCCCAGTTTGGTTAACCGTCGAGGTGGCTAATAACTGCATCGATGGCGAGCTTGTAACTTGTGACACCGAAGCCGCAGATCACACCGACACACACACCGCTAAGTAACGAGTTCGCTCGGAACTCTTCGCGAGCATGCACATTGCTCATATGTGTCTCGACCACCGGAATGCCACACCCAGCAATGGCATCACGCAAGGCCACGCTGGTGTGGGTGTAGCCCCCAGGGTTGAAGACGATGCCATCGGCCCAGGTCATAGCTTCCTGAATGGCATCGACAAGATGGCCTTCGACGTTGGACTGATGATCGCGCAACGCTGCGCCTCGTTCGCCAGCGTAGGTCCGAAGATCGGCCACAATGTCATCGAGCGAACGGGTCCCGTAGACCTCGGGTTCGCGGGTGCCGAGCATGTTGAGGTTGGGGCCGTTCAATAACCCAATCTTGCGCATTCCCCCACAGTACTCGCCCGAGACTGACTGTTTCGGGAGGCCAAAATGACAACAACGCGGCCGTCCGGGTTTCTACCCCCGCGAGCCGCGTTGTTGACGAACGGAGAAGATCAGCCCAGAGGAATAGCGCCGTCAGTGAACACGACGACCAAAACAATTGCAGCGACGATGGCGATAACCAACGCAGCTCCCATGGCATACCACTGCAGTTGAGCCTTGCGATTAGCTGCCATTTGTGCAGCTTTCTTGTCGGCTGCGTTCATCTTGGCGCCGCGATTTTTTGCGTGCGTGTCAGTCGTGCTCATGATGTCCAAACCCATGGTCGTGGAAAGGTTGTTCCCGAAGTCAACCAGAATATTCGCTTGGGCGGCATTCAGGAACCCCGGTTCCTAAACTCTTGTTATGGCCGATATGTCCTCTGGACCTTCTGACGTAGCGCACAACCCTGCGCCGGAAGGTATGCCAGAACCGGACCCTGGCTTTAACAACATCATCTTGACCGGCTTCATGGGCACGGGAAAGTCAACGGTTGGTCGACTTCTGGCCCAACGACTCCATCTGAAACATATCGACACCGACAAGATGATCGAACGACGGCACGGTCCGATTCCCCGCATCTTCGAAGAACAGGGCGAAGACGGGTTTCGCACTATCGAACGAGACATCGCCAAAGAACTCACGACTGATGTCGGCTACGTGATCTCGACCGGAGGGCGGTTCATGCTCGATCCCGAGAACGTCGCTGCGCTACAGCAAGGAAATCGGATTTTCTGCCTAGTCGCCGAACTTGCGGTGATTATGGAACGAGTTATGCGCCGGCGATCGAGCCGACCGTTACTCGCTGGCGACGATCCGCAGAGTCGAGTCGAGGAACTCATGCGCATCCGGGCCGAGGGATACGGCCAGTTCGAGGCTGTGTCAACCGACGAGCGGCCACCGACCAAGGTGGTCGACGACATCATCTCCCGGCTGTGACCAAACCCAGTGTTGCCGGTGCTGCAAACTAGTAACAACCCATCGGGAGACAGCGTGGCCCGTTCGACATCAGTGACAGGCAGAACATGTTCTTTCCTTATCGATTCGACCGCAAATTCATCGGGCTGTGGTGGCCACTTGGTGCCCGTGAGGGGGTCGACGGCGTAACGGTCACCGACCAATCCTTCACCGCCTCGTTTGGCCGGGCACGGGTCGAGACGCCGCTTGCGAACGTAACCGACGCGCACGTGACCCGCGACTACCAATGGTGGAAGGCAGTGGGTATACGTCTGTCCTTCGCTGACGACGGGCTGACCTTCGGCACATCAACGCACGGTGGGGTGTGCGTGCACTTCGATGAGAAGGTGCGTCGTGTTATTGGTTCCAAGGACCATTCAGCGCTCACGGTCACTGTTGATGACCTTGACGGTCTCGCCCAGGCAATCAATGAAGCCAAAGGCGCGGCCTAACCATCGCCAATTCCGCCCCGGATCAGCACCGCATTTCGCAGGCTGGTCAGGTCAATCGAAAACCGCACCGGTGTCATCGGGACAGGTTCCTCATCGCAGCGATCACCATTGGCATTCCTGGCTTCTTTCTGAGCTTCCGGCCAGACGAACCGGCGAGCAAACCCGGTTATCTACGTCGGGTGTTGCACTTCGCGGTTCCTGCGGGGACCGTCGCTGCGGCTGCGACCTATGCGTCGTATTGGCTGACCAGTTCACCTATTGCGGACGCCACCATCGAGGAAGCTCGCACTGCAGCGACACTTACCTTGAGCCTGGCCGGACTGTTCATCCTCCATCGATTGATCACACCCATTCGGCGAAACGAAGGATTCTTGATCGTCGGACTCATCGCTGCGCTTGGCATCGCCATGGTTCCCTCACCATGGGCCGACTTCTAGGCGCTTGACTTGCCGCCGATGCGAGTCAGCCTGATCATCGTGGGCGTCGTCGCGGCCGTGGTCACCGTGCTCGAGATCGTTATCGAACTGGTCAAACGTCGTCAGCTGCGCGTAACGAGCCAACAACCCACACCCTGATCAACCCAGAGTTAGACGGACACTGCCGAACCGCCGGATGCTGCACTTTCGACGGCAGCGTCGAGGACTCGTTGCACGGCAAGACCTTCTTCAAACCCTGGTCCTGACTGGTTGCCATCGATGATCGCGTCGATCCATTGCCGGGTCATCGAGCTGGTGGTGCGGAACACATCGCGGTAGGTGTTGTGCACCGTGTCTCGCCGCACGCCGTTCCAGATCTCGTCGGGAATTGGCAGTTCCTGACGGCCCGCGTTGTCGCCACGACGGAGGCCTTCGACCTTTTGGACCGTGTCCCAGTCGCACGTCGCATAGAGGGTGCCTTTGTCGCCATGCACCTCGTAGTGATGGGTCTGTCCAAAGGGGGTGCCTTCCCAACACACCGCGCTGGTTTGCAACATGCCGTAAGCACCCGATGCATATCGAATGGTCATAGCCACGCTGTCTTCGGTCTGGTCGTAGACCGTGCCGTCGGG
>Ga0206130_10003434_pt1 | contig 20673 bp, 12 predicted proteins | sample Helgoland_Spring_9_FD_148637 | JGI IMG/M metagenome (GOLD analysis project Ga0206130, IMG submission 148637) | Pelagic subsurface seawater microbial communities from Kabeltonne, Helgoland, North Sea - Helgoland_Spring_Bloom_20160512_1 | ecosystem: Environmental > Aquatic > Marine > Epipelagic ... | reverse complement strand
CAATCAAATCCGATCGACGATGTTTGGTCAGATGCAAACTACTGTGACTTGTCCGACCTGTAATGGAAGAGGTGAGATAGTAACAGCAAAATGTGGTTCTTGTAGAGGTGAAGGTGTCATTTTTAGCGAAGAGACATTAGAGCTTGATATCCCAGCAGGTGTTTCAGAGGGTATGCAGATTACTTTTAGAGGTAAAGGATCTGCAGGAAGATTTGGTGGCCCAAATGGTGATCTTTTAGTTGTAGTGACGGAGAAGGAACATGAGCATTTTGAAAGAGATGGTCAATCTTTAATCTATGATTTGTATGTAAACTTTGCTGATTTAGCGCTTGGCGCATCTATAGAAGTACCTACACTTGATGGCCGTGTGAAGATTAAAATTCCTGAAGGTACACAAGCAGGTAAGATTTTCCGTTTGAAAGGAAAGGGTCTGCCTGAGGTGCAAGCTTACGGAAGGGGTGATTTACTGATTCATGTAAATGTTTGGACTCCTAAGAAGTTGTCTTCAGAGGAGCGCAAAATGCTTCAAACAATGAGGGACTCTGATAACTTTAATCCTAATCCGGATAATCAGTCAAAGGGTTTCTTAGGCAGAATGAAGGATATATTCAACTAGTATGAAGGCAATTAAAAGATTATTTTTTGGTGCTTTTTGTTTGATACTTTTTTCTTGTGGTCCGAAAATTGTTTTTGAAGAGACTGTAGGTTTCGAAAATGAGGTATGGGCTTATGGTGATTCTCTGAATTTTGCATTCTCCATACAGGACACCTCTAAACAATACGATTTGATGGTGGATATCGGTCATAATGCTCGTTTCCCATACCAGAATTTATATAGCACTATATCCACAATATATCCTGATGCCAAGCGCATAGATCAAGTCTTGTCCTTTGAAATGGCAGAAAAGACAGGTCGTTGGTATGGTAAATGTAATGCTGAAACCTGCAAGCTTACTATTCCTTTGCAAACTTCTGTGCGCTTTGACCAAGTAGGAGATTATGTAATAGGATTTGAACAGTTTAGTAGGAAGGATAGCCTTTGGGGCTTTAGGGACTTTACCCTTCGACTGACAGAAAGCATAGCGAAATAATAAAAAGGGCGATTAAATATTAATCGCCCTTTTTTTATTGGCAAAATGAATTGCAAAATGTAGATGTCTTGCTAACAACAGATTGATTTATTGTCAATTATAAGGCAATTTGATAGACCTGTACTACTTGTTTGGAAACTCTTGTCTCTTGACAAACCAAACAAGAAACCAAAATGAAAAACTACACCTGCTTTTTGCTGCTTTTTGCACTCATAATGTTTCCGATTTTTACCGTATCTGCACAGGAAGACCTTGTGGAAATTAAATCGGAAGAAACACTTCATAAGGAACATAAGATTAATAGCATTCAGCCTGTTAGTAAGTCTAATCCACTTTTTCCAATATTCCATGATATAGACTTAAGTTCGAGCAAGGATTTTGACTTGAGCCTTGTAGCCATAGAACAAGGCCAAGCAAGTATTCAAGATAAGCTTGAGCTTGATGCTGAGATCGATAAGCTTAGGTCTAGTAAACTTAATACTAAATTCGACCCATTCAATCTTGTAGAATCAGATGTTGATGGGGGTATAGCCCTTGTCAATGGGTTTGAAGGCAACGCTTATAATAGTTGGTATCCTTCGGATAATGCGATGGCAATTTCTAATGATGGCTATATTGTTAGTCTTACAAATTCTTCCATTAGTTTTTACAATTCTGGTGGTGTAGTGTTTTTGAATAGTCAGTCCTTAGGGCAATTTTATAGTTTTCTTGATTTAGGATATTTCTTTTTTGACCCTAGGATTATCTATGACGTTGAGGCGGACAGATTTATTATTGTATGTCTATATTCTAATTCACCACAATCAAACAGGGTTGTTGTTTCTGTATCAGCGTCTGGCAATCCATTGGACGGTTGGAACACAACCACAATCCTCGCATCAGATATAGAGGCGGATGCTTGGTTTGACTATCCTAACGTTGGGGTCTCTGCAGAGGATATTTTTATAAGTGGAAACATGTTCACGAGTAGTGCTCAGTTTACACAATCTGTAGTAATTCAATTGGATAAGACTGCACTTTATGCTGGTGAAGAAGCTTCTTGGGAGATATTTGAAAATATTTCAGATGGCATGGGAGTTGGATCTTTTACCATAAAGCCAATGTCTTCGGGGGTAGCGGAAAATTATAGTTCAGGTTTATATTTGATAAGTACAAATCCCGCTGGAGGAAACTCATTCTTGTTGTATAGGATTACGGACCAACTTTCTGCCGAGCAAGTATTGGAAGTGTTTTCTATACCTACAATGAGTTATGCTGCTCCAGTAGAGGCTTCTCAGAATGGATCGGATAAGAAATTATTTACTGGTGGAGTTCGACTTAGGGATGGGTTTTATGCCGACGAGAAACTACATTTTGTACATGCCACTGATTTTGGAAATGGCTATGCAGGAATTCGATATACTAAATTCGATCTCAATGATTATGAAAGTTACTCAATTGATTATGGACTGCTAGGTTTTGATTATGCTTATCCATCTATCTCAGCCTTTGAAACAGAAAACAATCAATTTTCAGTCTTGATATCCTGTCTTCGTTCTGGTCAATCTCTGTATCCAGAAATCAGAGCATTTAAGATTGATAAGTACATGAATTCCACCAATTCAATCCTTATAAAAAGTGGTGAATCACCAATATCAATATCCAATAATTTGAATCAACGGTGGGGTGATTATACCTCTACTGTAATGCAATTTGAAACTGACGACCCTACGGTTTGGGTTTTTGGATGCTATGGTAAAAATATGAAGTTTGGAAATTTTATTGGGGAGGTGAGTATAGGTAATAATGGCAATGCTCCTTTGTCGGATTTTATTGCAAGTAATACATTTGGTGTAGGTCCCTTGTCGGTTAGTTTTTCGGATGAACCCTCATCTGCTGTTGAAAATAGATATTGGTCATTTCCCAATGGTAATCCATCGTTTTCTACTGACCCCAATCCAGTCGTAGAGTATTTAAGCCCGGGGAATTATGATGTTACATTGTCTGTGTCAAATGCTTTTGGAACTCAGCAGGTTACAAAATATGATTTTGTACAAGTCGGTGTTTTGCCAGAAGCCGATATTCAGGTAACAAGCTCAAGTGTTACCGTAGATGAAAATGTTATTTTTCAAGGTGTGAGTCTTTCAGAGGTTGACTATTGGGAATGGATTATTGAAGGTGCTGATGAGCAATACCACAACATCCAGAACCCCGTCGTTGTATTTAAAGAACCGGGTATATACTCAGTCGAATTGTCTGTGTCAAATGCTTTTGGAGAGTCACAGGTTTTCAAAGAGGACTTTATCACGGTTAGCACGCTTAGCAGTTTGAATAAAGTCTCAGACTTGGCAAGCTTGTCGGTCTATCCGAATCCAGCTGTACATTCTTTTAGTGCTGACATGCAACTGAGGGAGCGTTTGGGGCTTACTATTATGCTAGTGGATGCATCAGGTAAATTAGTTCGGAATTTTTTTTCTGGATTTCTTAAGCCTGGTGTCCAAAGACTTACTTTCAATACTGATGTATTATCGAAGGGAGTTTATTATCTTGTGATCAAAGAATATTCAGGAAAAATACTATCGAATGAAAAAATCATTATTCAGGGTACTTAGTTTTTTTATAGTTGTAAGCTTGATTTCCTGTGGCTCAAGTCGCAATGCACTTGAGATGGATGCGGGCTATACAGAAGAACTACCGGATCCAGCATTGAATGATACTGATCCAATAAAGAATTCTCAACTATCAGGGAAGAAAGGATTTGAGGGAATGAATAAAGGCTCAAAGATCTCAGAGAAAAAGAAATCAGGTAATTCGTAAGTGCTTTGAAAAAAGATAATTATTTAAATAAATTAGCCATTCTATTTAGAATGGCTAATTTAATTTTTACAAACAAGTTGTATGACAAGTATAAGCAGAGAAGTATACAGAATTAATCCGGGGTCTATGAAGAGCTTGCGAATTACTAAGGAGACGCTTGAGGAGCCAGGACAGGGTGAAGTAAGAGTTAGCTTGAAAGCAATAGGATTGAATTTTGCAGATGTCTTTTCTGTTTGGAAATTGTATTCCGCCATTCCTAAAGGACCTTTTATTCCAGGACTTGAATATTCTGGGATTGTTGAATCTGTTGGTGCAGGTGCTTCTCAATTTAAGCCGGGCGATCGTGTGATGGGAATCTGTAGGTTTGGAGCTTATTCAAGTCATCTAAATATTGATGAAAGATATTTGGTAGCGCTGGCAGACACATGGACTTATTCAGAAGGTGCAGCTTATCTTGTTCAGTCTTTGACTGCATACTATGCTCTGTTGGATTTAGGCGGTCTAAAAGAGGGTATGAATGTACTTGTCCACTCCGCTGCTGGCGGTGTAGGTACTTATGCAAATCGTATTGCAAAGAAGTTTGGGGCATATACAATAGGTACAGTTGGTAGTGAGTCAAAGGTAGAATATTGCAAAAATGAGGGATATGATCAGGTCATTGTTAGAGATAATAAAAACTTTGGACCTCAGCTAAAAGATGTGCTTGATGATCGTCCACTAAACTTAATTCTTGAATGTATCGGTGGGCCTGTTCTTAAGGAAGGTTATCAGTCGCTTGCAGAACAGGGAAGAATGGTAGTATATGGGTCTGCCTACTATGCGAGTGATCGAGATAAGCCACGTTTTATTGATCTTTTCCTTAAGTATAAACGTAGACCAATGATAGATCCTCAACAGATGATTCAATATAATAAAGGAATCTTAGGCTTCAATTTGATTTACCTTTATGAGCGTGCAGATTTGATGCATAAACTATTGGAAGAATTGGCTGAGCTTGAGCTTGAAAAGCCAACTGTAGGGGAGACCTTTTCATTCGATAAATTACCGGATGCTCTAAGATTATTCCGAACGGGGAAGACCATCGGAAAAGTTGTTGTAACGGTATAAAAAAAAGGATGCTCCAGAGCATCCTTTTTTTATTTTATCTACTTAAATACATATTTCGTTTACTATCCAAATCTCTAAAGAAAGGATCAGTAAGGTCTTTTATGAATCGAATTGCTTCACCTGTGGATTTCATTTCAGGCCCTAGATTTTTATCAACATTCGGGAATTTATCGAATGAGAATACTGGAACCTTAATTGCGTATCCTTGTGGTTTAGGCGTGATCGTGAAATCTTTCAATGTATTCGCACCCAGCATAACTTTTGTAGCAATATTCAAGTATGGAACTTGATATGCTTTTGCTATAAACGGCGTTGTTCTAGACGCTCTTGGATTTGCTTCAATCACAAATACTTTCTCACCCTTTATGGCGAATTGTATATTAATCAAGCCTTTGATCTGAAGTGATAAGGCTAGTTTTTTAGCATACTCAACCATTTGATTGATCACATCAACACTTAAGCTATATGTAGGTAGCACTGCAGAACTATCACCAGAGTGTACACCTGCAGGTTCAATATGCTCCATGATACCCATGATATGCACATCTTCACCGTCACAGATTGCATCAATCTCTGCTTCTTTAGCTCTATCAAGGAATTGATCGATTAGAATCTTGTTACCAGGTAGTTGCTTATAAATAGAAAGTACATGTCTTTCAAGTTCTTCGTCATTGATCACAATACGCATACTCTGGCCACCTAATACGTAAGAAGGTCTTACAAGTACAGGATAGCTAACCTTGTTTGCGATCTCAATGGCTTGGTCAACATCAACGGCAGCGCCGTAGTCTGGGTAAGGTATTTCTAATTCTTTCAGAAGGTCAGAGAATGCACCTCTATCCTCTGCTAAGTCCATAGACTCGAAACTAGTACCAATGATATTTATTCCCTTATCTCTAAGTGTTTCTGCTAGTTTCAAGGCTGTTTGCCCACCAAGCTGGACAATAACGCCCTCCGGTTTTTCAAGTGCAATGATTTCCTCTAAGTGTTCCCAAAATATAGGCTCAAAGTAGAGTTTGTCTGCAATGTCAAAATCGGTTGATACAGTTTCAGGATTACAATTGACCATGATGGCCTCATATCCTGCTTCTTTAATCGCTTTAATACCATGTACACAGCAGTAATCAAACTCGATCCCCTGTCCAATTCTATTGGGTCCTGAACCAAGTACTATGATTTTCTTCTTATCTGAAGGTATACTTTCATTCTCCGTGTCAAATGTTGAATAGAAGTATGGTGTTTGAGCTGCAAATTCTGCAGCACAGGTATCCACCATTTTATATGTTCTTCTAATATCAAGTGCTAGACGGCGATTGGTAATATGGTGTTCGTCAATTCGCATCTTCCATGCGATTTGTTTATCTGAGTACCCCGCTTTTTTAAGCTCTACTAAAAAGTCTTTATCTAGGTCTTCAGGAACGTTGTATCTAGAAATCTTTGCTTCAAGGTCAACCAAATCTTTGATTTGTCTGATGAACCAAGGATCTATTTTTGTTAATTTATGTATTGTCTTAGAGGGTACTCCCAATCTAAGTGCATCCTTCACTCTGAAGATTCTATCATCTGAAGGTTTTTCTAATCTCGTTAGGATTTCTTCAGTTTTGATCCACTCTTTTTGATCCGTTCCTAAGCCTGCTCTATTATTTTCTAAGGATTGACAGGCTTTCTGTAAGGCTTCTTTGAAGCTACGTCCAATAGCCATCACCTCTCCTACTGATTTCATCTGAAGACCAAGTGTATGATCAGAACCATAGAACTTACTGAAGTTCCATCTAGGCATCTTCACGATCACATAATCTAATGTAGGCTCAAAGAAAGCAGATGTATTACCAGTAATCTGGTTGTCCAACTCATCAAGTGTATACCCAATGGCTAGTTTAGCAGCGATCTTTGCAATTGGATATCCAGTAGCTTTAGAAGCTAGTGCAGAAGATCTTGAAACTCTTGGGTTGATCTCAATTACAATAAGCTCTTCCGTTTCAGGATTGATAGAGAATTGAATATTACAGCCACCTGCAAAGTTACCAAGTGAACGCATAGATTGTATAGCCTCATTACGCATTCTTTGGTATGCAGAATCTGAAAGAGTCATCGCAGGTGCAACAGTTATACTGTCTCCTGTATGAATCCCCATTGGATCAAGGTTCTCCACTGTACAGATAATAACTACATTATCGTTGGAGTCTCTTAGAAGTTCAAGCTCATATTCTTTCCATCCCAATACTGCCTTTTCTACCAAGACTTCGTGGGTCGGAGACATATTTAAACCATGTCTTAGCGCATTGTCAAATTCTTCGGCTTTGTGAACAAATCCGCCACCAGAACCTCCAAGGGTATAGGATGGTCTTATCACGAGTGGGAAGCCAATCTCCTGTGCTGCTTCTTTACCTTCCAAGAAAGAGTTTGCAATTTTAGAAGGAGCCACCGATAAGCCTATATCAATGATGTGGTTTCTGAAAGCCTCTCTGTTTTCAGTGAGTTCGATTGCATCTAGGTCAACACCAATAAGTTTGATGTTATATTTTTCCCAAATACCTCTTTCTCCAGCTTCAATAGCTAGATTTAGAGCGGTCTGTCCTCCCATTGTTGGCAGGACGGAATCGATATCAGGTTGTTCAATAAGGATTTCCTCAATACTCTCCACTGTTAGAGGTTTTAAGTAAATCTTATCTGCTGTCATTGGATCAGTCATGATGGTTGCAGGGTTTGAGTTTATCAAACTCACTTTTATACCTTCCTCCATCAAAGAACGAGAAGCTTGTGTACCTGAATAATCAAATTCACAGGCTTGGCCAATAATTATTGGACCACTGCCAATTATAAGTACGGAACGGATACTATTATCTTTGGGCATTTTTTAAGAGCTTAGCTAAGAATAAATTTTCGCAAAAATATTTGTTGTTGGCTTAATTTCCTAATCTTCAGCAAATATAACTACTGAATTAAAGTGAAAAACTTTTAAATCGTTCCTTTTTCATAGGAAATAAAGATTCATTGGATTCTTTAATTTATAATAGTTTGTTTATCAGTGCTGTAGAATTCGTAGGCATTATGCAATAAAATATTCGGTCCTTCTTGAATTGATTCACTTCTTTTTACAAAATAGTACGTCCATTTTCCTTCAGACAAACCTTGTTTTACAAGATCAACTTGTAAGAGTGAATCTTGTGGGCCGATTATACTAATGACTTTAGTCTCTCCTTTTTCATTGTTAAAAAGAATATTTATTTTTTCATTGCTTTGTAGTTGTTCTTTAGAAAAATCCAGCTCAAAACCATCTTTGAGGCTGACTTGCTCATCAAGCGTGTAGCTTTTTATGCCAGACATCTTAATAGTATTCTTTAAACTTGTTCCACTAAGGTCTTTGAATTCAAATTCTACAAAATTTCTAAATGACCTTTCCTGTTCAATTTGGTATCTGTGTAGTTTGTCGGAGATCCATTTGCTGTTCATTTTATCTTTTCCTTGTTTAATACCGTCGGACAATACAAAAGGAGTTTTGTTTTTGGAGGTATCCACAAGAAAAAGGTGCGCCTCTATTCGTTCGACACTTCCTTTTTCAAGGTATCTAACATAGAAATTTCCACTAAGGACCTCTTGAGTATCTGTATCCTCCTCATTACAAGACAAGAGAAAACCTAAGGATAATAATGAAATTGCAATTGAAATGTAAAAAGATGACCTCATTGGATTCTATTTATTAGTGTCACGGCACGTGATAAATTTGAGTAGCAAGGTAATAAATGGATAAGGTATTTGTGCATCCTATTAATTAATCTTCAATAAAATCTATCCGGTTTTGTGTGTATTTTTTTGCTTAAATCATTGGTAAATAAGTGTATGTGTTGTTTTTAATTTATTTAGAAGCCTTGATTTTAGATGGATTAAGTTTATTATTTTAACCCTTAAGACCTATTTTGCAATTGGTTTATAGGAGTATTGTCGAGATAATATATCAAAAAAGACATTATATCCGAAAGATTTTTTTGAGCATAACTTTCTTCCAAGACCTTAATATACTTTGTAAAGCGGAGGCATTTGGTTAATATTGTGTGAATAAAAAAACTCGAATTAGATTATTGTAACTAATTAAAAAAGACTGTATGGTACGTTATTTACTCATAACCCTGTCTTTTCTTCTCCTAGGATCCTTTGGAGCTTCTGCCCAGGGTACCCTTCAGGGAAAGGTGACAGAGAATGAATCAGGGTTAGGCGCTATCGGCGCTACGGTATTAGTCAAAAGAGGCGGTGTCCAGATTACTGGGGGCGTGACTGATTTTGATGGGAACTATTCTATTCCCAATCTTGATCCCGGAACTTACGACGTGGAGGTTTCCTATGTAGGTTTTGCTTCATCAAGAACAACGGGAGTAGTTCTTTATGTAAACAGAATTGTTAAACTTGATGTAACCCTTGTCCCGGATTCAGAAATAATGGACGAATTCGTTGTGGTGGGCTACAAAGTGCCACTAATCGAAGTTGATAATACAACTGGAGGTAAGACGGTAACAGCTGAAGAGATTGCAAATCTTCCTGGTAAATCCATTGGAAGTATTGTATCTACTGTAGCGGGTGTTGCATCTGTTGATGGTAATGTCAACGTAAAGGGATCTCGTTCTAATGCAACCGATTATTACGTGGATGGTATTCGCGTGAGTGGTTCATTACCTCCGCAATCGGAGTATGAGCAGATTCAGGTATTGACTGGTGGTATTTCCGCTCAGTACGGTGATGTAACAGGTGGTATCATCTCGATCATCACAAAAGGACCTCAGAGTAATTATTCTGGTAGTGTGGATTTAGAGACAACTTCTCCTTTTGATAATTATAACTATAACCTTGCTGCTGCAAGTATAGCTGGTCCAATTATCAAAAAGAATGATAAATCTATACTTGGTTTCCGTATTTCGGGTCAATATAGATATGAAGATGATAATAATCCTCCTCAGGGAGTTTATTACAAAGCAACGGACGCAAAAATTGCTGAGATTGAGGCAAATCCAGTTGATAATATTGGAGGTATTCTTCGTCCTACTGCTAATACAATGACTGACCAAGAAGTCGAAGCATTGGATTACAATCCTAATTCAGAAATAGAGGATATGTTCTACACTGCAAAATTGGATTGGCAGGTTTCAAAGGGTATTGATGTTACAGCGTCAGGTTCATTCAGAAAGAACAAAAACAGATTCCTACCAGGATCAAATGATAATGGTAATAGTCGTTGGATTCTTTTTAACTCACACAACAACCCATATTCTGATTTCCAAAATTACCGTGCCAATTTTAGATTGAGACACCGTCTTGGAAAGACTGATTATACATCTGCAGGAGAAGGAGATACAAAAAGTGCTGTTCAAAATATTACTTACATCCTTCAGGGTGGTTTTGAGCGTTCTAACAGATATACTTATGACTCAAGACATGAAGACAGATTCTTTGATTACGGATATGTTGGACGTTTTGACTATAGTTTTGATAATGCGCTAGGTCTTCCATTTGATAGAGAAAATCCAGCGGACTATCCATTCTTCTTAGAGCATAGAGGTTTTTCTCAGACGCTTACAGGGTATACACCAGCTGGAATTAATCCAGTATTGGAAAATTATAACGCAGACATTCCAGAAGGATCTATTGAGTCTGCATATTTGATCAGAAATGGTTTCCAGAGTAATACACTTACAGAAATCTTTAATGGTCTTCATACCAATGCAGGTGCTGTTTACAATAATTACACTAAAACAGAGAGTGATCGTATAACTGCTCAAGCGAATGTATCTTTCGAGATTGTTCCAAGAAAAAATTCTGCAAACAGACATAACATCAAATTTGGTGCTATGTATGAGCAACGTACTTCAAGAAGATGGGATTTAGATCCTACCGCTCTTTGGCGTATTGCTGAACAACAAGTAAATCGTAACATCATAGGTGTAGATACATCAATGATCGTTGGAGATTCTCTCGTTGAACAAACGGGTGAGCTTATCCCTATTTACGGTAAAGCAACAGTTGATTTATTGGGTAACTCATTTTATAGAGAGATTCGTGAGTCATTCGGAATTCCATTAACTGATTTCGTAAATGTACATGGATTTAGTCCAGATCAATTGTCATTAGACATGTTCTCTTCCTCAGAGCTTACTACTGAGAATATCTTGAATTATTATGGTTATTCTTATACAGGTGAGAAGAAGAACTCAACTTTTGATGACTTCTTCACAAATACAGATGAGAATGGTCTGAGAACATTTGATGTTCCTGCATTTACACCGAACTACTTTGCTTTCTATGTAGAAGATAAATTTAATATCGACGATATCTACTTTAGTTTTGGTCTTCGTATGGATCGTTTCGATGCAAACACGAAGGTTGCTAAAGATCTGTATGTCTTAGAAGATGTTTATTCTGCTGCTGATTATCATGCACAATTTGGAGGTGAAGCTCCATCTACTGTAGGTGATGATTCTAAGGTATATGTAACCAATATAGAGCAACCACAAGTTGTAGCATATAGAAATGGTGATGCTTGGTATACATCAGGTGGTACAGAGAGCACAGGACCTCAAATTTTCGGTGGTCAGACTGTACAGCCAATGTATGTTAATCCTGACGTATCGATCAACTCTCCTGAATTCGATCCATCGACTTCATTTGTTGACTATGTACCACAGGTGAATTTCTCACCTCGTCTTGCATTTTCATTTGCGATTTCAGATGTTGCAAACTTCTATGCACACTATGATGTGATGGTTCAGCGTCCAGCTTCAAATAGCGTATTTACTCCATTGGATTATTACCTATTCTACGAAGGAGGAACACTAAAGAACAATCCAAATCTTAGGCCAGAGCGTACGATTGATTACGAAATTGGTTTCCAACAGAAACTTAATGATCGTTCATCAATCAAACTTTCAGCTTACTACAAGGAGCTAAGAGATATGATCCAGTCAAGACAATTGACTCAGGTTGCTATCCTTGGTCAATATACAACCTATGATAACCTTGACTTTGGTACTACCAAAGGTTTCACATTCTACTATGACCTTCGTCGTACGAAGAATATTCAAATGCAGTTATCATATACTCTTCAGTTTGCTGATGGTACTGGTTCAGATGCTAACTCGACTCGTGGTCTAGACTTTAGAGGAGTTCAGCGTTCACTATATCCACTTAACTTTGATGAGCGTCACAGATTCGGTTTGAATCTAGACTACTCTTACGGAGAAGGAAAGAAATATAATGGTCCAGTATTATTCGGAAGAGACATCTTTGCTAATGCAGGTCTGAATGTTCAGATGAATGCAGTATCAGGTCGTCCTTATACGAAGAAACTTCAGCCAACTCAATTTGGTGGAGACTTTACACTTGGATCTATTAATGGTGCAAGAAAACCTTGGACATTCCAATTGGATTCAAGATTGATGAAGAATTTCTCTATTGCTAGGGAAAATGGTTCAAGCCTGAACTTCCAGGTTTACCTAAGGGTATCAAATATCTTGAACAGAAGAAATGTACTAAATGTCTTTACGGCTACAGGTGTGGCGGATGATGATGGTTATTTGGCATCTGCTAATGGTCAGTCTGCATTGACTGCAATTGGAAATGATCCAACACTATCTGAAACAAGTTATATTTCTGCATACAATTGGCGTATGTTGAATCCTGACTTCTTTACACAGCCGAGAAGATTCTATTTAGGAACAGTTTTCTCATTCTAATTGACAAAATAAATTGAAAATGATGAAACATAAATATTGGTTATCAGCACTTTTGATGTTCTCGTTCCTTGTTGGAATGCAGGCTCAAGAAGAATGTCTGAAGCCTAAAGCCCAGATAGATCAGGGGGTTAATCGTCTGACTCAGGGTAAAGTTAATAATGTAAGAGCTCGTCTAAGAACCGGTGGTGATAACTGGTGGGATGGCTCTGGTGATGGAAAATACGTAGTACCAGCTGTTGCTGCAGGTGAGATCGAAGTATCTTCGGTATTTGCAGGTGGTGTATGGCTAGGAGGATTTGATTCAGGTGGTAATCTTAAGCTTGCCGCTCAGACTTATGGATCTTCTCAAGGTAATACGGATTTTTATAATGGTCCATTGAATGATTCAGATGGTACCACTGAAAAGGAAAGATGTGAAGATTGGGATAGATTCTTTGAGGTTTATGCTTCAGAGATAGATGATCATATTGCTCTTCTTGCAGAAGCTGTAAATGGTGGCACTTATGAGCAAGATCAAATTCCTTTCGGTGTAAAATACTGGCCTGCAAAAGGTAATCAGTACTTCGCTTCATACTATGGTTTTGCGCTTCCTGACAATGAGCAGGGACTTGCATACTTTTATGATGCAGATGCGGATGGTTCATATGAACCTCTGAACGGAGACTATCCTGTAATCCGTGTAAGAGGTTGTGAAGAGCCTCAATATCCAGATCAGATGATCTACTGGATTTATAATGATAACGGTGGTATTCACTCAGAAACACAAGGTGATGCTATTCAGATGGAAATTCAAGTTCAGTCTTTTGCTTATGGTACAAATGACCAGGTAAATGACATGACTTTCCAAGCTTATCGTTTAATTAACCGTGCAATTGATGAAATTGATTCTACCTACTTTGCAATGTGGGCAGATATAGATCTAGGTTGTTATACGGATGATTATATTGGCTGTGATACAGTTCGTTCTCTTGGATATGCATATAATGCAGATGAAGAAGATGGTACTAATGGTATTACATGTCTGCAAGGTGTACCAACTTACGGTAATGAGGTTCCAATGATTGGGATTGACTACTTTAGAGGACCTTTAAAGCCTATTTTTGATGCCGAAGATAATATCATCGGTGAGGAAGAATTAGGAATGTCTTCATTCGCTGTTTACAACAACGGTGGAGTTGGTGATCCTCCTGTAGGTACGACAGATCCATCTCAGGATTTTGAATACTATAACTACCTTTCTGGTTCATGGAGAGACGGAACACCAATTCAGTTTGGTGGTGATGGATACCAAACTGGAGGTGATGAGGTAGATTATGTATTTTTTGATGAACCAAACAATGGTGATGGTTGGTCAATGTGTACAGAAACACTTCCTTCTGATTACGATAGACGTCAGCTTCAGGCTTCAGGTCCTTTTAGACTTCTGCCGGGTGCTGTTAACGAACTAATTGTAGGTGTAGTTTGGGTACCAGACATGACTTACCCTTGTCCAGATCTTAACAGGTTCTTTAAAGCGGATGATTTTGCTCAAGGACTTTTTGATAGTTGTTTCGATATTCTTGATGGTCCAGATGCACCGGATGTAGATCTTGTGGAGCTTGACAGAGAGTTGGTGATGATTCTTACAAATGATCAATTGACTTCAAATAATGCATTTGAGGCATATACTGAGGATGATCCAACAGCTCCTGTTATTCCTGGTATTGATCCAGCATATAATTTTGAAGGGTACCTAGTATACCAAATTCCAAGTCCAAATGATGTAGCTGATCTTCAAGATCCTGAAAAAGCTCGTTTGATTTTGCAGATGGATGTAAAGAATGGAATCTCTACAATTTACAATTGGAGTAGTGAATCTATTGCATATCCAGATGGAACTACGGATGAAGTTTGGTTCCCTACCGTACAGGTAGAAGGATCTAATAAAGGTATTGAGCATACATTTAAAGTAACTAACGATGCATTTAAATCGGGTAATGATACACGTTTGATCAATCATACGAGGTATTACTACAAGGTTGTAGCATACGGATATAATAACTACGAAGAATTTAATGAAGATCTTGGTGAAGGCCAACGTCGTCCATTCATCATTGGTCGTAGAGGTGGTTCTCCATTTACTGCAATTCCAAGACCAATTGTTGATCAGACGCTTAATTCAAATTACGGTGATGGTGCTATCGTTACACGTTTGGATGGTGTCGGTGTTGGATCTAACTTCCTTGATATCTCTGATGAGTCAAGAGATCAGATTCTAAATGGTGAATTCGATGGTTCGATTACGTACAAAGAAGGTGGCGGTCCAATCGCTGTGAAGATTTTCAATCCACTAGAGGTAACAAATGGATCTTATGAACTTAGGTTTAAGGATTCAGATCAAAATGATGACTCATTAGATGAGGATGCAGTTTGGGAACTTGAAGACCTTGGAACTGGTGAAATCATTGCTTCAGAAACTTCAATTGAGTTACTGAATGAGCAAGTATTTGGTCAATATGGATTCTCTATTGCTATACAGAATGATGAGGATCTATTTAATTCAGCAAGCCCTAATGGAGCAGTTGGTTCAGAAGTTGTTTATTCTGATGTTACTGGTGCAGATTGGTTTGATGTAGTTAAAGATGAAGAAGATTTCGGAATTCAGGCTTCCTTTATTTCAAGTACGTTTGATTACGTAAATCCTGAAGAAGGATCTAACGTGTTTAATATTGATCCAAATAATACGCTTGGTTCTATGGCGGATGGTTTCGTGCCATTCCCTCTAGCAACTAATGATTATACTACTGATCCTACAAATCCAGCTGCTGGACCTGTTTTGACTCCAGGTTGGACTAAAGTAGGTGCAAGTACTTTCTTCAACAACAACTTTAACCTTCCTCAAATCATGGGTAACCTAAACAATATTGATATTGTTTTCACCTCTGATAAGAGTATGTGGTCAAGATGTATCGTTGTAGAAACAGCAAACCCTGGAATGACATCAAACTTCCCATCTATTGATAACCATGCACAGATGATGCTTCGAGCTTCAACATCTGTTGGTAAGTATGATAGTGATGGAGATGGAAAAGCGGATACTGATACTTCTGATGCACCATTTGGTAAAGGATGGTTCCCAGGTTATGCAATTAATGTTGAAACAGGAAAACGTGTAAACATCTTCTTCGGAGAGAACTCTTCATTCAGTCAGTCTCCGCTTAAAGAATTCTTCCCAGACGAAGATTCTAAAACGGATGATATGATGTTTAATCCATCGGATGAGACATTACTTGAATTCCAAGGTGTTCAATTTGGTCAAGCAAACCTTTATTGTGGTGGGCAGCACTTCATTTATGTAACTAATACAGAATATGATGGCTGTAACGCACTTTATGATGCTGCTAAGAACTTGACTCCGAATAGTGCTTACACTTTCTATTTGACATACATTAGAAATGTAGTGTGGGCTGGATTCCCGATTCTTAAATCTGGGGCGCGTTTAGATCCTCTTGGATCTGGAGAGTCTGGTCTTATACCAAATGACGTAACTGTTAAGTTACGAGTTACAAGTCCTTACGCTGTAGAGACTGGAACTGGAGTTCGTAACGGTAATCCAACTTACCAATTCGATATAGCAGGTAAAGAGTCTACGGACCTTACATCAGACGAGGTTGAGTCTGCGTTAGATATGATCAATGTAGTTCCTAATCCTTACTACGGATTCTCTAATTACGATTCAAATAACTTCAACAATACAATTAAGATTACAAATCTTCCTGCAACATGTGTAGTATCTATATACTCATTGGACGGTAAATTTATTAAAAGATTTAACCGTGCTGAGAGATATACTACGCCTTCAGGAACGAACAGAGGACTTCAGTCTGCACAATATGCTCCAGACGTTGAATGGGATATGAAGAATAGTCAGAATATTCCAGTAGCGGGTGGTGTTTACTTGATCCATGTAGAAGCGGAAGGCCTTGGTGAGCGTGTAATTAAATGGTTCGGTACAAACAGACAGTTTGATGCTACCGGATTATAATAAAATTGTGGGGAGCTCAAGCTCCCCCCAACTTTGTTGAACATTTTGAATTAAAAAAGTTATGAATAAAATAATAAACTATATAGTAGCCTTCTTTTTGGTTCTTGGTTTTATGCCTGATGCTCAGGCAGGTAACCCAGATCGTCAGGGGGAGGCAGGTTTTGCCCAATTACTATTGGTTCCATATGCACAGTCAGCTGGTTTGAGTGCAATGAACACTGCTTTTGTTACTGGTGTGGAATCATTTGGTGTAAATCCTGCAGGTTTGGCTTCAGTTACAAACCTTGAGATAGGCGTTCATCAGGCTCAGTACCTAGTTGGAACGGATATCAAATTAAATGCTTTTGGTATGGTTACCAAGTTGAAGAATGGTGGTGCACTTGGTATCTCATTGAACAATGTAGATATGGGTGATATTGCAAGAACGACTTCGGATCAGCCAGAAGGTACTGGAAATACATTTTCTCCTTCAATTTTTTCTTTGAATATTGGCTATGCTAAATCATGGGATGAGAAAATTTTTGTAGGAGTTAACTTCAAAGTAGCTTCTGAGCGCGTTGAGGATATGTCTCTTTCTACATTTGCAATTGATGCAGGTGTTCAGTACAAGTCCGGTGAAAATGATCGTTTTCGTTTTGGAGTTGCTTTGAGAAACATTGGAGCTCCAGCAGCTTTCGAAGGAGAGGGACTTATTTTTATCTCTACAGTTCCATTCGAAGGAGGTACATTTACGCAGACAACAATTCAGCGTTCTTCAAGAGTTGAACTTCAGTCGGCTCTTAAGTTAGGAACATCTTATGATGTTATCACCGGTGTTAATACACTTCGTGTACTTGCTAACTTTACGTCTAATGCCTTCTCCCGTGATCAGATTGGTGGAGGTATTGAGTATCACCTTAAGGATATATTTGTACTTCGTGGTGGATACCAATATGAATTGGATCAGATAGATTCTGAGTTGCCGATTTATACAGGTGTTTCTGCAGGTGCAACATTTAACTTTAAGTTAGGTAAAAGTGTTGATGCAGCTCGTGTAGGCTTAGGATATGCTTACCGAATGACTAGTAAGTTCAATGGTACACACAATGTGGGTGTAACATTGGAGCTATAGAGTAGCTGATACAGATAATAAAAGAGGCTGACTCATTGAGAGTCAGCCTTTTTTATTTTAATAGAATAGATTAAATAGAAATAAGATTAATTTGATAAAACCAAAGAAAAAAATTAAATTTGTTTAAAGGATTCCTTCAATCATGTTGGAAGCCTTATTTTTTTCTAAACTAGATGGCGATCCTGCTGTCGGCTGTTTCCTCTCCAAAACATTATTGGAATGACTGGCTTGCTAAGTTTCAAAGAACTTAGGGTTTAGAATTTTTTAATTTAAAATTGAAGAATATGTCTAATGTAACCTATTTGTCACAAGAAGGATACGACAACCTTGTGGCACAGTTGGACGATCTTAAAACACGTGGTAGGACTGAAGCTGCTAAAGCAATTGCTGAGGCAAGAGAAAAAGGCGATTTGTCTGAAAATGCAGAGTACGATGCTGCTAAAGACGCGCAGGGTTTACTAGAGTTAAAGATCAATCAGTTAGAAACTGTAATGGCTACTGCCAGAGTACTTGATACAAGTCAGTTGGATAATTCAGAAGTACGAGTACTTTCTAAAGTGCGTATTATGAATTTGAAAATGAAAAAAGAATTCACTTATCAGCTTGTTGCAGAGTCAGAGGCTAACCTTAAGGAGAAAAAGATCTCAATAGGCTCCCCTATTGGTGAAGGTTTATTAGGAAGGAAGGTTGGAGATGTTACGGAAATAACAACTCCAGGTGGAATGATGAAATTTGAAATCCTTGAAATCACAATCTAATGGCTGGTATCTTTTCAAAGATTATAGCAGGTGAAATTCCCTGTTACAAGATTGCAGAGTCTGAAGATTATTTCGCATTTCTAGATATCCGTCCTTTGCAAAAAGGGCATACTTTGGTGATTCCGAAAAGAGAAATTGACTATGTCTTCGATTTGGAAGATGATGCACTTGCAGGTCTTATGCTTTTTGCAAAACGCGTAGGAAAAGCAATGAAGCAGGTTATTGATTGTAAACGAATAGGAGTGTCAATTATCGGACTAGAAGTACCACACACACATATCCACTTAATACCCATCAATTCCTTAAGTGATATGGATTTTACAAATCCTATTGATGGACTTGAACCCAAAGATTTCCAAATAATAGCAGCACAAATTGCCGAAAGGTTTGAATAAAAAAAAGCCAGTTGAATATGTTCAACTGGCTTTTTTCTTATCGGCTTGGTCTGTATTTTGATCGTGCAAGAAACTCTTGAGCGTCATTAAGTTTTAACAAATCCTCAAAAGTAGTTTCTGGGTTATTTCTCATGTATGCATCTACCATTCTGTATCCAATATAGTTGGCTGTTCTTCCCGGAGCCTCTGCGGGCATCCCAGACGCATTAGGACTATGGTCAACTAGTTTTCTAAAATCCTGCCAAAGGGTTGAATATAGAAGTTCTTGATCAATCAAATGCGCATAAATATTAGACTCATTAGAAGCTACCCAATCCATTTTTTCCTTGCTATATTGATGGATAACAGTATCCGATAGCTCTGGAAGCAATGCATCTAAAATGTAAAGTTCTTTGCCATTGTCAAGCATATAATCGATGAGCTTACGATCTGCTTTTTCTGCATTCATATCATCAATAAGAGGATAGAGCGTATTTCGTACAATATAGTCCTTGTTGTAATGTTGGCTCAAGTAATTTGAGAAATTCGGATTACCAGCATTTAAAAGTAAATAGGGGTAATCAGCACCTAAAAAGAAATCGAGCCCGACTGCAAGTGAATTTTCAGCGTAGATGAAATTGGAAACCGTATATTCTGATACAAATGTTGTAATATCAGGGACCTGTCTATCTGGAAAATAATACTTGAAATACTTAAATGCTTCTTCAAATGCATTTCCGGATAAGTCTTTGTATAATTCTTGACTTCGCTCATACATAACAAGAACCATAGAATCCGATAGAAAACCATTGATTATAACTGTTGGACCTTCTGGGAATAAAACAGAGTCGAAGACAGGAAAAAGCTGACCAAAATAGATATCAGAAAACGCTGGATAATCCTGCATTAGTCGATCTAGTTCTGCAGCAGTATTGTTTGTATCTATATTGAATAGATCTTGTTCAAAGTGTCTTAGCTCTACTCCTACCGTAATACCTGTAAGATCAGGTTTGCTAGGACCTTTATTACAAGCGTACAAGGAGAACACTATCATACTGAACAAGAACCCTCGGAACACTAATTTTTGTTTTATCATCCTTCTTGATTAAAGTATAATTTATATCACCTCTTAAATAATAATCCTATACGAATATGGGTTTATCATAAAATTGGATCTTTGATGTATTCGAAGCTAAAATTCTTAAATTAAATGCTAAATATCTATTATTATTGTTTTTAAATCTTCAATTTTCATCAAACGCTTAAAATTCATTCCTATGAAAAAAAGTTGGCTGTTATTGCTTTTGATAAGCAGTATGTTTAGTGCAGTAACTAATGCACAGACAGAGACCCGTTTTGGAATTCAATTAGCACCTACCTTTTCATGGCTTACAACAGATTACGGTGATATTGGCTCCAATGGCAGTAATCTTGGTTTTGCAATGGCTATCAAGGCCGATATGTTCTTTGCCGAAAAGGCTGCATTTTCTTTTGGACTTGGACTTGGACTTAATCAAGGCGGAAGATTATTACATAATAATCCCGGAGATTATTTCTTCAACTCTGAGCTCTCAGATAATATCCTTCACGCATTGCCGGAACTTTCAGATATACGCTATAAGGTTAATTATATCCAAGTACCATTAAGTCTAAAAATTCTAACGGACGAAATCTTACAGTTACGGGATATGCGT
>Ga0206130_10003433_pt1 | contig 20674 bp, 37 predicted proteins | sample Helgoland_Spring_9_FD_148637 | JGI IMG/M metagenome (GOLD analysis project Ga0206130, IMG submission 148637) | Pelagic subsurface seawater microbial communities from Kabeltonne, Helgoland, North Sea - Helgoland_Spring_Bloom_20160512_1 | ecosystem: Environmental > Aquatic > Marine > Epipelagic ... | reverse complement strand
CGTCCCAGTAAGCACCGCCCAGCGATACTAGACTGTCAATGTAATTAGCTAGTGGCTGCTTGTAGTCAACGTAGGTAGTGTCACCTGCTGCGTCCAAGCGGCTGAAGTAGTTTGTTGCCTCTGGTGAAAACGCGGGAGTTGAGCCAAGTGGTCGAGCGCCACGAAACCTACGTGTGCCAACATTACCAAAAGATCGTCTGAATCTAAAATGTGCCATTATACGCTGTTGTCTGTGCTGTATTGAGTTTTGAGTTGGTTGGTCAATGCTGCAATAGCACCTTCCCTGCTAGGCTTCATAAGCGCCCGCTCAAGGGCGTTGTTTACGTCACGTAGGGCAATAGGGTTAAAGCCACTCTCGCTGTCCTGTGAGGCTCTGTAGGAGCGTGCAGCGTCATACGCCATAAACTCCGCCCATTCAGTTGGAACTGTTGCTAGTGTGCCAGACTCTCCGTTGCCGTATGTGTCTGACCACGCCTTCTTGTATGCTACATAAACTGTTCCCGTAACATTGCTTGCTACGCGAATGCCATTGCTGTCTGGGTATGCTGTTAAACTAATTGGGTCGTTGCCTTCCCATTTAGATGCACCCCAGTATCCAATGGCTTCTCCAATTTCTGATAGTGCTTGGACGATTGGAGCTGGTGATTTTCCATCTGTTTCTAATGTCCATACTCCCTCTGGAACTATTGCTCCACCAATGTTTGAGTATAAGATGTCACCAGAGGCAACTTCTTGAATTGCCCAAATTGAACCAGCGGTGCTAGTAATTTGATAAACTGCTTCGTCGTCATTATACAGGGTGTACTTAGGGTTAGTGTCTACACTATTTCCATTGCGAACATACAAACCGTTTGCTTCTGTGGTTCCAGCTCCATACACGTTAATACTGTCTTCCGTTGTAGCAATATAGCCACGCTCCGCCGTGCGAGGCTCAAGCACTAGGAAACGTTCCCAGTATCGGGATTCGTCATATATTGTGCGAGCTGCTGAGTTTAGCAAAAAGCCAATGTTGGTCAGCTCAGTTCCCGAAGAAAATGCTGCCCCAGCTCGTGCTTGAGTTAGCCCAACTACTTCTGCCCATGTGCGTGTTTGTTGTGCCATTAGTTAAGCCAATCTCCTGTTAGACCACGTTCCTTGAAGTCTTTCTGTTTAAATTTTAGGTAGTCTGGATTTACGAAGTCTGTGCCATCTATGGCTTTACATTCGTATTCCATCTCCTTCTGTTCAAAAACATCGTAGCAACCAGCAAAGTTCAAAACCTTGTTCTGACTCTGCTTGTTGCCACTGTATGTTTTCTTCATGTACTGGCGCATCACTTCATCGCGACGCGCTCTTCCTGCTGGAGACATTAACCATTGACGACGAAGTTCCATCTTTGCCGCTAGTGCTGTTAATTCATCGTCTGTTAATATCTTCCGCATATACTAATACTTCTTTTTAGTTGAACCTGTTGTTCCTTTACTTGCTGTACTTCCCTTATGCTTGCATTTTGCTTTAGCCATCATAATATTATTCTTTTTTTGGAATTAAAATATAAGTAAAAGGGAGCGTGTCAAGTTTAATCGTGTCAAGTTTAATTGACACGCTCCCGAAATACTAACTAACTACGCTTCGTCGCTAAACTCGACCTTGCCAAGACCATTAGGTCCTGTGGTCATAAGTGCATAACGAGTATCAACTGCGCCCTTGTACGAACCACCCAAGAAAGGATAGTTTTCAGACTCAATGCCTTGGTACTCAGCAACGCTAAGAAGGCTTGGATTGATGAAGTAACCACGATCTGTGGAAGGCATGCAGTTAGGATTAGCACTCTTCATCTTGATTTGACCGAACTGAGAGTCAATGATCTCAACCATCCAAGGGATAGTAGTAGTGCCATTAACATTGTAATCAACCTGAGAAGCTGCACCAGCGGTACGGGTAAACGAAGCAACGATATGCTCGCGAAGACCTGGACCAGCGACCAACCAAAGATCCTGCATGGTTGTGTCCTGTCCCCACATCGAGGCAATCTGTGCGCCCATTGCTGCGTCATCATAAGATGCCTTGAGGCCGCTATAGATGGATGCCAATGGAGTAACATAGTTTGTGCCACCACCGAGACCAGTTGCCGCGGTATTGTTGATGAGAGCGCCAAGACCATGAGTTGCACCGCCAGTTGCACCTGGAACGTCTGGTGTTTTGTCTTGGTCGCCGCAGATTACAAACTCCTTGTCAATCGCACACTCAATTGCAGACTTGTCGGCTGCTTTGATCATGTTTGCGACAACAGCGGAGTCTTCCTGCTCTTGCTCTTTAGATACTGCGTATTCAACAACTGTGCGCTGAGCTTGACCTTCAAACTCTGCAACATTTGAGAATGCGTCGCGACCTACGTTAGTGTCAGCGCCTTCAACGTGAGGTACGTTTGCCGCAGCTTTAAGCTTGTCCATGAGCGTGCGAGGACGCTTGTTCATAGTTGCTGTGTGATTGAGCAGTCCTGTTACTGGTGTAATGTCTGCTGCGAGAAGTTCCGCTGTTTGGCGAAGAGACTCGCGATTACCTACTGTATTTGAATATGATTGTGCCATAATGTTATGTTCTATTTAAGATTCTAATTTGCTGGTCAGCGTCGCGCCGAGCAGCGATTGTTTGCCTCGGATCACTGATGATCTTTTGCAGTTTCTTGACTTTTACACTAACACTGTTCGATCGTTTTGGTTCACGAGCAGCCTTTGTATCTAATGAAACGTTCTCTGTCTTGGATTTGGGAGCCTTGCGTTTAAGCTTCTTGCTGAATGTCTTAGTCTCTGGCACTTTATTCATTGCCGCACGACCAAGGATTTCAATCAGTTCTTTTGCGTACTCTGGGAGGATATTCTTAACCAACTCAAACCTTGGGTTTGCCAAAAGAGTTTCATACTCCTTAGCTTCGTCCGAGTCGTCTTCGATCCCTAGCTTGCCACGGACTTCTCCAATGACACCATCTGTATCCCCAAGCGTTTCTGAGACTTTTTTGATCTCCGACTTGCGACTACGTAATGGCTCTAGCTTCTCCTCTTCCCTGTCAATTGCATTGAGTAATTGATCTACAGACATGAACTGGTTTCCAAACATAACCCCAGACTCGTCTTCACCAGTCTGTTCGTTATATTGTTCCACCCGATCAGTAATCAGCTTGCGGTTCCAACCTTTAATGTTGACCTCGGTTTGCTTGATTGCTTGATCTGCATTCTCTACTGATCTAATGTTAGCAAATGGATTGTCGCTTGTAACAACATTTGCAGATAATTCCTGCACTTGTTCTTGTAGCTTCTCAATTTCTGCCTTCCGCTCTTTGTCCTGCAAGCGAGCTTTAGTCAAGGCTTTCCCTGCTTTTGCTGATACTTGCTGTGTAAGTGCTTCTAGCTCTTCCTCGTTTAGATCCTCAATGTCAAATCCTCCATCATCTGAAGGAACGTCTGACTCATCATCGCTTTCTTCTTCTTCATCCTCATCAACTTCGGGGACTTCGACTTCTTCATCGTCGTCCTCTTCGTCTTCGGTTTCGGGAGTTTCTGGCTCTGGTTCGTCTGTTGCACCAATTGCTTTGTCGATTCGCTCTTTTACAAGATCTTGTCGGCGCTGCTCTGGTGTTCGTGTCTCCTGAATTGCTTCTTCGGAATCAGGGATATCCGCTTCTAGTGTATCTGTCATATCTACCTATTGTTAATCAGCCAAGGCGGAGGCTGTTAGTAAAATTATAGCACGAACTGTTGTTGCGTTTAGTCCTTGCGGGAGTATTTCTTGAAATTAAACTCCTCCATTAAATCTGCTGTTAAAAACTGAGCAACTGTCTGGCATCGGTTTCCTAGATACTTGTCTGGGGAATACCAAGGCTGAGAGAGCATTTGATCACGACGATCCTCTAAATACTCATAGAGGCAGCGACCAACGTCTGGATTATCGTTAAGATGTTTCTTAAATTCAGTAAAATTCACGATTATGCGTTTGATTCTAGGTTTTGGGTTTCCATGTTGCCAACACTCGCTGCTTCGGTTCCGTAGATACCAAACTCAGTGCCGTTCTTTTTCTGTGCAATTGCCATCTCAAGCTGCTTCTTGTATTCTCCAAGTAGGAACATAAACTGAGGGTTTGTGAACAAGATAGATTCAACTTGACCAGATTGTTGTATTTGCTGTTGCTCGCCTTCATACTCACCGACAACTTGCATACGTAGTTCAGCGGCATTAGCGGCAGGTGCGCGAGCAATGCCAGCAGACATCTGAGCAATATCAGATAGTGTTTCGTTTTTAATCTTGTCAGTGCCAACTTCAGCAGGTAGCAAGATAGTTTCAGCAGCCATTGGGTCAGCCATCGAAAGTAGGAAGTCAACGACAGCTTCATTGTTTACACGACCAGATGTATCTAGCTGCGCTGCTTGAATAATAGTGCGTGACATCTTTTCCATCTTCTCTGGATCGTCATACATTGTATTAAAACTTACAGAAACATCCATTTCTGTTTCTTCAGAATTTTTAACAAATTGAATCGGCTCTGGGCGACCAGTAATACGGAAAAACAATTCCTCTGGACCTTTGAGCTTATACATCTCGTATGTTAATTTTAACACATCTTGAGCAAAGCTTAGATGGCGATTAATAGAAGCAGTTTGCATTTGAATTGAAGTTGGATCTTGTGGGTCATGCCCAATCAAGCGATCCGCTTCAGTTACAATTTCTTTTTCTAAATTAAATACAGCTCCAAAGTTCGTGTTACGTTGTAGATATGATGGCGCTTGGCCAGTTCGGGTAGCATATACGCCACCTGGTCCTGGACGACCATGATCCCACGTTGGCGGCGCTAGCAAGGAAGGACTCACCTCGTAAGCTGAGTTGTCCATGTTTGCGTCTCGGAGAACCTTTTGGTTCTTCTGGCTTGCCTTCAGCAGCCCTGGAACTGTTCGGGCGCTGTATAGTGTACGTGCGTCATAGCTACGTGACTGCACGATGAAAGGTAATTGGCGCAAACCACTGAGCAGTGTGCGCTTGGCAAATGGAGGGACTTGCCCATCGCTATCACCAAACTCGGGACTCCAGACTGTTAGGTAAATACCTTCAGCTAGATCATCTCGGTCAATTAAACGTTCAAACGTAAAGACAACATCAATCAAGTCGCGGTCTTCATCTAAGGAAGTCGGCTGTCGAGGATTTGGTATTGTGCTGCTTGTACGGAATGCGTTAAGTGTTCCACGCTCATTCTCTACTGCCCAATCCGCCCATTCTTTATCCCAGCCCTCAGAGCTTACGCGACTGAGGATTTCTTGGGATGTCATTGGCTTACGAGTGTGACAGCGAACTGCGTCGCAGAAATTTGTTGTATAGGATGGCGCAAAGAACTCTTCATCTGGAGCAAGGACTTGAACTATTGGTTCACCTTGATCCTCTGCTGTTACTGGAATTTTTGCAGTTCCGTATTTGCGTAGTTCCTTTAAAGCTTTACGAACCCGCTTTTCATTGATCTCCCACCCTGGAATTGAATTGAATACTTCTAGCGCTTCATCTACACGATCTTCGTCGGCAAGGATCTCAATGTAATCTGCCGCTTGCTCTGGAAAACTTTTTTGAATTTCTTCTAGGTCGAAGATTTTTTCGTAAGAACGTTTAGTTGGAGACCTATAGTCGCAGTATGCGACTCGCAAAGATTTTTCTTGTGCGTAGTTATCTGCCTTCTCCATTTGCTGCCAGAAGTCTTTAATACCAGCGTCACGAAGCCATCGCATAAATGCAGTAACCTCTGCGGAACGTGCCACATCTTGAATGTTTCGAGGATAAGCGCGAATTGAAGACTTGCGAAGTGCGTTCTCATTGATTGCTACTTGAGAGGAAATATGATATTCAGCTAAGTGAACCTCAGTATCGCTAGAATTTTGAAAAGGAAATGCTGTTTCACCAGACTTCTTTAAGTCACTTGTTTTTCCAGCCCACTGGCAATGGCGAATATCAGCAGAGTCGCTGCATCGTTTAATGAAATCAGAGAGACTGTCTACGTCTTTATCGAACGTTTCCTTAAATTGGTCATAGTCAAACTCGTCAAAGTAAACTTCTGCCTCGTTACTATCTTGATCTCTATTTATAGCCATTGTTGTAATTGTATCATGATCTGTTGTTGCGCTTTATAGCTGTTAGTATGTGATAAATCCCTCGGTCACTTAAACCTAAAGCGTCATGTAATTCTTCGTCTGTCTTTGCTGGGTTAATCTCTCCGCGCAGTAGTCGCTTATAATCAATTGAAGACCAGTAATCAGTGCTGTCCCTAATGAAATCTCTATCGGGCGACTGGGTATCGGTATTGTAGTTGTCCATCGTATTCTCCTTTGTTTACTTTTAAAATTTTTCCAGTTCGATTAATAATGTCTTTATGTCGCTTTGGAACTAATACCTTTACTTTCATTCGTGTTTTAAGGTCTTCTGCAAAAATTAAGCGAGCATTGTTAGTCTGTTGGTGAAGCACTTTAACTATAACTACTTCTGGTTCAGCTACTTCAATCTCATCAAGTTCACCTTTAATTTGTCCCATAATTTTAAGGACACCACTAGGAAGAATGTATTTGCCATCCATGTCTTCTTCCGTACATACTGCCGCACGAAGCTTTCCAATTCGCATTGCAGTATATGTTCCGCCCAATTGCTCTGCTATAGACTTGCAGGTTTCGTTTTCTGTTTCTGTCATAATGTGTAAGTTTATTTGATTTTATGTCTTGGTACTTTTGTATTTGCGTCATCCATTCCCATCGCTAATTCCAGAACCATGCGCTCGCTCCAGCCAGCAAACGGACCTCGCATAAAGACTTGAGTAAGATCGTCAGGTTCGAATCTGTCATACTTCTTAAGAGTCAACTTAACCCAATTGTCAGTAGCTTCTTGCCATTCATTTTGTTTTTCTTCGTATTCATTCATACTAATTTCATCCAATCTGTCTCTTCAGGCATTAATTCACAGCCAAGTTCTTTCAACTGTTTCACTTTCGCTCCGATATTCATTTTTACGGTATAACCTTCTTTATGACACTGATAAACACTACCGCTATTACCAATGAATAGCCAATGATTACCATCGTCTTTCACTTCAGAGATACCGCTATTAAGTTTCCAACTATCACTAGTTAGATAGCCGCCACTCCAGCCTGCAAGGACTTTATAGATTTCTTCTCCGACTTTTACTACTACCCAATTGTCTGGTGTCTTACTCATTTGCTTTCTTCGTATATGTTCATAGTTAGTATCCTCCTGAGCTAACCAAGCACTTCAGCTTGCCGCCCGAGTAGTGTTCTGGTCCATGTCCGTAGTTTGCTGTTCGCAAATAGCGAAGGCAATCAATAAAGTCCTTCAATGCTTCGTCTTTCTTTTTTTGTGCGCCATAATTTACAATGGCATAGATTAGATTACCACAATCTTCATGGATAAATACTCGTGGCTTGTTAGCTGCGTCTACTGGCAAGTTTACGTTGTAGTAGAACCAGTCATCAATAGCTGTGAGTCCCTGCTCCTCCTGTGAACCCATAGACGGCACATAGTGAAAGTCGTGGGCAGAAAACTGGTCAAATAAGTCAGTATTGTCTGCATTCTCATTGGCAAAGAAGCGAGAGTCACCAATGCGCTCGAATGGATGGATGCCTAGTTCCTCTTCAATGTCAGAAAAAAGCTCACAATATCCGACAACATCGTAGCCTAGCTTCTTAGATGCTGGTCCAAACTTCCAGTATGGGTCACCAAACTCAGCCCAAGGTCCGTAGGTCTTACGATCTGGCCACTCCCTGCGGATGTAAATCTCTGTATCTGATCCTACGCCTGTTACACCTGCCCATAGGCTTGTGTAGTTACGAGCGCCAGCAGGGTCAACCACTTGGTAGCACGTGTACTCCTTCTTGTCTGACAAGTCTGGAAACTCATCATCTGAAAGCACATGGACACTCTGGCTAAACAGAGGGAACAGAGATGTCATACTCTTGACTGGAACACCATACGCACGAGTAAGGATCTCGTCTCTAGTACTGTGCTTCAGTTCCTTAGCAATACGCTCATATCCACCAAATGGATTGAACTCCGAGTGGAAATACACTATCCCAGCGTCTTTCTCTGGGCTGTATTGTGTTACTGGAACCTCTTCGTCATCTAGCAATGGTGCTTTGCGCGTCTTCCTTGTCTCTGCTCCCTTTAAAAACTCAGCTACGAATGGAGTGTAGCCGTCAATAGGCGTAAACGTCAGCATCATCTTAGCATCCCGTGTAGCTAAACGGAAGCGCATAGTGCGGATTAGGTCTCCGTCCTCAAGATACTCGTCTGGCCACAGACCAATGTTGTGCCATTCTGGTGTCTTAGAGCCTAGCTCAAGACCCTCAAACTTACTCCTGTTAGCAATGAACTGGCTGTATGTATGGAACAGAACCTGTGAGCCATTAGGTAGGATGAATGACTGCCCTGTAAAGCCGTTCTTTACTGTGTAGTTCAAATACTCCAGCACACCTTTAGTCTTTACCTTAAACTCTGGGGGTAGATACCTGTAGACCGCCGCCTGTTGCGTTCTAATAGACGCATCAGCGTCTTGAGCAAAGCATACGATGATAGACTTTGGATTTTTCAAAGCAGCCTTCACGACGCTCCTAGCTCCATACTCTGTCTTTGAGCTACGATTGCCTCCGAATATCATCAGGGTATCATAGTTATTCAGCATCTCGTCTGCATATTCCCAACCTTTAAGGGATACACCGAAATTAAGAGGATCAACGTCAGCATTAGCCACAGCATCCTCGTGCATCCTATGCATCTCTACAAGAGTCTTCAGTCCTTCTTGCTTAGAAGAACCATCCTCATTGAAGCACAGCTTCTTGATCTCTTCGGGGGTCGGACCCTTGAGAATTGGATGCGTAGTAAATTTCATGCTAGTCTACAATCTCTACTTCCTGTATGCCCTCTAGCATTTTACGGGCGTATTCCTCTGCCTCGTCTAGTGTGGTCTTATGTTCGACTACGTGTCGCTGAATGTTGTTGCCCGTCAACTTACTGTGAATGTCGTTAAACGCCTGTAGGCTCTTGCCCTGCTTGAATAGCTCATTGCCATCAATCTCAATGTCCCCACTCTCAACCCTATTCGTGTACTTGTCTTGAGCTTTTCGGTACGTGTCTAGCCCTTGGAACAGCACAGAGGATATCTCAGATGCCCAAGCATTACGTATCTCCGAAGACTCTGGATCTGCTAACAGCTCTGTCTGTACATCATAATAGAAGTTTCGGGTAATCTTATTGTTGCGCAAAAATTCACTCACCCCATTTGGCTTCTGAATGATGTGCTGTGCCACAAGCGCCCACTTCTTAGGCTCACGCACGCACCACGCACGATTCTGCCCAGTAGACTCTTGTGCATCCCTAAGCTTCTTAGTAATAAAGTCTTTAGTCTCTAGCCTCAATTCTTCACTCATCGTCGTCGTCTTCCTCTACTTCGTCCCAAGCTATGGTTTCATCCATTATCATCTCCTGTGTCATATCTATTAGGCTATCTGCAAACAACATCTTACCTACACGCCAGTTACTGTAATCATACCGCAAATCCCCATCCTCGTCCAATATGGCAAAGGCATAGTTCATGGAATGCTCTGCCATGAAAGCCTTTAGCTTTTCCACTGGATCGTCACTATCCTCCATTACTTACTACCCCCGTAGATTGTCCGTGAACGAATGCCCGTAGGCAACTCACTAGCAGGAACCTCACGCTTGTCCGAAGCCACACGTGTGTCCTTCTTAATTCCATCAAAATTGCTACGATACTTAGCAGCGTCTCTGTTTAATGTTCTTGGCTCTGATCCCTTAGTTGACATGACTATATCATAACATACCTGTCAACCCCCCCAAAAAAAGAAGGTCGCCCCGAGCGAACTCAAGACGACCCACATATTACTATTACTGTAGAGGTAAGTAATTATTATAACACACCTGTCAACCCCCCAATATAACACCCCGTGAAAAATAGTTGAAAATAGTTTATTCCCTACACACCAACACCTTACGTAATATCACCCCTAAAAACACCCCAAAAAAGGCTTGACAAGCTTGACACGTATGTTATAATCGAACCATAGGTGAGTCTGGGGGTCTTAGGAGCGAAGCGACGTTGGCAAGACCCTATCACTCCGCATCTTTGATATGTCGGGAATTTCATTTCTATTTTTTGTAGGGTCGTATATGTATTATAAGGCGAGAGCGCGGCGCAAATCGCTGACCCCCTCCCCCCCCACTTACTACGCGCACACCCGCGCACACACGCGCTGCGTCGGTCTTGCGATCTGTCTTGCGTTGTTGCTATTTGTTTTTGCTTGCTTGCGATTCATTCAGTCCACTTATTCAATCCACTTATTTAGTCCACTTATTCAATCCATTCCATTCACAGATTAAAGTCACTCATTGACATTCAAAGGAAAGGAAAAGAAATTTAAATATATACTTGACGCCCTTTTCTTTGTTTGTCTAAACGTAGCTCGAACCATCACATTAACTAAATAAATAATAAATAATATGACAAAGGGACAAAACAAAGCAGCTCAATTCATTGAACAATTCGTTGAATCAAATGATTCAAAATTTACCTGGGAGCAGTTGGTCAATGAAGTGCAAGCTTCTGGAGCAACAGTCAAAAACTGGCTTACCATTCGCGGTGTTTTGCAATGGTTTATCAATGAAGGTTTAATTCAACGAACAAAAGATGTGCATTTTGAGGAATACATAAAAGCATAACACAAAAACTTGCAAGGTCTTTGAAAGTATGATTGCTTGCTCTCTTTCCCAAGTAAAACTAAACCACAAACCAAAAGAACAATGAAAAACAAAACAAAAGAAACCATTAAAAACTTAATACTTGCGCTCTCAGTGGGCGCGGCCTTTGGCTTAATGTTCTTTTACGGAATACCCGCATAAACTAAACCACAAACAAAACGAACAAATATGAATGCATTCAAAACAGAACTCTTTAAAGTTTCTTTCCTTAATGATTATCGCGCTGATAAGGCTGTCTTAATCGAATGGATAAAAGACTCAAGATGCGGGGAGTATAGCGAGTTAAACACGCTTGCAACGCTTTGCTCAAACGTTGACGATAAGCTACAAAACTGCCAACTTTCGCCAAGTGAGGCCGTTAAAATTATAGGCAAATCGGCATCCTTCTTCATGCTCCCATAGTTGCACGAATAAACCTAAACCTTGCGGCCGCCCTTCTTAATTGATTGCGCGGCCTTTGGCGTGCCAACACTTGGCAAATGAAAACCACAAACCAAAAGAACAATGAAAAACAATAAAAAGAAACTATCAGTAGCAAGCGCAAGCGACACGCAAATCAAGGCAAGCCTTAGGGCGTGGATTAGATGCGCAAGCGCGGAAAACGTCGCAAGCGGTCTTGCGTGGTACGGGGAGGCGCAAGCCTTTTGCCAGTCACTAGCAAAGGAGTTTGATTTGCCCGCTTACATTTGCGCAAGCGTTGTTTCGATGCTTTCACCAAATAACAAATGGGAACGCAATAAGATCGACGCAAGGGCTGTTATTATTGCTTGGCAAAATGGCTTGGGAGCTGAATCGGTCAAGGTTTGCACATATACGCCGAACAAGCTGAAGGCCTTTCGCGCACTAAACGAGGGCGAACGCATTGCTTCAAGTGCGCCCAAAACGCACGCCTTTGCGATGAATGTAGGCCTTCTCTCAAGTGAACACATTACAATCGATAAATGGCACATTCGCGCATGCCTAGTAAAGCCAAAAGATGGCGTCACCGATACGGTTGAAACCGTAACCGCAAAGCAATATCGAAGAATTGAGGCAATAACCGCACAAATCGCAAAGGAAAGCGGTTTGAAAGGCTATGAGTTGCAAGCCATTGTGTGGGTAGCAATTAAAGAAAGTTGGGGACGATAGTATGGAAACCTTTAAAGAAGTGAAACTTTATGGCCTAACATTCAGCGAAGCAAACGCGCAAGAAGTCGAAAGCCTAAAGGCGCAAGGCTTTACGCAAGTTAATAACCGCAAAGAACGTTCAAACATTTACATGATCTTTTACAAGAAGGAATAACCCTCAAACCACTCGCCCCGTAGTTTAACCGCTACGGGGTTTTGGGGCGCAAGACTATAGGCAACCCTTGCAATCGATTAAAACGCCTTTAAAGCGCATACAAGCGCAAGCAAACCACAAACCAAAAGAACAATGAAACTAAACGAAAAACAAAAAGAACTAATTGCGGATCTAGCGAATGACTTCCTGGAGACAGTCAAGGCAATTGAGAAGAGCGTTAAAACTACGCAAAACCACTACGGAAAATACGGGCAATTGCTTTCTGTATTAAGCAAAGGAAATAGAAAACACGCTGAAATTTACGCTGTTGCGCTAATGGAAGCGGGCGCGAATAAATCGGGCGTAAAAAGCGCACTGCAAGTCTTTTGCTAACCTAAACCAAAAACAAGTAAACTAATCATGCATCAAATTAAAGAGTTTAAAACAAAGAAGCAGTTAAATAACTGGATTAAGGCAAATGACAGTAAAACTCAATGGCAAGAAGTGTTCGTAGATAACGCCTATGCCGTCGAGTATAAAGCATTGCGCCTAGTCTAAACCCTAACCTTAGCACTTGCCCCGTAGTTTAGCCGCTACGGGGCTTTTGGGTGAAAGGCTATGCCTAGCACTAGCAAGTAATCAAAACGCCATTAAGGGGCATTTATGGCTCATTGAGCGGCATTAAACATAAAAAGACCAATAACAAAATGAAAACAGAAAAAAAAATACAAAGCGAAACGGCCAAGCATTTTAAAGAGCAAGTGAGCTTGGCGGGATTAGCTGAATTATACGCCTTAGAAAAGCGCATTGAACGCCACTTTAACGCTGGCACTTTAAGCGTTAAAGACTTTGCAACCCTTGACGACTCAATTGTTTATGAGATCAGTCGATTTGATGAAAAAGACAGCGAGCCGCAATGGATTAAAAAAGCTTGCGATAGAGTAAGGAAGGCTAACAATGAAACCCTAACTGCAAAAGATTAATAACATGAAGCTACACATCTATAAAAACACGCCGTTCGGATTAGAGCGGGTAAACGAAAACGCATTGACTATTGAGGAAGCCAAGGCAGTCATTAGGGCTAACCCTACGCTCACCATGCGTGACGCTGAAAGCCAGTCTTACGAGGCATTGCTTGTGCCGATGGAGGAGCCGAGCGCGGAAGTGCTTACTAGTCAAGAAGTTGCAATAGCAAAAAACTTCAAACTAGGTCTTGCAATCGCACTAGGTTTGTCAATAATGGCATTCTTAATTGAGAGAATCTAAACCACAAGCGAGCTATTTCCAAAATGGAAACAGATCGCCAACTAACCACACGTAAAAATGAATAAAACAGAAGCATATATAAAAGCGTCAAGATTCTACTTGACCGAAGAACTGCCAAGCGACTTGTTTGAGTTGAATGAGCAGGAAGTTACAGCCTTCATTCAAGAAAGTAAATGGCAACCACTAGAGGAGTGGTCTACCATTTCCATTTGGGATCTGATCGAAGATCTAGCCTCCGAATTTCTAACCATAACCAACACCGAGAAATAACCTATGAACAAATACAAGACAGAACTATTCGACGTGACCTTCAACGAGCCTACAGGGCAGGAAGGGATGCATGTTACGATCACGCATCGTAAGTACGATGACTACCTAGATATGTTCGACCTTGGGGCGGTCTGCACCGAGGTCGATATACTCCTTAAAAATGGAGCCATCGACGCAGTCGAAGCCATCAAGATCATCCGCAAGGCTGCCGCCTTTTTTATCCTTGTACGTACTCCTTAAGGATTCTTAAGAAAATTTCTCGAAGTATCCAACCAACCAACCAACCCAAAAACATATGAGTAACCTAAAGAAATCAAGAGAAGAACTAGACCAGACGCACGCTATATTTAACTTAGCTCCCTTGACCGAAGACCTAGCATTTTCTTACATCATTAAGATTGACCAGGACAAGAAAGAGGAATACTGGGGAGTGAGTAGTATAGATGAGGCTATGCAAACCATTATAGAGCATCCGTTTAGCACGGCCACCATTAATATCGGCAATAAGATACCCCTTATTGAATTTGCTAACCCCTAGACAAAGCCAGCCGTTGTCACCCCTAGCCTCTCAGCACGCCTCACAGCGCGTTGAGGGGCTTCAAGGGTGAAAGTAGGGGGGTAGCCCCTTTTAACCATAACAAAGACCGCAAGGCGGCAATTAAAAATGAGTAAATACACATCCGCAGTAGAATACCTAGCATCAAAAGAATCGGAGATCGTTCCAACTAAGTTTGAGGTTTTGGCAGCAACGATAAAGCGGGACATTGAAAGCAATGCCTTCGGGGATATGCTTAAATTTCCAGCGGAGAAAAAGCCAACTGGACACGAGGGAAGGTTTGACGCAGTCAAGCGACGAGCAACCATTGACCTTGTGAATCAATACCGAGACAAGGGGATGAATGGTCGAGATGCGTGCGGCGCGGTCGGCGTGCCTTACAGCTCATACTCCACTTGGTCTAACAAGCTGAGAGTTCCCTACCGCCAGAAGTAGTGGGAGCGCACAAGATAAGATACAAGCACTCACGGATGCCCGAAGGATATGTTGGGCAAGCAATTAAATACGCGAACACTCGCAACGATGCAATCTCCCTCCTGGGCAAGCACGACAAGAAACTGAACGTTGTGATTGACCGAAGGGGGAGCGTGCTTACAATTTTAGACAATGAAGAAAGCAAATAAAGAATACTGTGAAGGGACTATGACAGAGGCGGGTCTACGTAGCTTCATAATGTCTGGTCTACGCAGCAAGTCTCTGAGGTGGAGACCAAGGTCGGCAGCAATAGCCGAGGTCTGCATTGGCAAGGGAATCAATCCAGCGACGGGTCGGGAGTGCAAGCTTCACAAATGCCCCGACTGTGATGGACTATTTCCTCAAAATCAAATGCAAGCGGATCACATTGAGCCAGTTGTGCCACTTGAAGGATTCCCCTACCTAGCAGAGCTTTTCCTTGGCTATGACTGGACTGAGGTCGTGAAGCGTATGTTCTGCGAGAAAGAGGGCTACCGAGTTTTATGCAAGGATTGCCACAAGGTGGTAACCCAAGCAGAAAGAAATGAAAGAAAAAGATTGAAAAACAAGTAAACTACAACCAACATAATAAACATGACAACATTACATATGGATAATAAAAAACTAGCCGCTGAATTAGCAGAAGCTTTAGTCGAGGACAGGATGGGCAAGCACATGGCCTGGGAAGATCGTGAGGACGGCAGCGAGGGATTCACAGAAGAGGCACAGGATATCTTCAATGATATTTATGAAATCATTTTAATTAACCTAGAGAGCATCTAAAACTATGACCACAACGATACAGCAACACCTAAAGAAACTCAAGCCAGCACACAGGGACGCTGCGCTAACTAACATGAAGCCAAGTGGCATGACCGAACACGCAAGTGACATCGGAAGCGCAATTGCAGTAGCCTTTGATTGGGTCGAAGCCCCAGAGGGATACACCTTCTGGAGCGACATCTGCCACGAGCTTATCCGTGGAGAGTATTCCTTTACAGAGGAAGAAAGCAAGGAACGTGAAACGGGGCTTCCAGTAGAATCCAAGGAGCGAAAGACATACCCGATTTATAGTGGTCTGATTGCTTACTTTGCGGATGCACTTGCGGCGGTCGCAAACCTTAGCTACAAGGGCAACCAGCAGCATCACGCAGACGAGCCGCTACACTGGGATAAATCAAAAAGCACCGATTCGAGAGATGCCCTTATGCGTCACGTCATTGACATGGAGAAGGCAAACAAGGATGGCGACTATGAGAAGGAGCTTGAGGAAGCCAAGAGGGTTGCTTGGCGTGGTCTCGAAAACTTGCAACGCCTAATCGAGGGGAGTTGCCAATACACTAACAATAAGCTTGACAAGTAACTCTACATCAACATAATACCAATATGAAATCATCAGAATCAATCACAAACCTAGCAGCAGCATTTGTTAAGGCTCAAGCCGAAATGTCTGGAGCTAAGAAATCCGCCAAGAATCCATTCTTCAAGAGCAACTACGCCAACTTGGAAGAGGTGATCTCTTGCGTTAAAGAACCATTCGCCAACCACGGACTTGGATTCATGCAGTTTCCAGTATCTGGGGAAGGCTCGGCTGGAGTAGAGACTGTAATCCTACACGAGAGTGGCGAGTGGGTCTCTGGAGACTTCCTCCTAGACTGCGTTAAATCAGATCCACAGGGAATGGGTAGTGCCGTTACTTACGCTCGTCGCTATGGGCTTCAAAGTGCAGTAGGATTGCCTAGTGAAGATGACGACGGCGAAGGAGCTATGAAGCGCAAGCCACAGATGACAAAGGAAGACGCAGTAGCTAAGTTGGCAGGAGCTAAAACAGTTGACGCGCTAGGCAAGGCATGGAGCAGCATTCCAGTAAACCTACGTCAAAATCCAGACGTAGAATCGCTAAAGAATATCCGTAAAGGAGAACTAACAGAAACCAAATAACAAAGGAGTAAAAAATGAGTAAGCTAATCACACTAAAAATCGACGTAACTAAGATCACGGAAGATCGACTATACAAGGGCAAGAAAGGCGAGTATCTTGACTGCGACGTATGGATCGACGAGACGGCAGACGAGGACTGGAAGGTCGTGTCTGTCAGCGAGTCCCATACCAAGGAGGAGCGAGACATGAACCCACGCCCCAAGAAGAATTACATTGGCAATGGAGCATTGAAGTTTGGCTGGGAAGGCTTTTCTTCAGAGACACCTAAGCGTTCGACGGAAACGTCCGAAGCTATGGAGGAAGAAGTTCCATTTTAATTAACCATTAACCGCTAAGCCCGCTCTGGAACGACAACCAGAGCGGTTTTTTATGAAGGAATACAATCGTTATTGGTGGAGGACACTAGCCCCATACGAGCAGGAAAGGATATTGCTTGGAGAGACCAGCGAACCCTTTGCAGTAAAGTGCATAAAAGATATTTTTAAGGCAGAGAGAAAGCTTACACGCGCAGAGCAAGAAACGGAAGATGCGCTGAACGAAGAATTTGAATTATGAAAAATTTTAAAGACATTTACAAGATCACAAGCTCGGCTAAGTTATTAGCTATGAACAATCACGACATGACCGCACAGGTAATTAACGACGAGCTAACAATACTAGAACACGAGTGTGAGGTTTTAATTTTAAGCGGAGTCTTATCTCCAAGAAACACAATAGAAGGAAACAAGGAGCTTATTAAAGCTATCGAGGACTGCGAAGAAGCAATGAACCAAGCAGAAGATGCTCTGGAATACCACTACTCAAGATTTCCAACCGACCTGTAGCTTTTTACTACAGCTACTACTACTTTATTTCCCTTCTCCGAATCATACTCTACCACTTTATCATCCGAAAATAACAACATACCATTAGAGGGACTGGCAGTCTTGTAAAAAATATAGTCGCCGCTGTTAGCATAAATAGTTTTAACCTTAGCAACGGAATGTTCCAACCCACTAGCAGACAAAACTTCAATGGCTGATCTTGACGCACTCAATGATAATGGTAGGAGTAAAAGTAATAATAGTATCTTCATACCACTAGAATACACCCACCTATTAAAAAAAGATATAGAGTGAACCGCTTAGATTCTCAACTTTGATTACCTACATACCAAATGACATACATGACACTTATACTAGCACTTATAATGGTTGAATCCAACGGGAACGACTTTGAAATCGGAGACGACGGGAAGGCTTACGGATGCTTGCAGATGCACGCCGCTTACGTTCAAGATGCAGCGGAGTATGCTGGGAAGGATTGGGTGCATGAGGATGCATTCCAGCGGGTCGTAGCTATACAGATCTTCATGGCTTACATGGCTCGCTATGCAACCGAGGAGAGGCTAGGGAGAGAGCCAACCCTAGAGGACATAGCAAGGATACACAATGGTGGTCCGAACGGCTACAAAAAGAAATCTACAGAAAAGTATTGGCAAAAGGTAAAGAGTATGCTTTAATAATTTCAGCGTGTCACTCATCACACATAACATAAACTAGAAAGAACGTTTAAGTTAGGCGGGGAAATTGGGTAAATTAACCGAGTGGCACGCTAACTTTCCGCAGTAAAAATAACCACAACCACAACAATAAAATGAACGGGACTTACATAAAACTATATCGAAAGATGACTGAATGGGAATGGTATGACGATACCAATTGCGTCCGTGTCTTCTTGCATCTAATGCTCAAGGCTAACTGGAATGAATCAACCTACAAGGGTTACGATATTCCTCGCGGATCAATCGTCACGGGTCGCAAGGCACTCTCTGAGCAGCTAGGTCTGTCTGAACAAACCATCAGAACAACCATCAAAAAGCTAGTAAACTCACAGTCAATCAACCAGCAAGTAACCAGCAAGTTTTCTATCCTAAGTGTCTGTCATTACGACACTTACAACCCCGATAAAAGCGTAGATCAACCAGCAGCTAACCAGCAAACTAACCAGCAAACTAACCGCAAATCAACCACAGATCAACCAGCAAGTAACCATCAAGATTCTTCACTAAGTGACTGTCAATACGACACTTACAGCACCGAGAAAAACTCAGCTAACCGCAAAGTAACCACAGATCAACCAGCAACTAACCAGCAAACTAACCGCAAAGTAACCACATCTAAAGAAGATAAGAAGTTAAGAAGAAAAGAAGATAATAAAACTACTTATGTTCCAACGAAGGAGGCTCACCAGTTGCGTGCGGAGAAATTATTTAATCGTCCAGAGGCTAGGACATTAGACAAATCTGAACTATTAGCTTGGAAGTCAGCCGAAGAGATTGTTAAGTCAACAACTGAACGGGAGTGGCAACAGATAGAAGCATTCTACGCAGCACCACAAAAAGAAACTTACGCTCGCAAAAGCTACGCGACTCTGCTAAACAATTTTTCGGGAGAGCTTGACAGGGCTGCCGATTGGCATAGAAAGAATCATCAACCACAACCAAAACTAGGAACACCACCACAATGGACATAGCAGAAAATTACCCACACAGCCTTCAATCCGAGCAGACGATCCTCGGTCAAATGCTTCAGCACGATGCGGCTTCAATCATTGCAGAGGGAGCAACCAAGGATTGGTTTTTCTCGCTTGAGAATCAAGTAATGTTTGAATCCATTCGCCAAGTGTTTGATGCTGGGCAAGATATTAGCGAGCTTTCAATCCTTCCAGTTCTGCAAAAGAATATGGCTGACTGTCGAATGGAAATAGATACGGCAATGTCAATGATGATGGCTTTGCCAGTTGTCTACACATCTACCTGGGTAGCGGCTTTACGCAATGTTCGCAACAAGTTCCTTCAGCGGAAGATGATTCATTCTACTCGTAGTATGCTGGAAAAACTTCAAATGCCCTTAGCTTCCGTAGAAGATATCAAGGTTGCCATATCCGAGCCGATGAACGAGATATCTACGCTCACCCTAGCCGACGATGATAAGACAGCCAAGGAGGAGATCGTAGAATTTATTGACCAGAAGATGAAGGAGCTTCGCGGGGAGGAGGATCGAATCCCCGAAGAGTATCGTGTTTACACGGGCATGAAGCACCTAGAGGAGACGCTGGGACACATTGATCGTCGCCGCAAGGATAACAACATTATCATTGCAGCACCAAGTTCGCGTGGCAAGTCAGCGTTAAAGCGTCAAATTATTGTTCACAACTTGTTCAAGCACAAGGACTGGATTGTTGTAGCATTCTTGCTGGAGAGTTCCAAGGAAGATTGGTGGCACAACACGGCGTGTTCCTACGCTAAGATCGACACACGTCAGCCGCTGAACACAGTCTCTGGAGACAAGCAGAAGCTATATGTTAAGTGCTTGAATATGCTGAAGGAAGAGACGGACAGCCGACTGTTCCTGTTTGACTCACCAGAATCTATGAGTGGCGTGACAACTAGATGCCGAGAGATTGCAGCTAAGTGCGGCAAGATTGATATCCTTTGCGTTGACTACATTCAAATCATGGATGGCTCTGGCAAGGGCAATCGGGAGGCGGAAGTGGCTGCTATGAGTGGAGGCATTCAGCGTTTGCAGAAGTCACTACGCTGCGTTGCATTCTCTGGCACACAGCTAAACGAGGAGGGCAAGGCTCGTGAATCACGGGCAATCTTTAACGATGCTACCATCTTCTGGAGGATTGAGCGACCAGAGCGAGACTCTAACGGGCAGATTCAAGAGGAAGGTCAACCAGTTTACTATCAGACTGTTAAGCAGGAGAAGTGCCGCAATGGCATCCTTACCACAGTTGGTATTGACTTCCAAGTAACTCACCAGACAATGGTAGATAATTTTTAATTTGACATCAACGACAACCACAACAACATAACATTATGAACAATACAAAATCACGACTAAAAGTAATCCTTTCAGATATTAAAAATGTACTTGGAACGGAGGAACTGGAAGACCTAGAAACCGCATTGAAAAAAATCAATGACGAGTTTCACGATGACACGAGTGCCGAGGAGTTTGCACTTCACTCAGAATGCGAAGCAGAAATCTGTGTAGCCACAAGATTATTGGCTGACGTTTACGCAGCGGAAGAAGCTGAATGGCGTGCGGATGAATCGCGGGAACGTGAGTGGGAAGAGAATAAACATTTCAGATAA
>Ga0206130_10003429_pt1 | contig 20699 bp, 23 predicted proteins | sample Helgoland_Spring_9_FD_148637 | JGI IMG/M metagenome (GOLD analysis project Ga0206130, IMG submission 148637) | Pelagic subsurface seawater microbial communities from Kabeltonne, Helgoland, North Sea - Helgoland_Spring_Bloom_20160512_1 | ecosystem: Environmental > Aquatic > Marine > Epipelagic ... | reverse complement strand
GGATGTGATTATCACTTTGTTTCTTTTCAAGAATACCTCTCCATATTGAATATCCACTATAGGTTGGTTGCGCTGTCCCCTTATATATTAAAGACCTACATTTCGATTTAATTCCATCACAAGCAGCAATATGTCTTACATTTAGAGATTTACCATTTGCAAAAGATATTTTTGGCTCAATTAAATCAATATTTAAAACTTCGTGGTCAAATAAAACTTCACCACCCAATGACACAAACTTATTAAGTAAGTGTTTATAAAGACATTGACGTGATGTGGTAATAATATTTATTGGAAATGAGGTTAATTGAATTTGTTCATAGAAGAATTGAATTTTTTTAGGATTTCCAGATTCACTTCGCAGCCCATTCTCAATACCAATATTTTTAAGAATTCTTAATCCATTTGGAGAGATTGAAATCCCAGCACCCTGTTCACTAGCTGTTGATGACTTTTCGAAGATAGCTACTTGTACCCCTGATTGCTGTAATACACATCCTAGTGTTAACCCAGAAATACCTGCTCCAATAATAGCAATATGAGATGAATAATCCTTCATTGAAATATTATGCCTTAAAAAAAAGGGAAGCATCAGCCTCCCTTTTTTATCTTTAAGATTATATTAACTTTTAACAGGAACTATAGTAAATGACCTTTCATTAGTACATGATCCGCCTAATGCAGCCATTGCCTCATACTCAGGCAGAGTATCTGCCTTTTTATCCCAAAAATTTGTCCAATTTTTACCATAATCTGCAATTGATGATGTAAATACTGCTTGAACAAAATCAAAGTCCCAACCAGGCTCAACACCTGTTTGAGGCCATATCATCTTTCTGCCTGCAACATCTCCATGCTCTTGGGCGGCATGAGCATAAGCATGATATGCATTATAAAACTGCTCATTAGTAACATCCTCACCCAATTTACAATCTGAATAGACAACATATCCAGCTGTTCCATCTGGTGTTTCTGAAACTGTTCTTTGCCATGTGTCTATTACTTGTGGAAATGTTACAGGTAAGTCATCTATTAACTTCCCCCCATTCTTTAGCCAATAATCGTTACCTACATAATGCTCTTCAGGGCTAGGGCTACTTCCGACCCAAATGACATCAAATGTATTAAGACTATGCCCATAGTATGGAACTAAAATAGCAGAATTATAGTTTTTAAAGACTTCTCCCGGCTCTCCTTCAGATGCCCACTTCGCCCATTTTGCGCTCCACTTCATTAAATCATCCATGTCTTTGCCATCTTTAAAAACATTAACATAGTATTCAGCTTTATTTGCTTCGTATGTTGGTTTATCTTTTTCATGACCATCTGCATAAATTCCCATAGTGAAAACCATGCATAAAGTTAGTAATATTTTCATTTGTTTACTCTCCCTTTTAAATTAAATGATTTTTAATATTACATTTTTAGTAGATCATTTAAAAAATTATAGTGACTAAATTATAGTGACTAAAAATATATATATTATTTACTCTAATCTTCCTGATAAATCATATTGATTAATAAAAGACCATATTTCTTTTGTAGCTCCAATGCCGTAAATAGATTCAATGGGCCATGTATGAGCCATACCACTGCTTTTAAATAGCTCTACTCGAACATTATTTTGACATTCTTTGTAAACTTTGTGATCTACAGACATCCCAAGATCAAAAAAATCAATAACACTTATCTCAGGAACTGGATTGCATAAGTTGTAATCAGCCCAGAATTCTAAAGTTGTTTCTATTGGTACCATCCCAAGAGCTGAATTACCATTAAATGGAACTGTTGGATCGAGTGTGCCATGAATTTGCATAACTGGTGTAGGATGCTCTGGATTGCAATCGGCTAACATCTCTGAACTAAATGAGCCTGTTACTGAAACTATTGCAGCAATTCTTGAACTTAAATTGCATGCTAGGTTATAGCTCATAAAACCTCCGTTAGACATCCCAGAAGAGTAGATTCTATTCTTATTAATTACTGCTTTGTCATCTATAAGATCAATAACAGTATTAATAAAATCAATATCATCAACAGTACTTCCAATAGTCCAAGCACCAACATTCCAATGCGATGAACTAGATGTTAAAGCAGTTTCTAGTTTGTAACCTTGTGCATATACAACAATAGCTTTGTTGGTGTTCGCAAATGGCTCATGCATTGTATAGGCCTTATGCGTTTCAGCAGATGACCCATAGCCATGCAATGCAAATAAAACTGGAGCTTCATCATTATTAGTTATGGTTGTCGGTGTATATATTAAATAATATCTATCGAGACCTTTATGAGTTAATGAACATCTTTCGGTATTAGTAGCATAAAAAACACAGTTTTCCGATGGTTCTGATACTGGAGGTGTTGGCGCAGGTGCAACATCTTCAGAAGAAGAGCTTCCGCCCCCACCACATGAGACTATAAGCAATAAGAAAAATATAAATAAATAATAATTTCTAACGTTCATATAGCTAATTTAGCTTATTCAGAAAAAGAATCAAGGAAGAAAATGGTGCGGTACGCCGGTCTCGAACCGGCGGCCTTCTGCTTGGCAAGCAGACGCTCTACCAACTGAGCTAGTACCGCAATTTGAGGAGTAATATAACCTTTACGGGTTATGCTTTCAAGCATCAATTGAAAGGTATAAAGAGAAACAATAATCTTATAATAAGTTATTAATTTACTTTAATCTTTTTGATTTCTTTAAACCCAAATTCATCTTGTGAAAGTAAGACAAAATAAGCAGCCTTAGTTGTCACAGGCAAAGCTATTTCAAAGTTTTGAGGAATATCAGCTTGGAAAATAGTTTCATTCTCATAACCAATGTGATCTATATGCATAGTAAAAGGATCACCAAGTCCAACTAGCATAATCTGATTGCCTTGCTCATTGAGAACTTTAATTGCGTATTTATCATTACGAGAAATGAGCGTGTATTTTTTTAATGACTGAATATCAGGCTTGTCGACCTTAACATTTGTTAATCTAAAATCAGTTACACTTCCAGTAACACTAAAAATCTTAGCTTCCTTACCTAAGCTAACTTTTTGATCTAATCTATCAAATTGTTTAAATGATCCATCTTCGTCAGCCAAAAGACTGAAGGCAAACAGAACGAATATTATTGAATATATTTTTTTTACCATTGTGCCCAATTAATCCCCCATGTAAAACCTAAAGGACCATTCATATAGCCATAAGAAAAACCACTATATTCACTGGGATCAGGTTCTGTTCTAAAATCATTGCAGCCACCGTCAGAATAATCAGCACACCATACAAAATATGACTGGAATATTCCTTTATAAAAATCAGTATTATCTAGAACATCATCTGCTGCTATTACAGTTCCAGTTAGGTCAACTACTTTAGCTGTATAGATATCTACACCTGCACTTCTATTAAAAGAGACAGATTTTTGATTCTGAAGAGCGACTTGCTCAACACCATTTACATACCACTTTAGAGTAAGTTTAGAAGTATCATATTCTGCATCAACCGTCATTTCCCAAGCAGCATTATCTGCAGTAAAACCAAAATCAACATCATCAAATGCATAATAGAAGCCTTGGTTTTGAATAGATCCTATTGCAAAGCCCTCAACATTTACATCTCCATACCCACCACTAGAACATGAATCCATTATTGAGCAAAAAGTTGGCCTGTAATTATCAAACTCTCCATAATAATTACCCTCAAAGAGTCCAACACCTGCACAATCAGGATTTTTTCCTATAAATGGATAGTAGGGTTCGCCTCCATCTGGGTCATCTGTTAAAGAGCCCCAAATATTTACAAGACAGCCACAGTTTGTTCCAGGAACATACTCACCTGAATCTCGATCATAAATTCTTCCATCACCAACGTTATAACAAACCTCTATATCTCTTCCTAAAACATTTAGCTGATCATCAATATGATGATTCCACTTTAGTAATGAAACATCACTTTGGGTTGATGTATTGACGTTGTCATCAGCATATTGACTAACATCTCTATCATCATCAGTTCTGTACTCGTCCCCCATATATCCATGAGCATGGCCTAGCTCATGCATCAGAGTTGTGCTTGTTCTCTCAGGGTCAGTATCTCTAATCTTTTGAATATTTCTTGATCCTAAATTTACTCCTCTGCCCTGAACTCTAGTTAAGGTAGAAACCAAGGTGTAGTCTGCAAGGAGATCTGCAAAGATGTCAGTATCCATATCACCAATGCAATAGATATCCTCATCAAAGTCATAACAACCAGTTCTAACTCCGAGGGGTGATGTTCCATCTGGATCTACTGGCTCTGCTGAAATAATTGTGAAATAGTCTTCATTAAAAAATTCAGATGCGTCTGAATCATTCAATTTGTTGATTGAAGCAATTAGTGCTCTTCTATATAAATCAACATCAGAGATTCCATCTAGTGAATCTGCTATAAATAAATATTTAGTTCTTCCAAGAGAGCTAGGGTTTCCAGATAAATAGTAAACCATATAATCTTTAGGAGTTTTTGTTCCACCATCAGCACCAAAACCATCTTCAGGATCGTCGTCTTGCTGAATAGTTACTGTTGTTTTGTTTGAAACAAACCAAGCTTCAAAACTTACAACACCACTATTTGCACTATCAGAAGCTCTTAGTTGTGCAGTATAAAGTCCAGCTTTTTGAAGACTAGACAGATCTAAAGCAAGAGTTCCAGAGCCGTTAGTATTATCAGTAGCATCTAGAGTAAAAACTGCATCTATAGTTTGATCTCCAATAAGTGCATCAAAAGTAAGGCTTTCTAAACTAGTATCAACATCACTAACTGTTAATCTAAATGTCTGACTGTCTTCAAACAGCATTGTAGTTTTAGAAAAGCTACTCACTGTTTCAAAGGCCAACAAAGGAGGATCATCCACTGAATTGACAGTAATGGTTCCGGTTCCAGTTCGAGTTATATTTTTTTCAGATACATTAACTGAATATTGAAATTGATCGGTTCCAAAAAAGTTACTATTCGGTACGTACTTAATTGAACCGCCAGCACTTAATGTTAGAACGCCCGATGAAACATCTGATGTAATAGCATAAGTCAGGGTAACTGATTCGTTTGCAGTTGCTGCTATTGAGCCATTAAGATCAGTATCCTCATTGGTTGAAAATATTCCTGAAGCTAGTGTTAAAACAAATGCAACTGGTGCTGGTGCTGCTGAGCCACCGCCACCACCACCGCCACCGCAAGATACTAATAAGAAAACAAGAAGTAGATGAGTGTATTTCATACAAAAAAGTATAACTCAACTTAACGAAAAAAAAAGGGGCTATAAAAGCCCCTTTTTAATGATTTTTTCTATTTTAGAAAAGTACTCTGAAACCAACTTTATAGATAGGTCCATGCTCTTGATATAAGAAAGTCATTTCTTCATATCTTGAATAAAGCAGAACATCTTCATCAGTTACGTTAATACCTTCAACAAATACCGCAGCATTATCATTAATGTTATATGTAGCGTTAAAGTCAACAGTACTTCTTTCAGTAACAAATAATGGGTTGTACTGATCATAACCAGTGAAGTATTCACCTGTCATGTTGTAAGCAACTCTAGCTGAAACTTTTTCATTTTCATAGAAAACTGAGAAGTTAGCTGCATCACCAAATCCTGGTAAAGCAAATTGCTCAGCTGAATCAACTGGATAGACTTCTGCATCAGTATCACCACCGATTTTAGTAATGTTAGCCATTACACCAAAGTCATTATCAAATAAATGCTGAACCGCCAGCTCCATTCCATCAAGCGTACCATCATATTGGTTGATAGGTTTAGCTAAATTAAAGATGTACAAAGGATCATCAGAATTACTCTGGAATACAGCGTTTCCATTACCTGGATCTGCAAAACAGTCAGCTGCACCGTTACAACCAAACGTAAAGCCTGTGTTATTTAACCAAGCCCAGTCTAGCGCATTAGACCAACCACAAGCCCAGTAGCCTTGAGGTGCAGTCCATTGACATAAAGCGTCATCATTTTCAGGAACGTTTAATGAAGCTCTAGGACCTCTTGTGATATCAGTAACACCATTGAATGAGCCTTGCTCAAAACCAGCTCCGTGATAGCCTTCAATTTCTTTAACAAAGAAGTTTACAGCAACATAACTACCTTCTTTATAGTAGTACTCATATGCTAAATCAAAGTTTGTTGATTCGTATGGCTCTAGTGCTGGGTTACCAGTAGATAGAGTTGCTGGATACATCCAACTGAATGTGCTTGAGTTAACTGCTGTATCCATTTGCTCTAAAGCAGGTCTAGCAATAGTTTTACTTGCTGCAAATTTTATAACTCTATTTTCAGCATGCTCGAATGATACGTTTATGCTTGGAAGAACATAGTCATTTGAACCATAACCAGTGTATGAAGCAGGTCCAGTAAGAAGACCAACTTTATCACCATAAGTGAATGCACCTAAGCTATGTACAGTATTAGTTGGAACAGTTGTATCTGAAGTTGAAGATCTATCTTCTTCTTCATATCTTAGACCAAACTGAGCTCTAAGCTCTTGGCCTTTTTCAGTTACAGTCTCGAAGTTAAAGTTAACAAATAGTGCATCAAGTGATTCAGTAATAACTGATCTTGAATCTCTATCACCGTAACAACCTTCTAACTGACCCCAGTTTGAAGTCTTTTCGTCATAGATACTAGTTGCAACTAAACCATTAGGGTTTCCTGCAGCATCGAAAGCATCATTTCTGTAACAAGATGCAGGCCAATCTGAACCAGGACCATACGCATTCCACCAAGTACCGTCACCAGTATTTAAATCACCGATAAAACCAGCTCTACCAAACCAGTAGAACATATCTTCTTTACTCATATCAAAGTAATAGAAATCATTACCTGAACCTAAGAAATTGTTAATTGAAACTTTGTTTAAAACATCGTCAGGTAAAAATGCATATGTCATGTTGACTGGATCACCATCTGCAATATGTCCAGTTCTTACATAGTTGAACCATTTTTGGCTGTTGAATGTTGTTTCTTGTTGAGATACACCAAAGTCCACAGAAACTAATGATTCCATGAATAAGCCTTGTGTATTTTCCCAAGCACCAATAATTTGAAGCTGATCTAAATCACTTCTTCTTTCTTGGTAATTAATATAAGCCTCTCTTGGACCCATATCGCTTGAATCAAACTCAGTAGCTCCAGTATCTGCGCCTTGGAAGTTTTTATCGACACCCCAAGATAATGCACCTGCTGAATTTTGAGTGAAATCAAATGTTCTATCTCTGAAACAAGCTGAAGCTTCGTTGACTGGGTACCAGTCCCATGAAGCCCAACATCCGTTACCAAATGTTACTGAACTTGTTGCACTTCCACCTGGGTTGCCTTTATATGCAGCAGATGAATCGTGATAGTCTACAGAAAGAGTTAAATCATCTGTAACTCTGAATTCTAGATTCAGACCAATAGACTTATTGTTTGTATTATCTTCAGCAAAACGGAAGTTATTGTTAAAAATACCACCATTAAAATATGTACCGTTTACTTCACCAGCTGTCACAGCACCATTTTGATTAATAGTTAAAGCAGTTGTATCCCAACCAGATAACCATGAACCAGCTTGAACACCGAACTGCTCTGAGAATACTGATGAAACAGTATAATCTAAAGTAGCTGTTACTCTGCCAAGCTCGTATTGGAAAGTAGTTTGAAGGTTTTGTCTTTCTCTTTCGTTATCCATGTTTTGATAAAGAAGACCGCTTGGGTAGAAGAAAGCTCCGTCCGCTCTTGCATTTGATGAGTTAAAAGCTGCATTAGCAGGAACGTTATTAATTATAGGACTTGGTAACCATGTTATTTCATTAGTACCAGATTCTCTGTTGTGCATAACGTGATGTGATCCAGAAACTGAGAAACCCCACTCTCCACCGTTGTACTCACCTTTTCTGATAAATACTAAATCAACCTCTGGAGTTGATGAATCACCAGTAACAACTTTGTCATGCTTCATTAATCTTGCTGAGATACCAAAAGTATTTTCTGCATTTAATGGCTTAGTTGTAACCATATTAATTGTTGCGCCTAATCCACCAGTTGGAAGAATTGCATTAGCTGATTTGTATACTTCAACAGCAGCAACACCTGAGGATGAGATATCACCAAAATCAAATGATCTACCGCCAACCCATAATGGTGGAACAGTAGGCATTGATCTTCCGTTTAAAGTAACTAGGTTAAATTCAGGTCCTAGCCCCCTAACAGTTACAGATGTACTTTCACCATTATCTCTATTAGTTGTAACACCAACTAATCTTGATAGTGCTTCAGCAATATTTCTATCGGCAAATTTACCAATATCTTCTGCAGTGATAGCATCAACAACACCAACGTTGTCTCTTTTAATAGAAATAGCATCGATCAAACTTGATCTAATACCAGTTGTAACAACTTCTTCAACTGCTGCATCTTCAGATTCTTCTTCTTGAGCAGAAATAGCTGTTGTCATAGATAATGGCAGTAAAACCATTAGTGATAATAAGTATTTATTCACGGAATATTCCCCTGTTATATATAGAACTGCGGCCATTAAACAACATTGTTAGAAAAACGTCAAGAATAAACACAAACTAAAAAAAAATGTAAAAAATTTACATCTTTAAGTAGTCTATTTTACAAAAAAACCCAGCCTTTAAAAGACTGGGTTTATAAATGAATTTGTTTTAGATTAAGTGATTACTTATCTAGTTTCACGAGGTCTAGATTCATTCACAACTAATTTTCTGCCCTCTATTTCCGTATCATTAAGAGCTGCAATTGCTGCTTCAGCACCATCACTCATTTCAACAAAACCAAAACCTCTAGAACGATTAGTCATTCTGTCAGTTATAATTTTTGCTGAAGTAACAGAACCATGTTCTGCAAAAAGATTTTCAAGGTCTTGGTCGCTCATGCCCCAAGAAAGATTTCCAACGTATATATTCATAGTATCCAATAATTAAAAAAAATGTATCTTACAATAAAAATATCATTATTTGTTAAATAATTTAATCTTTTAAAAACTCTATGGTCTCCTTTCCAAACTCTGACCACCAATCCATTCCCATTAAATGTATCTTTTCTAAATTATTATCTGAACTATCATCGAGAATTTTATTAATTTTACCTAATGAAGAATTAATTCTGAGATACGATTGATCCAATATATCCTCAGCAATATCATGATGTATTTCTGAATCAAGCATCATTCCCATGATATCGTTTCTTAACCAACCAACACCACCCCAAATAGATGAAGTCTTACCATCTATCTTTTTTTTATTTAGGCCAGCACCAATACTAAGAATTTTTATTCTATCAGTTTGAAAATATTCTTTAGCTTGAGCAAAACCAATCATAGATGGATTATTTGTAACAACACCACCATCTATCATCCATGAACCATTTTCCATTTGATATGTAGGAAAGTACATAGGTGCTGCACTGGATGCACAAACAGCATCTATGATGCTTATATTTGGTGAGTCAAAGCTACTATGTATTACGTGAGTTCTTTTTTCAATGTCATATGTCAATGTAACTAAGGGTTTTTTTACATCATTCAAAAGGTGTGATGAAAAAATCTCCTTTAATACTTCCACCCTTCCTTCAGTTTCATATCTAGGTCTCGCTTGGATTAATGATGCCTTATCCCAAAAAAATGAAGTCTTCATTATTCGATCTAAATAATCTTTGGACCAATATCTCTTGACCTCATCTGCAGTCATTTTGCCATAGGCAAAACATGCTGCATTTAGAGCTCCAGCACTAGTCCCCACAAACATATCAAATGTATCAAATATTTTTTTTCCTGAGGCAGCTTCGAGTTTTTTTAAAAAGATGATCCCAGCAATAGCTCTTACCCCACCACCGTCGAGTGAAAGAATTTTTTTATATTTTGGTTTCGGTTGGTTTTTTTTAAAGAGATTAAAAAAATTGTTCATCGTTTAATTGTAAACTGATAAAAAAATTTAGATATAAAAAAAGGGCCACGAATGACCCTTTTTTAATTAGAAAAGCAATATTAGTTTTTAAGACCTGATACAGCATTTGTATTTGAAGTTTCCTTCGTTACACTTTTAAGAACAGTACAGCTGCCTTTTGAAGAATCAAGTGTAAATGCAACACAAGATGATCTACTAACGCAAAGTGCCTGGCAAGCCTCAACATTTCTGTATTTCTTTGAAGTCTTTACAGTAGCTATTTTACCTGAAAATGAGATATCAGCTTTAGGCGTAAAGTTCATATCTGCAGCATAAGTAGGGATTGCGAAGATTAGCACTGTTAAAGTGATTAGCGATGTGAGTTTTTTCATATTTATACCTTTAGGGGGGTTGTAATTAAAATATAGTGCTTACTTATGTAAGCAGTGCACACATCATAAGTGAATATGTATGCACTGTATACATTAAAAGTATATAGATAATGAATCTAATTTTTAACTATATTTATGTCTAGGAGCTTGCTAGCTTGGTTCAGACTTCCGGCGTTAATTACATTTACGAATCCAGCATCAGTTAGTATTCGTGTAGCCTTACCAGATCTATTTCCACTTCTGCAATAGAGATAAATTTCTTCATCTTTTTTAACAGACTCTTTGATATTTAGAATATCCTGCCATTCAATATTTTGTGCATTTTCAAGATGTCCGCCTAGCCATTCATCAGGAGTCCTGACATCAATAACAATAGTGGCATTGATTAAAGGTAAAAAACATAAGCTTATTAGAAGAAATTTAATGCGCATACTAGGCCCAGTCTTCAAGAATCATGTCAGATGCTTTTTCACCAATCATAATAGTAGGAGCATTTGTATTTCCACCCACCAGTGTTGGCATAACAGATGCGTCTACAACTCTTAAACCAGAAACTTTATGAACTTTTAACCTTTCATTAACAACGGACATGTCATCACTTCCCATCTTACATGTACCAACCGGATGATATACAGTGTCAGCATCTTCTCTTATAGCCTGTTCGATATCTTCATCATTATCCAAATCAACAGGTCTCTGCACATGTGCGCTTGTATATTTAGATAAGGGTTCTTTATTCATAATCTTCATCATTTTTTTATAGCCGGCTATCATATCTCTCATATCATCTGGATGAGATAAAAATTTAGGATCTATCTTTGGATCATCTGATGGATCTGATGATTGCAGTGTCACCTCTCCTCTTGACTTAGGTCTTAATAAGCAAGTATGACAACTCAAGCCAGTGCCCCAAACAGTTTCCCTTCCATGATCAACAACCATACCGGGAGCAAAATGCAGCTGTATGTCTGGAACTGTAATATCATTTCTTGAGCGTATAAAGCCCCCTGCCTCTGCTACAGTAGATGTGAACATTCCGGTTTTAGTTAAGATGTACTTGATCAGTTCTAAAGGATATTTAAAAAATATTGTCCCTAGTGAGAATCCAAATAAATTAAGGGATTTATATTTATGAACAGATAAATAATCTATATGGTCTTGAAGATTTTTACCAACACCAGGAAGCTCAACTTTATGATCAATTCCATGCTTTGTAATTTCTTCTTCTGGCCCGACCCCTGATCTTAATAGAACTTGAGGTGATCCAAATGCACCTGATGATAATAAAACCTCTTTGGAGGCTCTAATTTCAAATTCATTTCCATCTTCGTCAATACAAGATACTCCAGTAGCTCTATCATTGTTAATTAAAATTTTATTGACATTGGTATCTGTTAGTACCGTTAGGTTTTCTCGCTCTAAAGCAGGGACTAAATAAGCTTTTGCTGCACTGCATCTTTTGCCACCTTTTTGAGTGGTTTGATAATACCCAATACCCTCTTGATTTTCTCCATTGAAATCATCATTGAAACCAAATATTGAAGATCCTGTTTCTACAAACTCATCTACAGGTTTATTTTTGTGTCTAATCTTAGCTACATTTAATGGTCCATTTTGCCCATGAAAGCTATCTTGATGAACTTCATTGTGCTCAGCTTTTTTAAAATAAGGCAGTACCTCATCATATGACCAGCCACTGTTTCCTAGATCAGACCAATGGTCATAGTCCCATTTATGACCTCTTACATAAAGCATGGCGTTAATTGAACTGGAGCCTCCTAGCGTTTTACCTCTTGGTTGATAGCCTCTTCTATGCTCTTCATTTTCAGGCTCCACTTCATGAACTCCACCAGCAGAATCTACAACTGATGTAACGGGCTCAAGAACTTTTACTTTAGCAAATTCTTTTTGAGGCTCAGTATTATAATTCCAACTATATTTACTTCCATCACCTAAAAATGCAAAGCCCAATGGAACATGAAGCCTTACGTCAGTATCTTTTGAGCCAGCCTCTATTAAGCAAACATTGAAATCAGGATTTGAACTCAGCCTGTTTGCTAAAACACAGCCAGCTGAACCAGCACCTAAAATAATAAAGTCATATTCTTTCATGAAATTCTCCCAAAAACGTTATCTACAGTTTATGTTTAACTTCTATATCTGTAAACTAATTCATACTGGTTATGTTAAATCGTGATTATGAGCTTGTTTAATATATTTATTCTTTTCTGGGTTGCTGTGGCAGTAATTACCTTTATTTATTTATTTTTTAATAACGCACCCTATGGTCGTCATATTAAAGATGGATGGGGTCGAAATATTTCTGCCAGAACTGGATGGGTAATAATGGAATCGCCCTGCGTTATTCTAATGATAATATTTGGTTTAATTGTAAGAAATGATCTAGATTTAGTTCATGAAGTTTTCTTGATGATTTGGTTAACGCATTACATACATAGAACATTTATCTATCCATTTGTCATCGATATGACCAATCCAAAAATGCCAATAAGTATAGCTATATCCGCATTTTGTTTTAATCTTGTGAATGTAAGCATTCAGGCATTTGGAATATTTTATTTTACAAACTATTCATCTGATTGGCTTTCATCAAGTACTTTTATAATAGGCTTATCTTTATTTTTTATTGGTATGTTTATTAATATCACTTCTGATTATTTAATAGTAGGTCTAAGGAAAAAGAATGGTCCAGGCTACCACTTGCCAAATAAATTCCTACATAAGTATATTTCTTCCCCAAACTATTTTGGAGAAATTATTGAATGGATTGGTTGGGCTGTATTAACTTGGAGTGTTTCAGGTTTAGTATTCTTGATTTGGACTATAGCTAATCTCTTCCCAAGGGCAATAGCTCATCATAAATGGTACAAAGAAAAATTTGATGACTACCCTGAAAATAGGAAAGCAATCATTCCTGGAATAATTTAAATCAAATCGTAATCAGTGATTTGTTTTGCTGCTGCAAGAATAGACTCTTCTGCGCTAATAGGCTTCCAACCCAGAACATCTATTGCTTTTGTAGTATTGCAGTCCCTTTGTTTTCCAGCCATTTTAGAAATAGTTTTTAAGTCACTTTTGAACATTGCCATAGCTTTTAATAAAAAGTTTGGCATATTTTTTTCTGGAGCTTTATAGCCATTAGCATTTAAAACATTAGCTATATCACTCATCCACATCTCTTTTTCAGAAACAATAAACCTTTCTCCATTTGATTGATCATTTTTCATAGCTAATATATGAGCCTTTGCTACATCCCTTACATCAACAATACCAATATGAATTTTTGCTAGAGCTGGCATGGAACCATTAAGCATTCTTAAAATCATTGAATTAGAAATACCAACATCATCAGACAATGATGGCCCTAACACTCCAACAGGATTGATTACAGTTAGTGGAAAACTTACATTGTTTTCTTGTACGTAATCCCATGCAGCCTTTTCAGCTAGAGTCTTGCTCTTTGAATAGAAAGTCATTTTGTCATTAGATGTATCAGACCAATGGGTTTCATTAAAACTTGTAGTGCCATCAAAAGTGTCGCCCACAGCAGCAAAGGAGGAAGTTAAAACTACCTTTTTAATATTATGTTTATCAGCAAATTTTAGTGCTCTTAATGCGCCCTCTACAGCCGGCTTTACAAAAAACTCCTCTGTTTCATTTGAAAGTACAAATGGGGATGCGACATGAAGAAGATAATCACAGCTTTCCATAGCCTGGTCCCAACCCTCATCACTCATTAAATCTACTGGAAATAAACTAAGGTTTTCTGTAGAGGTATTATGTTTTTCTAACGACTCTCTGACCTCAGATTCTCTTTGCATCGAACGCAAGGTTCCATTGACAGCATAACCTTGTTCAAGAAGCTGTTGAATGCAGTGTAGACCAATAAATCCAGTAGCGCCGGTTACTAATACTTTTTCCATAATTATCTCTATTTTAAATTGACGCAATAATCATACATTACTAGATATGTATATTACTATTGAGCTATGAAAAAAATTATTACAATATTTACACTGTCATCTATAGTTATATTGCTTCAGGCAGAAGCAATTGAAACCAGATCTTTATGCGTTGATCAGACTCTAAAAAAAATATTAAAAACTGAAAGCTCTAAAAAAGAACGTCCAGTTATATTTGATCAAAGTGCTGATGATGAAGAGCTACTTCTCCTAATGCAGCAAATTGTTGTAAAAGAAAATGATAGAGATTTTTTAGTTGCTGATCTTGATACCATATGGAATTGGGATAGAAAAAATGGAATGAAGTTTATATATAAGCTGCTTGATTTGATGAATAGGAATTATGAAATAGATTCTGTTCAATCACCCCTAAAAGAAATATACATTCAACAAGCCAATGAGATGTGCGAAGGCCTAAATTAATAGACCTTCATTATCTTTAACTATCTTTTAAAGCCATTCATAAGTGTTCTATGGTCTTTGGTAAAAGCAGACATAGCTTCTTTTAGCTCATCGCTCGTATTGCCCATAACTTGAAAGTTGGTAATAACAAACGTTTCAATAAACTGCTCCTTATGAGATGCCTTATCAAATGCATTCATGTGAAACAAAGCATCTTCATTAGTGTGATAAACCTCCATTAAAGATACTTTTGATTTATCTTCAGAGATCCAATACTTATAGTACATTGTCTTAGGCTCTGTTTTCTTAACAGCAGAAACCAAGTAATCAACAAACTCTTCAACCCCTTCAGATTTACCCTCAGCAATATCCATATCTAGATAAAAAATAATGGGCTCAGATTTATGATGCATTGCCATCAAGAAGGATGGAACGATTAAGGTTAATAGTAATAATTTTTTCATAATATTATCCTCTTAGTTTGACATGAACGTTGGCATGAACTCCTTGTTCTCTGCGTTATATAAAGTATATCCATGGTAAAGATCTGGCACATCACCGCAAGAAGCGAATTCACTAAAAATTGGGAACATTGATTCTCTAACGCTTGCCTCAAATGAAACATTTGCTTTATTCATTGATGCCTCGCTATTAGTAAAGTTAGCCCAAAGGAATCCATTGGTATCATCGGTATAAAAATAATTTCCTAGATGATATGAAGTATCAGAATAATCTGCATTACTTACAGCCTCTGTGAACCCAGATAAGAAGGCGATTGCTTCCTCTTGTGTTGAGCCATCATTGAACTCACAAAGATGAACTTCGCTATAAAAATATCCTGAATCAGGAAGCTCACTATATTGACTTGATGCTATTGGAAAAACACTATTGAAACCATTTCTAGCCTCTCCATCACACTGCAGGACAGAAGCATATTTTTCATTCCATTCATTAGCTTCCTTGTTTTGAACCCACTCTGACCATGCCTGGTCTGCTAATTCTTTTGATGCCCACTGAACTTCCCACCAGCCTGTATTTGGGACTGAATTGGTATCTGCAGCTGGAGCATAACCCCAGACGCCTTGTAGATTTTCATTTGTTAATAGTTTTTGCCATTCTGCAATCATCTTTGTTAGATTTTCAGTTGAATAGTCTGGACCAGAGGTACATGGCATAAATTCTGTGTAATATATATTTGATAGTCTGTCCTCAACAGTATTTTCTGAGTTGCTGCTCGTTTCCTCCATTGAGCAACTAACAATAAATACCAAAGGTAATACAAAGTTAAATAAATTTTTCATAATTCTCCCTAGATAAGTAATAAGTAATTATTCTCTCACTTAAAAAGATCAAGTCAAATATGAAAAAAATATATAATTTATAGAACTAAATAAAAAGACCCGCATACGCAGGTCTTTAAATTTATTGTGAAAGAAGAATTCTATTCTTTTACTAGAGTATATCCGTTTTGCTCTGATACAAATAAATCTTCACTAAGATCGCCATGCTGAACCAGCATTCCTGAATCATTAAAGACAAATCTTTCAACCTGCCACATTCTTACCTGATTACCATCATCGTTCTCCCATGACATCTCAAAAGAACCCCAAACCTCGTTGCCTTCTGCAACTAGTGGATTAACAGTTATCATTGTACCTCTGTCTTCCCAACCTTCTTTGGTCCATGTTTCATAGCCTTGAAGCATTTGTGCTTTGGTTGCAGTATTAGTTTGAACAGCTCGATTCATTTTCACTTTTACTGTTTTACCATCTCTTTCAAGAACAACTTTTACCTCTCCTCCTACTGCTCCTTTAAAAGGAAGATCCTCGCCTGAATCTGCATTAACACCGTTAACAGAAATAAATTTATCTCCTGGCATAAAATGATCTTTTGCAGGTGAGCTATTAGTACTCATAACTGTCATATCTTCTTCCTTAACTGTAAAACCAAGGCCTACATATCTGCCGTTCCATCTCTCAAAATCTTCACTCATTAATTTAGAATAGTGGTTTATAAATTCTTCATGTGTTCCGTTTTGGAAAATATCATACATTTTTGCAACATTAGCCTTATTGGCATCGCTATCTGCATGAATATTAAACGCAAACATTATTGCGAAGGTTAATAAAATATTTTTCATAAAAGTCTCTCCTACTTTTTTATATTGAGTATTAATAATATACATAAAAATATTTATCTTCAAAATAAACTAACCACCTTTTTTATATATAAAAAGTACCTATAAAAACAAAAAGCCCACACATGTGAGCTTTTTATTAAAGTATATTTTCTATTTAACTGAATAGAACTTCATTTCTAAAGAGTCATCAATTAGATTAACGCTCGTAATACATAAGTACTGATTGCCATCACTTACATCATCCAGTGATTTAAAATGCATCATCTTTCCTTTTCTTTCCCAAACACCTTGTCTGGTTGCAGAGTTTCTATTGCCGTCGCCATCAATAGCAACTGCTCTTCCAGTAAATGAACCTTGGTTTGGAGTTGCTGGATTATCTAAATTAAGATTATATGTAAGCCATACTTTTCCGTATTGACCAGTCTCACCTACAGCATTTATAACACCACCATCATCGGTAAGAGTTATTGTTGAGATGCTTCCGGTAAACTCGTAGGGCTCTCCGTTAATATCCAATGCAAAAGTGTTCAAAGAAAAAACACTAAATGCTAATGTTAAAAATATATTTTTCATTATTTATCCTCGTTAGAAATTAATTGGTATTAATAATTTACATTATTTTTTAATCATTTGGAAAAATCAAAACTTTTTTTTCATAACAAAATCTTTACAATATCATTCATGCAAAAGTATCTAGTAGAATTTATTGGTGCAGGGATTCTATTCTGCACGGTTGTAGGCTCAGGTATCATGGGATCTAATTTGTCACCTGATAATGAGGGTGTGATCTTACTAGCCAATACCCTAGCAACATTTTTTGCTCTTTATTTTTTGATTACAACTTTCCAAAATTATGGCAATGCTCATTTTAATCCATCTGTTTCAATGGTTGCCTTCTTAAGAAAAGAGATAACAATATCTGAATTTTTAATATATAGCTCTTTGCAATGCGCTGGCGCCATTGTTGGAGTTGTCTTTGCAAACTATATGTTTGGATTGGATCCTATAAATCTTGCAACCAACCAAAGAGGTGGAACTAATATTTATGTTAGTGAAGTCTTTGCCACTATGATTTTAGTTATGATAATTTTTCTATCTAAGAAAGAAAATGTTGCCATGTCAGTTGCTTCTTTTATTGGTGCAGCATATTGGTTCACCTCATCCACATCCTTTGCCAATCCTGCCGCAACTGTCTCAAGAGCTTTTTCAGATTCTTTTGCTGGGATACATCCCGACTTCATTGTTCCGTTTATGATTGCTCAGCTATTAGGTGGCCTGATTGCTTTTTTTATTTTGAAAGTTTTTAAGTAAGCCATCAAATTCTAATATTATTCATTCCTCAATAACTACCAAAGGTGTTAGAAATAATAGAGCTAGGAGTTTTTAAAAGAGAGCAAAATAAAAAAAATGTTCGAATGTGGATATGAATCAAAATAAAATTGCCAAGATATTCCTTTCTGCCGCAGTATGAGTTCACTTTCTAAATTTCTTATATGCTGGTCGGATGTCTCTTTGGGGGTATGTAATTCCACCAGTTTTATCTTTATTTGTAAGTATCTTTTTGAGATACTTAGCTTATAAATTAAAACTCTAAAAACAAAATTTAAATTGAGAAAAATTTTCTTTCCGCTTCTTGTTCTTTTGGTCCCTTTAGTGGGTGTAATTTTTTTTGAGTTAGAATGGAGTGGGTTTGATTTTTTAGTTATGGTGCTACTCATACTATCTTTTAGCATCTTAATAAATCTCACTCTTTACTATCTAAAATCTTCTAAGTTCAAATTTTTATTAGTATTTATTTTATTGATTATTTTTTTACTTATTTGGGCAGAACTAGCTGTTGGAATTTTTGAAACACCATTTGCAGGGAATTAAAATAATTATATTATAATTTGTTTTAATAAAACACATTGGAAACATAGCCAATAAAAAAGCTCACTAATGTCAGCTTCCTGGTAAATTGGCATTCCGTAGGGAATTCTGAAATAAGAATTTCTATAACTTATTCTAATCCTAATTTAAGGTTTGCTGGAACTGCAACATCCATCATTTTTGGGTCTGATAGCTTTAAATTATTCATATGACTTATAAAATCATCTTTTTTTGTGAGTAATAACCTTGGATTATTATTTTTTTCTTCATCGATAGTTGATGAAGTCATGCCTCTATAATCATGTCCAGGATAAACAATTGTATTTGGGGGTAAAGTTAGCAGTTTTTGGTGCAAACTTTCATAAAGATTATCAGCGGACCCATTTTGAAAATCTGTTCTACCTGTTCCTCTAATTAAGAGCGTATCACCAGTAAATATCCACCCAGGATTCTTAAAATAAAAACAATAAGAATCATTGGTGTGACCAGGTGTAAATAAACACTTAAACTTGAGTGCGCCTAGCTCCAATACAGTCCCATCTTTAAATGAAAAGCTTCCACAACAAGCAGCTGAATCTATAGGTGAGCCTACCTCACAAGCTTTTTGTTTTTGTAATAAACCTGAACCAGTAACATGGTCAGCATGGACATGAGTATCTAAAACCATTTTTAAAGATAAACCTAACTCATCTAATAGATTAATGTATTGAGAAACATTTTCCTTTACTGGGTCAATAATTAATGCATCATCATTTGAACCAATGATATATGTATAAGTTGATGAACTATGGTCAAATAATTGTCTAAGCAGCAAATTCAATTTGACCCCCAGCTTTTACCCAATCCTTAAATCCGCCTAAGTTATATATATTTGTATATCCAGCATCCATTAAACATTTACCAACAAGAGCTGCCCTATTTCCACTTTCACAATAAACTACAATAAGTTGGTCAGCTTTAACTTCTTTATCAAGATTCATTGAATTCTCAATGACTCCTTTTGGAATATTTAATGCGCCAACAACTTTACCAGATTTTGCCACCTCATCAGGTTCACGTACATCGATAATGTAGTAGTCTTCAATATTTTTTATGATTTCAATTGGCGAAATAGGTTCAATTAACTCACGTGCATTTTCGATTAGTTTTTTAAGTTTATTGTCCATGTTTATATTATATTAGCTTGATATTTTAAATAATAATTAATGATTTTACTTGTTAAAATAAACTTTTTTAGGAATAAATTATGAATATATCTCTTACGCCAATTTTTATAAGCACTCTTTCTCTTTTTTATATCTTTCTTGCGATGCGGGTGGGTTATATGAGAGGCAGTCCTGTAATGAAACTATTTTTTAAGATGGATAAGGAAGTTACAGAAGAGAAGCTAAATAGAAATATTAGAGCTCATGGCAACTTTTCAGAATATGTTCCTTTATATTTGTTGTTGTTGTTGGTCTCTGAGTTAGTAGGAGTTACTTCATTCAACTATATGCTTATTGCATCTTTAATTTTTACCTATGGCAGAATTGCTCACGCAATATGTTTTGCTTTTTTTGATTACAATCCTTTACTGAGAATTTCAGGCATGTTAACAACTTATGTTGGAATATTTATGCTCAGTATTAAGCTTATAATTTTTTATATACAGATAATCTAGTTAACACCCCAAAACCTCTCAGAATATTCAACCACTAGATATATACCCGGGGTACCCGGCTGGTACTCCTGCCCCATGGACACATTTTTATTAATCATGGAAACATTTATGGAAACATGCATTTTTTAAAAATGTTGTATTTATAAAGAACTATATGGAAACACTATGGAAACATAGACCATAAAAAAAGCCCACGGTTGTGGGCTTCTTAGTAAATTGGCATCCCGTAGGGGAGTCGAACCCCTGTTGCCGAGATGAAAACCCGGTGTCCTAGGCCTCTAGACGAACGGGACTAGATGCGAAGCGTATTATATGGAATCGAGAGCAAT